>Ga0268246_10000547_pt1 | contig 15415 bp, 15 predicted proteins | sample AgamicOrSfe_FD_200242 | JGI IMG/M metagenome (GOLD analysis project Ga0268246, IMG submission 200242) | Agave microbial communities from Guanajuato, Mexico - Or.Sf.e (v2) (version 2) | ecosystem: Host-associated > Plants > Phyllosphere > Phylloplane/Leaf | place: Guanajuato, Mexico | collected...
TGTGTTGCTCGGTAGCCGTCTAGGACTGGCATTTGGACATCCATCAGGATTATGTCGGGTCTTGGATGGTCTGCTGTTGGCTCTTGAATTAGATAGTCAAGCGCTTGTTGACCGTCCCAGACTGAGTTGACTGAAAATCCTAGCTTTTTGATGGTCTTCACGGCAATCTGCATGTTTATGTGGTTGTCCTCCACGACTAGCACATTCACCGTCTTGCGTTCGCTCTCGGAGAGTGTCGTCTGCACTGGTTCAGGAGCAAGCGAGCGTATACTGCCATCTGTCGTATGAGCTCGAGAGGGAGACGTGGGTGTAAGAAGACCAGGGTGCCCTCCATGTGCTGAACCATCTGATCCGCCAGAAATTGACATCGATATGCTTCCCGTCAGCCTTGAGGGGAACAAATCCGTATTTTCGAGCTCGATTAATGGGCCAGATTGGTCCGCATATTCGACCTTCTTGAATGGAATCCAGAATGAAGCGCGACTACCATTGCCGAGCCTTGACTCTAGCTTGATCTCACCCTTCATGAGCTCTACTAGGTTCTTTGATATTGTTAGTCCCAGCCCAGTACCGCCATATCGGCGAGCTGTCGACGAATCGGCTTGTGAAAAGGGTTGGAACAGCTTCTTGCGAACTTCCTCTTCAATACCGATGCCGGTATCTTCCACGATGAACTCGACTATCAGAGTGTCAGAGGTCTGGGATTTGACCTCGGCCGCCAGTGTGACTGATCCTTCCTGGGTGAATTTGATCGAGTTCGTAAGCAGGTTCTGCAAGATTTGGCGAAGGCGTCCAGGATCACCGAGCACCCGGAGATCGTTATTGATGTCTGATACGATCTTTCGTTGAAAGGAGAGGTTCTTCCGTGTAGCAGCGAAAGACAACATCTTGTTGATGTCCCTCAGTACGGTGTAGAGGCAGAAAGGCACTTCTTCGATGTCCAACCGCCCGCTTTCTACTTTGGAAAAGTCGAGGATCTGCATGTGGTTAGCGATGTCTTTGAGTGTACAGTGACAGGACATAATTGTGCAAGGGTTCTGGGTAGAGTGCCGTAGGAGTTCTGCTCAGACTCTTGTCCTAGTACTGAAGTCATTTGTGAAGCTTACATCGTTGATAACTGTCAAGAGACCATTGGCACTTCGTTGTATGTTTTCGGTCATTTCTCTTTGTTCATCTTGGAGCTCCGTATCGAGCATGAGATCACTCATGCCAATTACTCCAGCGATTGGAGTTCGAATTTCATGAGACACTATACAAGATTAGTTCATGTGTCAGAGCTGCAAAGTAGCAACACCTACTATTTGCAAGGAATTGTGACTTCATCCGGCTCGCTTCCTTAGCAGCCAAGGCATTAGCACTCAACTTAGCATTCGCTTCTTCCTGCTTCTTCAACTCGGCTTGTCTCGCTCTCAGCTCGGTCGTATCTATACAGACACCCACAGCACCGTCGACATAGCTCTCGCCCTCGATACCGCCGTTTCTTGTTGTCTTGGTAAGCGGCAAGAACCGTATTCGAAACCAACGAGAGGTCAGATTCGATTTGAACTCGGTCGAAGCATCGCGTGAGGTGCCGTCCAACACAGCTTGTATTTCCGCACACTGGGCTTCCTCCAGAGGAGCACCAGCGTAGTGAAGGAAGAGTTCATTCAGGTCCTGCCCGACGAAATCCTTGGTCGACATCCCGTACATCTGGTTTTCCAAGTTGCCGTCAATGACCGTGATTCGTCGACTTTTGTCCACGGACATAAGAGTCACTTTTGCAGTGTCGAGCACCTGCTGCAATTGCTGCCGATATCTTCGTGCTGTTTCCCTGGCTTCCACACTCTCGTGGATGTCTGTGCATGTGCCGAACCAGCGCACGATGAAGCCATCTTCATCGCGGACGGGGAGTGCCCTGCCCAGCATCCACCTCCATTGGCCGTCTCTTCGTCGGCAGCGGTATTCGGTAATGTATTCGTCACCTGTAGCCAGTGAATGAGTCCAGCGAGTCACTGTTGCTGGCATATCGTCTGGGTGGAATGGATTCTCCCAGCCATCTCCAAGACTTTGCTCTTCAGTCAACCCAGTATAATCGTACCAACGCTGGCTGAACCATTCGTGGGAGCCTGCCGGATTGGTGACCCAGACCATTTGCGGTATCGAATTAGCCACAACACCGAATTGATCCGCGTTGCGCGCGTCGAGCACCTTGATACGCTCGAGGTATTCCGAGACATCCTTGAAGACCACAATTCCGCCCAAGAACGCTCCAGTAACCTCGTCAAGTATAGGCTCACCCATCACGTCGAAGAGACGGGGTGCCCCTGTCCTAGGGTCTGGCATCCCAACTATGCTGTTTTTGAAAGGCTTCTCATCTCTGCAAAGTCTCATAATGGGATACTCCTCTAGCTCAAGTTGTCTGGAAAAGTCTTCGGTGAAAAGGTGATAGTAGCGGAGGAAGTCTCTTTGGTTAAGCTTCTCGCCCGCATTTGGGTTTTGCGCAAGTTTCAACATTGGCTCGTTCGCGATACCCACTGTGTCGTCCTTCCACATTCCATAAGCTGGTACGTTGATGATGTTCAGCATCGCATCTCGCAGTCGGGTAGCCTTCTGTAGTACACTCGGCGCTGAGGATAAGGCGGCTCTTGCAGAAGATGGCGGTCCATGTGGTGGAAACATTGGCGAGCTAATACGAGGAGCTTGATGTAACGACGGGTTAGAAGACGTGCCGTGGTATGATGGACGACCAGAAATTGAGGAGCCACTGGTTACCGAACCGGGTGAGTGCCCAGGTCTGGTAGGGGTGGGTTTCGTTACAGCACGACTGGAGCCCGAGGTAGTAGATTTACCACTACCACTACCACTACTGCCGCCACTGTTGCTGCTTGAATTACCGCTATCTTTGGCCTGATGCGTGAAGGTAAGAGTGTAGTATCTCTCAGTCTCAGAAGTCCATGCACTGATGATCATATTGGCATACACTTCCCGTGCTGAAGCTGGCTTCTGCCTGGTAGTATTTCCAACCAGACTCTGTGATGACAGCACGACATCTACAGCCACATCGGTTATTAGCGTGTTCTTCCGTCTATCCGGGAAGTAATTAGACGTCGTAGATTCTGTAGATGTGTCTGGCTTTGGCGTCGAGTCCTCCGTTGGAGTCTCAGTGGCATCGTCTTCATCGTCGTTTCCTTCACCAATTTCATCGAGGAAAGACTGTAGCCTAGTTTAGCAAAGCCGTGGAAACGTGAACAATCTTGGTAAGATTTACCTCCCAAGAAACCCAGAATGGGACACCATCTTGTACCAAATCGATCCCTGATCTTGTCAGATATCGTGCTTACTACCATGGCAATTCTACACTCCAGGCATACCTATCTGGCTCAGTGTCTGTCCCAGCAACGACTCGCTGACCGTCTGAGAGTCGCCTTGCTCAGCATTCTTGGACTCCGCCACCAATCTGCCGAAGCTTCCATTTGCTAGTACGACAGTCTTGAGCGAATTGAGTACGAGGACCGGTATAGGTAGATATTGCATCGCCGTCAACGCGACATCGACTTCATTGGATCCGTTCGCCATATTCAAAGTCATCGGATTGCTTCGTACTGATCGTGGTGAGGTCGACATCCTTCGGTCCTGGGCTTGATCATGGCTGAGGCGGAGAGCTGCTCGTGATCTTTCGTGGAGGGCGAGGTTTTCCCTAGACAGCGCGGCGCTGTCATTATGTGTAGAGAACCCGGAAGAGTGTGACGACCTACGCGACAGGCTCATCTCGACGGCGACGCTTGAGGGAGAGTGCTCGAGAGGAGTTCGAGCTGGAATCGCTATAGGAAGCGCGGGAGGACTCGTCAAACATTAGGCATTGAGGTTGGACTGGAGGATATGGAGGAGCGAGTCGGAGGGACGATGAGTACAGTCGAGACTATGTGCCGAGCAGCCGTAGAGTATCGTCGAAGGATCAAACAAAGCTGTTACATGAAGAGTCAAGACGAGTGACAACGGCGATATCGATCGGCGATACGGCTCGACTCCGTCGCATCATCTCACGTGGCGTGCCGGTGGCCCGTGAGCGCGACGACCTTCCAGGGCTGACCAATACAAACACCTTTCACTTGACCTCCTTGACCTTCAACATGAGCATGTCGAAGGAAGGGAAAGACCACTGGAACTCGGAGGTGAGTGGTGAGCCTGTACGGCTATGGTGTAAATTTCCCAGTTATGATAAAAGCAAATCACTATAGTTGTCACTCTCATATTCTGTGACCATTAGCTACCACACCGTCCACCTTATAATCGAAGCGCCACATTTGTTTCTACCGTACTGGATCTATCCACGATATAGCATTCGCTGACACACGCAGGCCTACGCGGCCGCTGCAGCCTTTGTTCCGCAATTGACTTCCGCCGTGGTCGAACTCCTAGCACCAAGTCCTGGAGACAGTATCTTGGACGTCGGTTGTGGTGATGGCCCTCTCACGCTCGCTATTGCCGATAGGATCGCGCCATCTGGTCACATCCTAGGTCTCGATTCGTCCTCCAACATGATTGCCTCAGCAAACGCTGCACGCCAAAGCAAAGTGCACAATGCTTCGTTTCATACGCTAGATTGCCGGGATTTGTCACAACAGAGTGGCTCATTTCGTGACAATCTAGCACCGGGTGCCTTCAAGAAGAGCTTCAGTAATGCTGCAATGCACTGGATCCTACGAGCCGAGGACACGCGTATCTCTTTCTTCAAGGATGTCTTCAACATACTAGAAGACGGCGGCAGCTTTGTGTTCGAGATGGGCGGACGCGGCAATGTGTCGGAGGTGCAGGCGGCCTTGACTGCAGTCCTGCACCATGGACATGGCGTTTCCCTGGAAGCGATACAAGCGGCGAATCCGTGGTTCTTTCCGAGTGATACGTGGATGAGGCAAACGCTGGAGAACGTAGGGTTCGTCGTTGAGGTGTGTGAGTTGGTAGGAAGGCCGACCAGGTTGACTGAGGGCGATGGCAAAGGGACTGGCCTGGGTGGGTGGGTGAGGTTGATGTGTGCGCAATTCCTGGAACTGGTGCCGGAAGCAGACCGAGAAGGTGTGGTGGAGAAGGTGGTGGACGCCTTGAAGGAAGTCTGTACTGATACAGGTGACGGAAGCCAATGGCTGGGATACGTTCGGCTTAGAGCACTTGCCAGGAAGCCGGCGCGAAGTGATGAGGCGCGTTAATGAGGTATCCAAAGAGTAAAGACAGTGAATGGTCCACGCTTTCGCGCGCTGTTCGTCACCTGTGGAATCTGACGTACTTGTACATATCGTCATACGTCGTGATGTCGCCGGGTGCTACTACAACTCGCGACATGGCTTCCGTCTGTGTTAGTGTAATCTGGCTAGTTGCCTCCGTATATGGCTCCTGACTACGAGGAGCTCTCAGCTTGTAGATGGCCATGCGGTCTGGATCAGGTGGTGGCCAATCACTGCCAGGATCTAAAAGTTTCTTAGCCCAGTGGATATCAATGTAAGACACATCATCGGTCATACCTTCGAATCCATTGGTCGTGAATTGCATATATCCGTGGCCTGGAGCAAGTGGCACAGATGGAGAAGCGGAAAATGGCCAGAGCCAGTTTAGTGGCTGCATTCATGTCATTATAATCATCATATAGCGGCCTCAATGAAGGGACTTCTCACATTACTGCTGCCCATGCCCTGAGCGATGTTGTTGAAGATTCCAATATCATAGGGATACTCATGCCGGGTGAGTGTAATCTGGGAGCCGTCCGGACCGTGCAAATATCCACCGTTCCGTCGTGCCCGTCTCAGAAGTGTTTCATGGCGTTCCACTTCCATGCCTTCGATATTGTAGACATTACTTCCCAGTGCCAAGATCGAGGTTCCTAGAAGGATGGAAAGTACGAACAAAGTCATGAAATTGACCAAGCAAAGTATGACGAGATGTGCCATGTGGAAGACGGACGGGCCGTAGTGCTAGATGGTGTTAGAACATCCACGTAGACAGCATTGGGCAATCGAATCGTCTCACGCTAGCCATAGCACGCTGCCGCCATAGCGCTGACAGGCGCGTGTAAAGGAATGATGACAGATACAGCATTGCCACCACGGCATACGCAAGGAAGCGCAGAAAGTGCGGGAAGTTGCAATGGCCTGTGCAATTGGCAGTCCAAGGACAATGATGGTCCATCTTGACCACGCAACTAGCAGATCATCAGATAAGGTCCTCAAAGCAATACACAGTAAACGCACAGGTTGCAGACCGAGCAATGGTGAGCACGTCGAGGTTTTGGCGCATCGCATTTCGTGCACCATCTTATCAGCACGCCGGGTTCTGTATTCCTTCTAGTGTGGTAATCTGGGTAGATTACTCCAGCGCTGGCAGAGCAGGCTCGAGCATAGCAGATGAGTAGACATGCTATCAGGGTGTTGAAGCATAATGCTTGCCGAGGAAGCAGCGGCCCTGGAGGAATGTAGCAGAATAGGATTTGAGATGAGAGCGACAGGAAGAAGATGAGAAGCAGTACAGCTGGGATGGCCAGCAGCTGCTTGCGGCTGGCCCGCTGGAGAGTCAGTGGAAGCCTTAGCATGACTGGGAAGATGTTGATGCAGAAGTTGAGGTAGAAGACAGGAAGTCGGGTCAGGGGCAGGGGTGGCAAGCTTCGACACCGCAAGACCAAAATCTCGCCACTTCTCGATCACGTTCAGAAGTATGTCTTGTGCCTCACAATGGCTTCAGCTCGATGCCTGACTTTCTAGATCTATGGCGTATGTACATGAACTATGTACGTGGTGAAGCATAAACGTGTACCGCCGTTCTCATTCCATATCCGAGCTAAAAGCATCCTCTTATACGCTTCGCTCGTTCGTCTTGCCACCTGGGTATCTCATCTCGTCCCTGTCATGGCTCTGGCGAGTGACCTATATCCCTATATCACCATAACGCCGTCCTGTTTATTCATAACATCCTTCAGGGCCCGTCCGAAGTGCACATAGTGCCATTAGCGCCGATATCCGTTTCTCCCATGTCAAGTGCCCTGCCTAAATCACATCCTGCCTGTACCTCATTTACATAAGCGTCTCTACATTCACATCAGCCGTCTCATTCTTCGAATCTTCCGTCCCGGTCTGCTCTTCCTCCTTCGTGTCGTTCGTCATCTTCGCCTCCTTCGTTGCTAGTGGCGAATCGCAGAGCAGACACTTCATAGGAACGCGCGACTTCTGGCCTTCGATGTCTAGCTCGATCAGATGCGACCCCACTACTGGGAGTGCCGTGATGGTCGTCGCGACACCACCGAGCGCGTTACTGATGCGTGCTTTGGCCTTCCCTTTGGCTTTACCGACTGTGTCGTCAGTGCCGGAATCAGTAGCAGTATTGACAGGGGGGAGTGTCATGTTGGTCTGTAGCTTGCGTGGTGACACTAGACTTGTGAGTCTCCTGGTAAAGCTGTTCAGGATGCCCTTGTTGCCACTCGGAGCGGGGTTGAACAGGATCTCTGCTTCATCACTGTCTGTGCTGCTGTCGAGTGCCGTCGTTGCAATCGGAGGTTGCTGAACAGAGGACGCTGCGTTCTCACCGACGTCTTTCTGTGCTTTGGTCGCGTCGAGATCTTCTTGTGCTTTCTTCTTTGCAGCGTCACAGAGACAGGCAGTATGCAGCCATCCCGCACAAGCAGGGTTAGTACACTGAACCATTGATCCTGACAAGCCATTTGACAGATCTGCTGGTTGCGCACAAACACAGTATGTCTCCAACTTGCTGAATCGCTGCTTGGGGGGTGCCAGAATATCCAGTGTTTGGCGCCAGACGAAATCCTTACTCGTGAAGGGTGCCGTCTTGCCAACTTTCCACTCCTTCACGTTCACCTTGCCATTGCAATTCACTGCCTCGACAAGCTGCATGTGGTTGCTTGCTATAAGCTCATTTGTCCCATGCCATGGCTTACGACCCTCTCCACCAAGATCCACAGCATCCTCAGGTCTATACATCCACACAATCCGTAGCCAGACGCTCTCCGCATCAGAGGCACGACACTCTAGGACTTTTGCAATACCACAGCCCTCTAGTGAGATCTCTTCCTCTTCGGGGGGTACCGCGGGATCCGTAGTTGAAGCTGCTGTAGCTCCGATTGATGCTCCTTGGTCCTCATGTGGCGGTGTGGTCGGCGGTGCCGTCACGGCCTCTTCTGGATCTTCCTCGTCCTCGTCGTCCTCCGTGTCTTCTAGAGATTCGTCACATAGGATTGCAACATAGTCTCCAATGTGGTAGGTTGGACCTGTTGCTTTGCCTGAAGTGCGCATCAATGCATGTCCACCAAGTTTAAGAGTGCACTATCTGCGCTGACATGACAGGGATCACCTACACTTGTATCTTTTGTAGTGCTGTATGTCCGTCCAGGCGACCTTGGGGTGAATCTTCATCATCCACTTCACTGTGTAGTCAAGGCTCTTTCCCAGGTCGCCAAGTTCTGGAATCTCATTGGTGCCCGTCTCACCCAGCGTCGCGCGTCCAGTCTTGCGTCTCTTCGAGACCAACGTCCATGGTATCTCTGCCGAATCTGGTACAGGTTCAGCACCCTCCTCAATGCTCAGAGTGACGTCCTCAGGCGCGTCTCGCGAAGCTCCGGTGCCGGTGCTGGGCCGCTTGCGCTTTTGCCCTGCCATTGCTGGACGAACAGAGGTTGCTGTGAACAGTGGACAGGTCAAAGCGCAAGGACGATGATGGGATGTGAAGTGATCAAACGATGTGAAGTGAACGGAAGTGAGAGTCGACGCGGGTCAGCCTCCGGCTGCAAACGCGACTTCCACGTGACTCTAGTTTCCAGGCAAGCCCTCTATATAATGCTCACCAATGTAAATACAAGAACTCCTTCGCGGGTAGTTTGATATGACCACCTGACATTCTAATAACGTCCAGCCGGACTGTATCCCCTCATGCCACCACCAACAGGCTTTCTCTCCACATTCGACCTGTTTCGACTGCTCTCCCGACTTCTCTCCCGACTGACATTCGGATCCGAACCCATGTCAGGAAGGTCAAAGTTGCGCTCCATAGCAGCTGGTGTACCTGGGATAGTGGCCAATGTTGGAGCAGCAGCCACGTGTTTCCGGGGTGTCGATGTACCGGAGCCATGTGAAGGGGGAAGACCCAAGAGAGACGAGTTAGAGGTCTGTGATCGGAGCTGCGGGTTCGAGTTCGATTGACGAACGCGCTCTGGAAGCATAGCAGGCATTCCTGGCGCATTTGCTAACTGGTCAAGATCTGACATCTGTTCTCGAGAGGAAGAAGTACGAAGAGGCTGCGTGTACATCGGTTGACCGATTGTATACCCGTTGCCATTGGTAGCGTGTGATGGAGGAGGCGGCGCTGCTGGACCGATTGGGTGACTGTAGTGCGCAGTGCTAGGCCCATTCGTGCTAGGCCCAGAAGCTCCAAAATATCCATTTGGCCGTCGATCCTCACTAGTGCGCGGCGTAGTTGCTTCATATAGTTGAGCCATGGTTGCAGGATCGAGGTTATTAGTGACATTTTGAAGACCTGCGAATGTGCCAGGCTTGACAGGAGGTTGTGCACGATGCGAGTGTGAGAATGCTGGTGGTGCCGAAACAGGCAGAGGTACTGGCTGTGTGCTGGGCGTGATAGCTGAAACTGGGGGCCGGCTGACAAGATCGGGCATCGAATTGCCTTCGTACTCAGGTGTAGTCTCGCGATCGCTGTACTCATTGTTGTCGTATTCGTGCTCCTGCATACCGTATTGCGGTTGCGATAGACCACCATGCAAGGGAGGTTGTGGCGGGATGGCAGCGTTGTCTTCGTTGTAGCGCGGGATTTCATTTGAGAGACGTGAAGCTTTGACAGGTGTTCTAGCATAGCTCAGCGCATCAGAAGCTGATCTGTTGTGCCGAGAAGGTGACTCGCGGAGGTTAGGTGATTCAGCACGTCGCAACGCGCCTGGCATCAGAGCTGCGTCTGGTGGTGGCGCAGGCGAGCCAGATCGAGAAGATGGTGTCGAGCGGAAAGCATTATTTTCGTCACCGAATTTGACACCAGGACGACCGTTAGGTGGCAGGTTCGACGTGGACCTGTTTGCTGGTGAATTGTTGCCTAGACTGGATCTGCTTGCGGTCCTGCGATGCGTTGACATAGACCCGGTTCGTTCACTAGAGAGAGGCATCGCCATGCGTTTTGAGGTCAAGCCTTTCATCTGTGTTCTCCATTCTCGCTCGTTCCATCTCGTGCTGCCCTCTGTATGAATCAATCCGGCAACGTCAATAAGCTCAAGGTACCCATATCGCCGATTCGAAGGCATGCCGAACATGAGACTTCGAGTGTTGTTGGAATCAGCTATCAGCCGATCTGGTCGACCGTAAAGGTTGAAGACATCATAGGTTGGCAGAAGGAACCTCAGCATCATCTCGAATCCGGTAACCATAGCATGGCTCTCAGGCATGATGAAAACAAAGCCCTCGGTGGTCGTCGCAGGCTCGCTGTGAATCGTGATGAGACCCTCGACCTTGAGAAGGGTGGACTGATCAATTAGGTCTTTGTTCTGCGGATAGATTGCGTAAGCTGAAAAGGCATCACTGATAGTCGCGATTGGTTTCGTCTTCTTCTTGATTTGTCGGTTCTCGTAGAACTTGATGTCGCCCTTGACATCCAAGGGTGACCTGTCATATGCGGAGCGTTTCTTAAGAGACTTTTCCTGCTTCTTCGCCGCTGCAACGTCCTTCTCAGTTGGTGGACTAATGACACACCAGCAGCGTCGCCAAGGTGTACCCGCGCCGAAGCGTACACGGACCCAGTCATTCGTAGGATAGCGGGTACGCTCCATGATTTGTTTGATACTGTTCAGATTCTTACCCTTTCCAGCAATGATTGATCCAGTGTATGCTTCTTGAAGTGTAGCATGCTCGTACATGGCAAGTCTAATACCCGCAGTCCACTGAGTAAGTGAGTGAAGAGAATTGAAATGTAGAAGATAGCGGTTGTTAGCAGCCGTGGAAATGCTAAGAACGTTTTGTAGCGACTGTCCAGGCACGCCGTTCATAGGAAGTGACTCAATCTAAGCAGCAGTGAGCATACAGCTCACACGTCGATCAGAGTTGATACGCACCATTTTGATTGACGCATCTGTGAGATTGACGAAAGTCGGAACCACCTCACCGTCCTCGCCCGCAGAGTCCAGCTGAGCGGCGTCCCATAGAGATAGAACTGTTCCAACTAGCTGTGCAAAGCATTCGACCCAAACTCTGTCCACACTCGGCCTGCCACCTGTAACCCAGTCAGATTCTGCATTTACACATATAGGACACAACCATCTTACGAGAGTCCAAGTCGTGTAGCTTGAGAAAGTAGCCTTCTTGGTATAGTTTGTTGGCATGACTGTTCAGAAAAGCGAAGACGGGCGAAAGCTCGGGAGGTGTGTCGCTTGTGGTTTCCATCATGGGTGGGTTGTATGCTATGACCATTGAAGAAGGACCGGCCTTGGACGCGTCGGACGTCGAGGTGGTGTCTGAAATGTCCGAGGGAGCCGGCGCATCTGATCTGACTTCTTCAACTTGACCGAAAGTGGCTTGATTGGGATTGTTCGGGTTGGGTGAGGACGGTGCTGAGGAAAAGGGAGACTTGATGCCTCCACCCCACTGCAAGGATGGTCAGCAGGAAGCAAGGAGGTATGCCACATGGGGCAGGAACTGCATTCCTTACTTGGGTCATGAACGAAAGAACTACATATATAAGTCAGCGCTTTCCTGGACCACCACGACCACCTTGTTCAACTCACCTCTTGCTCGAGGCATGCTGTGCTGTGTTGGGAGTCTCAGCCGGCTGAAGATCCCCTGATGATATTTCTTCTATCGCGCGATTCGCCGACAAAGCCTCTGCGACCGTACGAATGCCCCGAGAGTGTTGCTGTGTCGTGTGAAACTTCTCAATAGCTAATTGAAAGAGATGCCAGCCCCCCACAAAGAAGTATGACGAGTCCCCCGTCTAAAGACAATTGACGAACAAGCGAGCTGTACCGCGGGTACGGGAGTGGGCCGTCTCGGTCGACGGCAGTGACGAGTATCGATATATGCTCAAATGTCGAAGCGCCGAGTACAGATGCAGGCCACGAACGTAATTGGAGGCGAAGGTGAGAGAGAAGCAGAGGAGTGTCACCACTAGGACATGTAAGATACCTACAGCAGCACGGAAAGAATCAATGTACAATTATAGCCGTGCCAGGTTCTTCCCCAGAATATTGAATCTCGGAGAAGCATTATCAAAGGCTTGGCGGCATTACTTACTCGTATTATTATTGTGCTTGCATATTGTCTGACTTCAGCGAGAAAGGGACAGTCTGGAGCCACAACGAACCACTTCAAACCATAATCAATGTGATACAGATATACAATTTGATTAAATGGATAAAGAGGCCCTTCGCGCTTTGATATTCTCCTCAGTATAACCTGGCATTGAGCCAGCCCAGCCCAAACAGGCCAACATTGGCTCACAACATCACTCCCACTCAGCTCATGATCATAGTCTTCGTCGTCTCTATTGCACTCACTGCTTGGCCCTAGGACCAGCAACTCCAGCGCCAATCACACTCGGTAGCTCCTGGCTACCCATGCTCATCAACAGACCAATACCCCATGCAATGACGCTCAGAAGTCCGACGGTAACACTTGCTAATAGCCAGAACTCAAAGCTCACATCGACCTTCTGGCATGCGGGCCCCGTCCACTTCGTTGTCTTGACAGTACCGTCCTTGTTCTTGCGTTTCGTGGGTGAGCACATACAACTGTAGCAAGAGCCCTTGTTGTTTGGCGAATCAGGGTCCTTGAATTTCAGCGAGCAAGCTCCGTGACCTGAGCAAGAGTGTGTTGCAGCATCACAAGCAGACTGGGTAGCGTAGCAGGCAGGTAGGATGCCCTTAGGTGCAGTTGTGTTGGTGGCCATTATATAGTCCAATGCGGCGGAAACCTCAGCCACCGGCGCTTTCCATGCTGGAGTGGGATCCTCGACATCGTCGTCATCTGCGGAGTTGAAGGGGTAGAGCGCCTCCAGCCAGCTTCCCTTGTGCTCTGCTGAGCTGGGAGACGAAGATGAGGGATGATCCACGTAGATGTCCTCGGAGAACGCAGGAGAGTGAGGGGGATTGATGGCGTTCGTGTTGTGGTTGAGGTCCCCAGGAAGGAAGTCGGGACGGCCAGAGCCAAGATCCAGGCCCCAAGTAGCGGGCTCCGCGCGCTTGCTAGTCTTACTGCTAGATGCCGTTGAGGGCATGAGTGCGACGACTGTATCCCAGTCATTGGCCTGGCTACGAGAGTTTATAGAGTCCACAAATGATCGGACAAGGCCAGCAATGGCGGAATATGATCGGTCAGCAGCGTCTGATGCAGCTGACTTAGCCTATAGAGTCGGTCAGCTAAGGTTTGACCTTGTCAAAGATTGCCATTTCTTACCTCTGGCAACTTCACTTTGACCATCAGTCTGCCTTGGTTGAAGAATGGAGCAACGTGTACTCCAGCTCCTGCCATGTCTTTTGCGGCATCCAGCACCGGTGTAACCTCATTGTAGATAGATGACCAGTCCGAACACTGACTCTTCGTGCTCTGCTCGTGGAAATACAGCATTAATCCGAGATTTTCGCTTGACCCAGGAGGCGCAGGGATCGTAAAACTTGGCGACGTCGTGTCCGCAATGATGTCTGGAGGATGAACTGTCAATATAGTCCAAATGAACCATGAAGACAAGGATATAATCACCTTTCGCATCTTCCACGCCTTCGATCATGATGAAAGCCTTGGGTCTACTCCGATCGGCATTTTGTCCGAATAGCTTTCGCGGTCGGCCTCCAAACTCGTTCAGTGCTTCAATTGTGTTTTCGTCCGCATCTAGTATATTTTCTGTCTGACCCAATCCCAATCGTTGCGCGAAGATTAGGCGAGACGTTCCAGGAGATAGAGCAGCGCTGTCAGGGGCGCCATTAGTGTCCGATAGGTAAATGAGTCCGTCCAGAGATGCCGCGGATACACCCAGGAGGAGTGATGTGACAGCAGAGGTGAGGAACCTCATCTTGTATGCTGTGTAAGTATGGGTTGTGGCAACAGATGTCGTTGTAATGATAGCCCTGGAGAGGCGATATCAAGCATCACCTAGCTTCTTGCACGTGCGATCGTCCCGTCCATTTGCCATCTTCTCAAACATCACTCACTGTATCACATCGCATAGACGTACACATACAGCCCCATCTAAGAGAACCCGGTCTACAGTCATACCTAGCACACCTGTCCTCATTCAGTCACAAAATCTCTTGGCCAAATTCTACACCCTTCGCCTTGGGTAGGGACGTCCTTGCCACACCTCTTCTCTCGTCCCATGAGACCAGCCGGTTTCCGGTCTCTGCGGCACCTAGCCTCTCCTCTGACCACACCACTCATACGTCGCACACCACCTACACAAGCACCTAGATTACACTCGCGAGCATTCCAAACAAGCCGGCGATATTGCCAGCAGAATGATGTAATAATCATCAGGAGGCCTTGGTTGACACGGAGGAAGGTCGCGCTAGTCGTTGCCCAGGGATTGTGTATCTATACTTGCTGGCACTTTATCATCCGGAAGCTAGATTCGGTTCTTGACGATGTTGAGCTGGAACCCGAGGATGGTGACGAGGACTCCTCACTGTTCATTCCGTTGTCATTTCCAAAGGTGTTACCTCAAGAATACTACAAGAGCACGGATCCAGAATGGCAGGAGTTTGTGAAATTCAGTAAAGATGCCAAGCGGAAAAAAAGTGTAAGAGGTAAGACAACACAGATCGAGGTCATGGCTTGGTGGTTGGCGGCAGTAAGCTAATTCATGTCGTAGAGGAACTCGCAAAGCGTGTTCTTTCAGATATTGCCAAACATCCCAAAACGCAGGCATTGTTAGGCAAGAATATTCGCTTGACTAAACATTGGTTTGAGATCAAGTTTCCCGATGGTCCAGCCCCAGAATATGCGCGCTTGGGGCTTGAGCTTACAGATGAATACATTGCGTTATCAGATCAGGTTGTAGACAACGCCCACTTCATCACCTTGTCCAATGTCATGAAACCAAGAGCGGCTTGGGCAGCCCTCAAGAATACTACATGGATGTTCTATACAATACAGAAAACAAGGGCAAAGGCCTATCTGGGTATGAGCATAAGTGATCCACATGAGCAGCAAGTAGCGCTGTTATACAGACTGGTCTCCGATGCGACACACCAAGTTGAGCGGCAAGAAGCACTCGAAGAACAGAAAAAAGCTCTCGAATCAACAGTGCAGAAACAGAGTAAAGCAATAGATCAGCTTCTTGGCAAGAACACCACGGAATCCACATCTCCCCCACCACAATCAAAACCAGCACGCGATCCGCAACCAGCAGAACCGCGGTCAACAGGTCTCCCCTCCCCTATCTCCAGCAACGTCTGGGAACG
>Ga0268246_10000548_pt1 | contig 15414 bp, 14 predicted proteins | sample AgamicOrSfe_FD_200242 | JGI IMG/M metagenome (GOLD analysis project Ga0268246, IMG submission 200242) | Agave microbial communities from Guanajuato, Mexico - Or.Sf.e (v2) (version 2) | ecosystem: Host-associated > Plants > Phyllosphere > Phylloplane/Leaf | place: Guanajuato, Mexico | collected...
AAACATAAATCAGATGGCACACCTGCTGTCAAGTACTTCGCGTCTGTGCCGTATGTCCTGCAAATGATGGCGGCAGATGCACGGGGAATGAAGTACCTACAAAGTATGGATATCGTTGGTGTTGGAGGTGCAGCTTTACCTGCCGATGCTGGTGATGATCTTGTGAAGAAGGGCGTTCATCTCATATCAAGATTTGGAAGTGCGGAATGCGGCTTCCTGATGTCTTCGCATCGACATTATGACAAAGACCAAGCTTGGTCATATTTGAGGTCTGGAGCTGGTATGGAGAAGGTCAAGTTTGAGAAGCAGGATGACGGCCTCGCTGAGCTTGTTGTGTTGCAAGGGTGGCCACATAAGGTGATTGAGAACTATACGTTGTTTGCCTCATCATAACTGATTGACTACAGGCGAAAACGAACCGCGAAGACGGCTCATTTGCGACCGCCGACCTCTTCGCAGCACATCCTACAATACCAAACGCATGGAAGTACCATTCACGAGCCGACTCACAACTCACACTCATCACTGGCAAGAAGTTCGATCCTGCACCACAAGAGTCTGCCATAGCACATTCTGACCTGCTGGACGATGTACTGATCTTTGGCAATGGACGACCTTTTCCTGGTGCACTACTTTTCCGTTCCGAAGCGGCAAAGGACATACCTGCAGAAGATTTGATCACAAAGCTAGCACCGCTGATTGAGAAACTCAACAGTGAAAGCCAAGACCATGCAAGAATAGCCCGCAACATGCTCGTTGTGCTGGATCACTCACAGAATAAGCTTGAAAAGAGCAGCAAAGGCACGATACTGCGCAATAAAGCAGAGGAGATGTACGAATCAGAGATTGAGAATGCCTACACTGGTCTTAGTGCGTCGTTGAGCGAGGAAGTCGCGGACAACGAGGTTGCCACAATACTGAAGGAGAAGATTGAGTCGATTGTCAGTAAGGACTCCCTGGCTGATGAAGATGACCTGCACTCTTATGGTGTCGATTCGGTGGCCTCGATACAGATCAGGTACACTTTACGCCAATTGTTGCCGTCAGACTCGGAAGAACCACCATTGAGTATCGTAGAAGACTGCGGCACAGTCAGCAAGTTGGCAGAATATGTCATCAGCAGCCGGCATGGCGAGAGTCAATCGACTGCAAATGAGGAAGACGAGCTGAAATTGATGGAGGAGCTTGCTGAAAAGTATGGCAACTTCGAGGACTTGTCTGACATGCCTGACGTTTCGGCCGTGGCAACGAATGGCAGCACGAATGAGTCAATTGGCACCACCAAACAGTCCACAACGCAACAACAGTCTAATGGGGACGTCATCCTCATCACCGGCGCTACAGGCGCACTCGGTGCACACATCCTCCACACCTACCGCTCCTCACCAAACGTCACGCACATCTACTGCCTCGCACGTGGGGCCTCCTCCCACGCTGCGCACGAACGCGTCGACAGGTCCCTCACGAATCGCGGACTTCCAGGTCTTTCATTATCCAACAATACCACCTCGCCGACCATCACCGTCCTCCAATGCAACCTCGCCGAGCCCAACCTCGGCCTCAGCAATGCAGACTACGCCACCATCGCCCACAGCGTAACTCATATCGTCCACCTGGCCTGGTCCGTCAACTTCCGCATGCGTCTCCGCTCGTTCGCAAAGGAACATCTCGCTGGGCTTCGTCACCTCTTCCTCCTCGCCCTTGCCGCTTCACGCTCCACGTCAAGCCAGAAGCCTGCCCGTCTGCCAACTCTAGCCTTCTGCTCCTCCATCGCTAGCGTCGCTTCTGCCACCGCACCAGTCTCGGAACACCCGTCCACTAGCCCTACAGACTCATCTCCTTTGGGATACGCCCGCAGCAAATGGGTCGCAGAGCGCATCTGTGCCCTTTTCGTGTCTCAACACCCCGAGTTCGCATCGCACGTGGCTGCATTCCGCGTCGGGCAATTAAGTGGCGATAGCGAGCGCGGCGTATGGAATGTGAAGGAGGCATGGCCGTTGATGCTCGGGAGTGTAAGGGCGACCGGGGTACTGCCTGATTTGCGAGAACCGCTGGGTTGGATGCCGGTGGATGTCGCGGGTAAAGGGATGTGTGAAGTTATTGCTGGTATGGCGTCGTCAAAAGCAGAGCGTTCTGGAATTCGCAGGAACGACGAAAACGCACCACCGGTAGCGAAGAAGCAGAAACTCACGCCCTCTTCCACCTCCACTTCCGAGGACCTACAAATCTACCACCTCCTCAACGCCTCCTCCAGCCCTTCCTGGGCCGACCTGCTCACCTGGGCCCAGTCCCACGCTGAACCGTCGTTCAAGCTACTCCCGTCACACGAATGGATACAGCAGATGGAGGCGCTGCAGCGCGACCGACCGGAGTATCCAAGTCTGAAGCTTTTAGGCCTTTGGCGAGACGCATACGGTCAGGGTAAATCAAAGGACGAGGACAAGGATGGGAACAAAGAAGTTGGTGTAGGCGAGGGTGAGGGGAAAGGTGCTGTGCATTTTGCGACGGAGAGGGCGGAGGGTATGGCTCCTAGTCTGCAGGAGGGAGGAGGCGGAGGTCAGATGGATGAGGTGTATTTCGAGAGGGTGTGGGGGTGGATTATGGCGAATGTGGACGAGTAAGAAGACGACAGAATAGAGTCTGGTAAAGGCACTGATACTCTTCTGCCTGGATGAATATTGTGGAGAGGACCGTGGATGCTCTATCTGGAGTTACATCTTGGTCATGATTTCCTCGACATCTTTACGAGACCAGAAGTACCAACTTTACCGGGAAAAAGGTCAAAGGACAAAGTTCGTGGAGAGTGCCGAAGTGCCAAAAGTCGCGGATGTGTTGAGGTTAGTATGTATATCCGGGTTGATTATACTCTCAAGACTAGAAGTACTTCCAGAAAAAAAGGTCAAAGGATTAAACTCGTGGAGCGTGCCGGTCGATCTAAAATTACACTTCTGTTCCACGTACTACACCATCCAGGTAGATTACTTCCCTAGACCAGAACTATTTTCAGAAAAAAGGTCAAAGGATAAAAGTCGTGGTGAGTACCGTAGCGACAGAGTTTCTATTCATACCCTAGTATTATCTCCTACCGAATCTAAAAACCCCGCGAGACTAGAAGCACTTTCAGCAAAAGTTCAAGTATAGAAATGTGTGGAAAGTATCGCCGTAGGTGTACTGTCACAGACCAACCAAGCTGTGAATCGATTTCCATCTTCGACCTGCATACCTTGCCACCCATAACTCAGCCCGTCACAGCCTTTTCCTGCACCTTCTTCATATTTGATCGGTGTAGATATCGCATACATTACCCCTCTTCCGATACAAACCGCGTGCATCTCTTGCCCCTTGTCCAGCCCAGGATGGTTAGCTTGATCATGGAGTGCTGGTTGAACTCACCTTTCCCGCTGACCAGATGTGCCCCCAAGCGGCCTGAAGAGAGAGGGAAGGAGAGGCGGGAGCGCTGAGAACGATGGGAATTGTTCATGTGTTCATTAGTACGTATCCTGTATTTACAACCTCACATTGCATTTCCCTCGACAAGGTATATCCGACAAAAACACCTCCAGGCTGCACCATGCGCCATCTGTCCAAGCGCTCAAACAATAGGGTATCAAAAAGCCATTAAATCATGCAAAAATCATCACCATCATCGCTCATTCATAACATCAATCCCTTCCAATCTTCAACATCATCTACGACCTCCTCCTCCTCTGCCCGCCCGCAGTCCCAACCATCCACCTCGCCATAAACCCCAGATCCGCCTCTTTCTCCTTCGAGCTCTGTTTCCTCTTCGGTTTTGGCAGCGGCTCGGTGACGATTTCCACGATATCGTCGGCGTCGGCTGCGATATGGTGGTGCATCTGAGGAGGCGAGGGCGGTGGCGGCGGCGGTGGCGGCGCATCTTCATGCTTCCTCGAGCTTTTCTTTGTGGCTTCGTCAATGACATGCGGGCTCGATTTCGAGCGGGAAGGCCCGGGACGCTGCTTGTCCTTTTCGCGGTGGGAGGGACGATGGGAGAGTGCTGGGGGCGGCGGCGGTGCTGGGTGTGGTGGAGCTGGTTCCTTGTGCTTCTGGGGTGGGGGTGGGTAGAGTTCTTGACCTTGGCGTGGAGGGTCAGTATCGTGCTCATCAAGCTGCGAGATCAGGAAACACTTACGGATCTCCCACCCTCCTTTGACCGTATCGCTCCAGAGATCAGGCATCAGAGCTTGATCATCCGGCCCAAACAGCCAGTAATTCCCTCTCTCCACATGCTGCAGCACAGCCGGATTGTCGACATAACACTTAATGACCAGCACCCTGAATGTCTCCCATCTTCTGCAATATTTGTACGGGAACACCCACGTCCTCCCCGCCGCATCCTTGAACTTGACCGGTGCCTGCTTGTCATCCGGTTCGGGCTTCCAAGCTTCCGCCTCCTTATTCGCTTTCTTCAGTGCCTCGATCTCCTTCGCCTGTTTATCCCTCTCTTCCTTCGCTTGCTTGTCCGCCTTTTCCGCCTTTTCGGCCGCTTCGGCCTCGGCTTTCTCTTTGGCTTTCTTTTCGGCTGCTGCGATCTCCTCGGCGACCTTGCGCTGGCGAGCAGCTTCGGCGAGCTTGGCTGCGTGGGCGTCCTTTTCCGCCCTTATTTCGGCTTCGCGCAGGTCGTCACGGGCTTGGCGGTCGGCGACATCGGCGGCCATTTGCTCGCGCATCTGCTTCAGGTGATCTTCCTGCTTCAGCAGTGCTTCGTGCATGCGCCTGACGTGCTCGGGCTCCTCGTCGTCGCGACGTGAGGAGGAGTCACCACCACGGGAGGAGCTACTTCGCTGGTAGTGGTATGGTAGTGGTGGGTGGTGGAAGTAGCCGTTTGCGGAGCCGGAAACAGCTGTCAGTGGAGGTGACATGGGATACATCTGCGGTGGGTATTGTGGTGGGTAGCCATATTGTGGTGGCGCTGCGTAGTGTTGGATCATGCGCGTGTCCTGCGGGTAAGGCTCGTAGCGGGTCACATATGAAGATTGCGGTGGGCTGTAGCCGCGATTGCGATCGTAGTCATCATAGGAGCGTCGCTCTTGGTAGCGAGGGCGCTGGGCGGAACCTCTTCGGTCATACATATCGTCGTCGTAATAGTCGTGGTTGTCCCGGTGGTAGTCGATGCGGGCAGCTGGTTCGCGTCGGTCGGATTTGCGAGAGTCGCGGGAGTCTCGACGCAGGTATGTCCTCTCCTCCTCGTAGGAGCGACCTCCGGCACTCTCCCTTGAAGGTCGTCTGGGGTGTCTGTCTGCGAAAGGCGGGAGAGGAGCGCCCGGGGCAGCTGGTGGGATGTGGTCCGAATCTTTCCGGCGATCGTTTCTGGTCGATGGTGCTCGCTGCCTAGGCGCTGCTCGCGGTTGACTCTTCGTGTGAGAAGCTGAGTCTGAGGGATGCAGCTCCGATGCCAGGTCTTCCCAATCTTCCTCGTTGTCGGATGGTCGCCGGCGCGCGGAGTACTGTACCAGAACCGGCGAAGAACTATTAGTGGTGTGAGACCTCGCACGCGCGCGCTCTGGGAGTGAATGCGTTCTTCTGCGATGAGAGTCTCGAATTAGCTGTCCGGAGTCCGCGAGGCTGAGGCGGAAGTGTGTATGCATTGGCGGGGTACAATGTAGTTGCGATCGAGTCAAGTGCAAAGGACTTACGACATTAGCTAACACCCTTGAGGCGCGACTGCAATGCAGCGGCGATGGCCGCAACTCAGGGAGGAGTTTGGATCGGCTTTGGTGTTGTTGAGGGGGTTGCAGAGAAGGAAGTGAAGCCACCGGGCTGAACTTGTATTGTTGTAGATCGCCGGTGACGAAGGAGGGGACGTCTTGGCGCAAACAACAAACAGATCTTACATGCAGCGAAAAAAGTGCAGGAGAAAAGATGAACAGACGGGTATCGAAGAGGTAGTGTACAGCTGAAAGCTGAATCTGCTGCAAGTATATATCATATACGGCAGCAAGGGGGTGGCGCTCCCAAATGCAGTGCTAGCGGTGCTAGCTGCTGAACACACCGCCTTTGCTGCTGCCAGCGCAGCAGGCAATGAAATATATGATCTACACGTAACACGACAAGGATTATGTTTGTGGCAGTGTCAGTGACTTTTTATGGTGTGAGGAGTTCGTACGAGACGTCCACAGAGCGTCATATGTCACCACCTAGTACACATCTACGATCCAGGTAGTATGAGCCTGTGTTGCAGAATCGTGTGTTATTCGCTTCGAGCTTTGTAGTACTATTTTTGGAGTTAACTCGAATTCAGCCTGCATGGACACAATGTGGCTTACCTTGGGTATGAATGCATATCCCTTGCGAAAGAGTAGAATCGCTCGAGCTGTTGTAGACAGTCCGGATCTAAGAATCCAAAGTTTGCGCATGAAGACCTCTGAATGGATCAATGAGTCTAGTGCTGTTCGATCTTGGATAAGAAAGGTAACATCTGTGCTACCGAGTCGGGACAAACCACGGAGCGAAAATGGTTGCGCTCATGATTTTATCATCAATATCTTCTCGCGGTCAGTCATGTTCTTGCAATCAAATACCCAAATCAACTTACTTCTCGTAAAGCTTGTGGGTCCATGCTCGCCATCCGCTTCTGCTTGATATAGCGTTGCCTGACTGAAAGTCCAATAGGTGGAATAACGCGAGCTGGGGCTGTAGCCACGGCCGTCTTAAGTGCTGCTTTCGCTTCCTTCTTCTGCCGCTTCTCCTCCTTCCGAGCTCTTCGTTCCGCCCTCCTTATTCGACGCTCCTCCTTCGACTCCTTTACTGTCTCCCCACCTGCGTCGTCGTCGGCAGCAGCTAATCTATGCTTGGAGCTCGTTTTATCCTTCGTCCGTTTCTCTTTCTCCTCCCCATCGCTGCGCGTTTTCTTGGATTTCGTCTTCTTCAGGTCCTGCTTTGCCTCTTCGACTAGTGTCTGCGCAAGCTCGACATCTTTCTTGTCCACTGACGCAGGTCTCGCTGAATCGCTCGTGGTGCTGGTCACAGTCTTTCCGGCAAGCTGATCCAACGTTTTCCCCGACTCCATCCTATCACCCACAAGGAGACCACCGCTGACAAAGCTTGTACCTCCCCATCTCTGTTGTGCGTATAACATCTTCCCAATCTCTACTCTCTTCTCCTGCTCCTGCTGTATCACGGCCTCGTCCTTGCCGTTAAGCCTGCCTAGTAAATCATTGAAACCTAGCAAGCCAAAGTTCTGCCCTTCTGCTTTTCCTCGTTGTGCTCCGAGGCCTAGGTTGTCGTCTTTGAGCAGAACTCGGATGTGCGAACTGTTTGCCGCAGTATAATGGCTCGAGTGAGCCGCATTCTTAGCGCCGAGCACACCGCCAGGAGTCCAGCCTTGTGAAAGAAGCATCTTGTGCCCATAGGCTTCGGTGTCGTTCGCCCATGTGGTGTTATTGGGGTCCTCACCAATCTTTCTTCGTCTAGCCAGAGTGATTAGCTCAGTACCGTTTTCCCTGCATCCAAGGACTCACTTTCTGGGTCCTGCTAAACCCATGTTGTGCTGTAGTGATTTAGTAAAAGAAGTTGTAGAAACACTTTGGTACGCCGAGGACTCAGAAGATTGAATAATTTGACTCCGAGATCCGAAGTTAGACCGACACGTGCTCATGCGACCAAAAGCCGCCACGAAAGAGCACCGTGCATCAAGAACATAAGGACCACTGAAACACTTTGGCAAAGATGTCAAACAGAGGTGGAGGACGAGCTGCGGATGGTAGTGGGGATGCGGTCTTCACTCTTGATCAGCAGCAGGTATGTTAGAGAAGTATTGACTCACTGAGTCTCCTCAGTAGAGGAATTACTCCGTTGTCTCACATCTCATTTCGTATGCTAACATATTGCTAGGCTCAAAGACGCAGAGATCAGAAACTGCTCGACCTCGAGACTCAGCTAAATTCAGCGTCGACCAATACTCAGCAAGCTTTGAAGCAATTGCAGCAGAAGTACGAAATTGAGCTGTACGTCTCTCGACCCTCAAGCTGTATAGCACTTGTATTGACATTCGAATTTCAGACAAAATCTACGCCGTGCTCAAATCGGCCAACTCGAAGAGCTACTCCAGGAGAGATCTGACATCGAATCTGAGATCTTACAGTCTCACAATGTGCTGAGTGATGCGTTGAGTAATATGCATAGCGAGCTGAAGGTTGTCATCGCCGGTAGACTTCAGGACTGCGAAGAGGAGGCAGAAGTGGATGATTAATGATTATGATGACCTGAGTACGACTCACGACTGATGAAGAAAATGAAGCGAGGGTTCGCACCAGAAAGGCCAGGTGCATGAATTAGGCGTTTCAGGCATGTTTCGATGGGACGATAGCCGTTCGACGCCACGATGGTATGGTATTGTATGGTACCTCTTAAAGGTACGATGTTACACAGACTCAAAGCATCAAACCCGAAATCTTACCCCGTTGGAATTTGTGGCAAAATCTCACCACTGATTCAGCATTTGGCGGCATGGTTACCGATGCTGCTGATGTACTGGTCAGAAATACGGCTGTCGGGCAGATCACAAATCGTCGATGTCGATGTCGCATCGAGAACCGCTCGGACCTGAAATTTGAGATTGAAGGTGGTATGTCTGCGTGATTGGTGCAGAGTGGCGATTACGCGATTACTCGATGGCACACAACACATTTCAGAAGCATTTCCAAAGTACACTGGGCTCTGGGTTAGAGCAGCATGCAAGACGCCTCTTCAGAGTCTGGTGTTTGAGGAAGGCCAACCGAACGCCAAGTCTCACTGCAACAACAGGAGCCAATGAGCCAATCACACAAGCTCCGGAAGTGCCTCCTCGATCCTTCGGGATCGCGGACCTGAACCCGTCGCACCTGTACCTGTACACACCTGAACTCAACGAGGGGACTTTTCTTTGAAACGCACAGTGCGTCTTCGTTCTTCATTCTCTTCATTGTGGTTCTCTCTCACACTTTGTTATGATATTCAATTCCATACTCCTGCGCAATCTCTGAGAGACCTTGCGCACGGCTTCTGTCTACGCTCTCAAAGTAGATATACATCAACAATGCCAGAGTTCCTCACTCAAAACCAGCGCCAAAGCTCAGCAACACGATCTCAAGATCAAGTCTACTACTCTGGCCAAGGTGATTCATCCGCCACTGCTACCTTTGCTGGAGGATATCTTCCTGCCAGATCTCCTGAAGCTGTCAATACCGGCCGTCCTGGTCCTGATCACCCAGCCAACTCAGCTCATACCATGACGACCCCTCCTCAAGCTCGAGGGGTGACTCATCAGCCTACTCGTGCTATGCCATCACAGTCGTATCTTTATGACCCAGCAAATCAACCCTTCTCACAGCAGACTCCCTACTCAATGAATATGGGTCATATGGCTGGTGCTTTGCCCAGCATGTCTTCTCAGTATACTGCCAGTGCCACCATGTCACCTGGTCAGCAAAGCAACACCACTGGGTACACACGTCAGCCTGCTGCGAACACCTACTACCAACAAAATTCCCAATACCAGATGAATGCTGCTGCAGCTCAACATCAAGATCGAATGAGCGCAATGCAGATCCAACAGCAATATCATGCAGCTCAGCAGTATGGACCAGCATACATGTCATACCCCATGTATCCTCAACAGCCTGCTCAGTACTATCAGCAACCTTCAATGGTTATGCAGCAACAGGTTCCAATGAGTCACCCTCCAGCAAGAGATCCATCAGGAAGATCTGCACAGTATGGACAATTCCAGGCCTTCGACAAGCAGAGCTCTTCAACGATTCAGACTCAAGACAAGAATCTATACCCTTTTCATGTTGCGCAGAAATTACAAGAGGCACATCTGAACTCGAGTGGTGGTGTCGCAACCCACGGATCTGTACCCGACGGTCAGGCCGTTGTACCTCGTGGACCTCCCAGAAAGCCCAAACAATCCGGACACGCTCTCTGGGTTGGTAATCTTCCTCCTGATGCTACTGTGGCCGATCTCAAGGACCACTTCGCCGCAGGTCTATTTAACGACATTGAATCTTTAAAGCTCATCTCGAAGAGCAATTGTGCGTTTGTCAACTACAAGAGCCAAGCTGCTTGTGCTATGGCCATGCAGAAGTTTCATGAATCACGATTTCATGGCACTCGGCTGGTGTGCAGGCTCAGGCGTAGTTCAGCTCCGAGTCCTGCCAACGCTGCTGATCTACCCTCTCACCGAGGAGGAGCCGAGTCTCTCGTCGATGGTGAAGTTGACGGTCCTGCTGAGCTGTCAGTACCGTCTCATAATGTGAGGCGCCCAGAAAGGTACTTTGTCCTCAAGAGCTTGACATTGCAGGATCTGGATGTTTCGGTGCGCACTGGTTACTGGGCGACTCAGCCGCACAATGAAGACGCTCTCAACAAGGCATTCAAGGTATGTATACTATTGTTGAGAAGCGAGACCATTACTGACACACTTTGTAGACGACTGACAATGTTTACCTTGTCTTCTCCGCCAACAAATCTGGAGAGTACTTTGGCTACGCTCGCATGGCTTCACTCATCACCTCCGAGCCTATACCAGAGCTCGTGAGTCCACAGCTTACCAAGACAACTCCTGCATTGTCCAAGACTACATCCGCTTCCCAGCACTCTGAGCCTCCTGTTGTATTGTCTCACTCCTCTGCCCTCTCCAAGGTAGAGTCGGGCCCACGTTCCATCCTTACACCAGCCACCGAGCATGCACCCGCCGGCAAGATCATCGATGATCTTGCTCGCGGGACAATCTTCTGGGAAGTGGACGGTGATGAGGAATTAGCAACCTCGCCAGCTGTCGATGGTGTTGAAGCTGCCTTCCAAGTCTCTGACTCTCTTGCTGCTACTGCTCAACTAGCCCACCAAAGCTCCGATTCCAGCCGTCCCAGCTTGACAATCACGACCACCAACGAGTCGAGCGGTGAACAGATTGAGCTTTTGCCTTCGACCGCAGGATCTTTCAAGGTTGAGTGGCTGTCCACAAGACGAGTGCCTTTCTACAGCACTCGTGGCTTGAGGAACCCTTGGAATGTCAACCGTGAAGTCAAGATTGCAAGAGATGGTACTGAGTTGGAGCCCAGTATTGGCAAGAAGCTGGTTGCTCTTTTTGGCCATCCTGGTATTGGGCGTGTTGTCAACCCTATTGGGATGGGCATGCCCTTGAATATGAGTATGGGTGCAGGCATGGGTATGGTCAGGATGCCCGGTGCTCCTGCGTACTGAGGACGTCCTCGTGCGCAATGACGAACAATGAATTGTATGAACAGAAATCTGCGGCATGGCGTGGCTGCTGGATTTTCGAGAAACAAGGTGTGCATATGGAGAGGGGAATGTGGAAATGCTGACACGTCCACATTTAATGTTGTCTTTGGTGCAGACCTAGGCAGTCAAGGGAGCATGTCACTTCATGACGAATTGGTCGGATGAAAGTACGAGGGCGATGCGATGAAAGCTCAGCCAGTCGATGGCGGATTTGGTCGACTGAGAGTTACGAGCATGATGGGATGAAGGTATCATATGAATGTCGAAGATTTCTCAATGTCGCATGAAGAGCACATGAAGAGCTTGGCGAAGGCACAAGCCGCCGATGTATGTAGGTAGCCATCACAACCAGGAATGAATCAATGATGTATTGAAATTCGTGTATACAGGACGATATGGATACGCATCGAGCGTGCATGGCTGAAGTGTCGCGGCAGTCTCTCCAATAGGGGTTACTGCGGTACTAAACCGCATACCTTATCTTCCGAGGTCGTGTTTCAAATCGCAATCCTCCAGATCCTTCGGTCGGCTCTGGAGCCGTCCAATGAATAGCTATGCCCCGCAAAGTAAGCATATCGAGCAAACAGCACACAGCGCAACGATACGGGCACGTCTAAAGCAGAAATCTGCACCACAAGCTTCCTCTGCACACTGCATACTGTACACGACATCAAAGCGAGTGTGACACATCCGTTATGCGATATCTTTGTTCATTTTGCCGGCCGAACAACCGTCTTATCACAGGAACATATTCCGAAGGACTGAGCGAAACATGGATGTGGCGTCACCGGCGTTTTTAAGATCTGGCCATCGAGCTATCGACCTTTCAACTGCTATTGCTATTTGGTAACGAAAATGTCATGTTCAGCATCCCATCGTCCCGTCACACACTCGTTTCCCATCATTTGACAGATGCTCAAGAAATCCCTCACCAAGGGAATACTGAGTTTACGTGACAGGTGGATGGAGCTTAAAGAAGCTTATTGTGACCCTTATCATGAAAAATGGCCTATGAAAGCCGCCCATGGACCTATGGGCCATCCAGCAGTCTAGACCGGGTCGCGACATCGCTACCGCCCAAAAACATACATAGACGACTTGTAACAGGGTCCAGGCCCCCTCCAGATCTCAGGTGCCTGTATATGAGAAGGAGATTGTGAAGTTGGCGTGCCGCGCCGTCTCTGTATGATATGACCCGCACTCCTTGTAGGAAGGACAAAGTGGAAATAAGGGTGTCAAAAAGGTGACCTCCATCACACGTGACTATGGGCCTGTGCCTTTTGATGATAATCGCCGTCGGAGTTGTTCCTCGGATGGCCCACAATTCATGCATATAGAGGCGAACTGGGGTTGGATCCTGAAATTCACGATCTCTTGTTCGCAATCCCCTCTGATGCTTCGTGATCTTGTTCTGTTCTCGCCTCTGCATCCTGCTCCTCCTACACCATCTCCTCATCAGACTTGAAGCTTCAAGTTTCGATGTGGCGTCATTTGTCACTCTAGGTCCATCCGATCACACTCCCTGCCCTTCTCCTCACGATCTGCGCCTCGATCCGCCTCGTCTCATGCGTCTGTTGTGAGCGCAAAGCTGCACTACCTCACCTTACCACCACTGCTACGCTTCCTCCACTTACTTGGCTCGGTCCGTCGACTTGAATTGCTTCTTGGCTCCACCACCTCGATATAGCCGTCCCAGCAAGAGGACATTTGCAACCGTTCTCTCGAGGCCAACAGTGACCTTATCGTCGCGCCACTACTACAACCACACCACATCGCCGTCTTCGAATCATGACCGCCCTGGGACCGAAATTAGACAAGCTCGGCCTGATTGAGTATAGCGACAGGCTCTTCGCCGAAGGATTCGATACATGGGAGTCCATCTGCGATGTCACCGAGTCAGACTTGTAATGCTTACGCCACGATGTTGTTTGTCGTTCTCTTGGTCTAACTTCTGACTAGGAACGAACTCAACGTGAAACTTGGTCATCGCAGAGTAAGTTGTCACTTTCTGATTCTAGGACATCGCTATCGATCCGCACTTTCCCGATTCGAAAATGCCAAGACTAATCATTGTTTACCCTCCAGAAACTCCAACGAGCCATCTCCGACTTCAGAATACAAACAAACACAGTCCCACTCATCATCACACTTGGCAAAAGAGGCAGTCCTGTCGACGGAGCAACACAGCAAACAGATGGCACACACAATTCAAGAGAAGTTTCCCAAGCGAACCATTCCGATGAAGGGCCAAGACAGAAGAGAAAGTACAGACGGCATCCAAAGGTTCGCACACTAGCAAGCTGTCACACCGGTAGCCTCCCAGAGGCTCGGGACTGACACCATCCCGTAGCCTGACGAGAACGCTCCCGAACGACCACCATCTGCTTATGTCATCTTCTCAAATTGTATGTCTTTTTCTTGCATCCTTGTCCTTCCCATGTCAACACTAATCACAGGACCTACAGTTATGAGAGAGCAGCTCAAAGGACAAGAGCTATCCTTCACTGACATGGCCAAGGTAGTTGGAGAGAAATGGCAACTTCTGTCCGCTGATAGTCGGGAGCTCTATGAGAAGCGCGCCGGTACTATGAAAGAGACCTTTAACTCCGAGTTCACCAGCTACAAGAAAACCGACAAATATGCCCAATATCAGGATTATTTAGCCGAATTCAAGGCGAAGAATGGGCAGCAAGAAGGTAATGGTCTGACGATATTATTCCCAGGATAAAGTACTAACTATCACAGACGGAAGGCGTGCCAAATTGACAGCAGCAGAGTCGACGGGCTCCACTGCTAGTATCGAATCTGCTTACGACTCCCGACGACGCAAGAGTGGCAACTCTTATCAGCCACCTGCACTCACTGATAGCCATACGTCCACGCAAGACTCACCGTCGCCCTCCACAACGCATCATTCTGGCGCCCAATCTCCTCAATCTGCCAATCATCACTCTGTTGCCCAGTCAGCAGCGCAGTCAATGCAAAATTCTCAATCCAATGGCTATTTAAGCACAACAAATATTGGCCTACCAGGTTCCGGCAGTCGTCAAAATGATGCCCGGTATCCTCGGCCTTCGACCAATGGCATGTCGCCGCCCGGTAGTGCGCGTTATGCCAGACAGGACTTGCCATACTCGCATGGACGCTCTGCCTCAAGTCACTTTGACTTTGCAACACGCGGCTCGCCGGCTTCCTCAAACTCATCTTTGCCACCACTACACCCTGGTCCGAGCCATTACGAGAACCAAACATATCCATACCAACAACAAAATCCCTACTCCTCACTTTCTCGAGGTATCAGTGGCTTAGATGGTAGTGCTCCCTCGTCTCGACCTGGCAGTGCGGCCATGATGGACAACAGTGCTGTTCGCTCTTACCGTCACTTACCCCTCCCACCTGTGCGCTCGAGCTCGAACAGTGCTTTGCTTCCGCCCATGGCGCCACCACCATCAGATGTCAGAGCCAGCTCGAGTCTGGCAACCTTGCTGCTCGCGGCAAAAGAAGCCGAGAAAGGCGATATGCTGCCTTCTGGGGCGCAAGGAATGAGTTCATTGCCAGCATCAAGGTCGGCTGATGATAGGGACAGTCGCCAATAGACGGTCACTGCACTTTCCTATCGCTTGGATACGTTGACCTGCATTACCGTCGCCTTGAGTGCGTCAAAGGCACGATCAAGTGGCACGTGCCGTTTCAATGATCTTTTCTGGATTTTTTCCTCTACAAGTTGACGACCCTATCATGGTTGTAGCTGAGCATCCGAAACAGCTCTCAAGCTCAACCTCACTGATCACACGACACGAGACATGACGACTTCTCATTGGGATAATAGGTACTAGGGTGGATGGCTGGTTTACTTTGTTTTTCCATTCTGATCATGACTCGTTTGCACACAATACCCTTGTACATGGTGGGGTGGATGGCGACAGGGTTTGGGGCCCTCGGAATAGTGGCATACGACGGGATTGGGATCGGGAATTTGGGCGACACGACATGAGGCTACGGCTGTGAAATTTGATTGGAGTTTGGGGTGGCAAAGGTCGAATTTTGTGCTGGTGCTGGCCGGTGCGGATGAGCTTGAGTCAGTGTTGTACATGGACGCTGCGTATAGCCGGGCATTGGGACATGCAGCTCCATGTAGAGCTCGGATCGATGCCGTCGAGTCGAGTATAT
>Ga0268246_10000549_pt1 | contig 15411 bp, 22 predicted proteins | sample AgamicOrSfe_FD_200242 | JGI IMG/M metagenome (GOLD analysis project Ga0268246, IMG submission 200242) | Agave microbial communities from Guanajuato, Mexico - Or.Sf.e (v2) (version 2) | ecosystem: Host-associated > Plants > Phyllosphere > Phylloplane/Leaf | place: Guanajuato, Mexico | collected...
ATCTGATGTTGAGTAATTAGTAGCATTGGATCTTGGCAGATCGTCATACCGGAGCAGGATCCGACAGAAAAAGGCTGAAAAGGCTGAAAAGGAGGCATTCATTGATTGCTTTTTGTCTGATCTATACTAGCATATCCTGAACGCCAGGTCCGTTCATGCCAAAGTGCCTGCTACCATGCTCTCACGCACCAGTTTACTGACCAGAAACGGTACCTCGTACTCCTGGTTTGCCAGCACCGACCTCCATCGCGGAAATCTGAATCTCCTGTTCCGCGCTGACCTGCACTTGCACTTGAATCTTCGCTCCCTTCTTAGCATCCTTGAGTGCTAACTCGCCCAACATGGTGCCAATCTTCCATGCCTTCTCCCTGGTCTCCTCTTCCTCCTCGTCCTCATCGTCAAAGTCCTCATCATCTGCATCATCGCCATCGCCGTTCGTCTTCTTCGCACCGTTCGCTTGCGGCTCTGGTTTCGTGACTTTGATATCCCGAATACCCTCGCATAGTTTGATGAGTACACCCTGGCCTTCACCATTGTTTGTGAATTGTAATGTTCGTCGGACGGGAAGGGGTGTCTCGGCCGGGATGACAGGCTTGAATTCATCGTTTCCTACAACAAAGCCAATAGCTTGGCTCAAGTGAGGTGTGACGGTAACAGCCGGGTGTGTACTTTGTTCAACATCTTCAGTGCTGAAGCTCTCGATGAGGTGTGCTTGAAGCGCAGCACCACGGACAATGAGCTCCGAAGGATTAACGGCAGATGAAGACTTTGAAGGAGCGATGATTGTCGTAGATTCGGGGAAGTGTGATGCGAGGTTTGCGGCGATGCGGGGTGTGTTTGCAGTACCGCCAGCGAGGAGAATGTCGTCAATGTCCAAAAGGTCAAGCTTCGCCTTTTCCACTGCGCTCTCAATCAAGCGTACAAAGCTGGAGAACACCTTTGCGGCGAGCAGTTCGTACCGCGACCGGTTGATTGTCGAGGAGAAGTCAACACCATCGGCCAAGCTCTCCATGTTGAACACAGCAGAGGTACCAATACTGAGAGCCTTCTTCACGTTCTCACTCTCGCCCTTAAGCTTGGCAAGACTGCGCTCGTTGCTACGAGGATCGGTTTTGTTCTTCTTCATGAACTCCTTCGAGAAGTGCTCCATCAGCACTTCGTCAAGCTTTGTGCCTCCAAGGTCATAGTCGTGTACTGTTGCGAGGATACTGTACATGCCTCCCTTAATCGAGACGACTGCAATGTCGCTTCTTGTGCCACCGAGGTCAGCGACTACGACAATCTTGTCCTCCGGCTTTTCCACATTCCGGCGGTCGTTCGCGACCAAAGCCGCAACGGGTTCTGTGATATATTGCAAGACTTCGAGACCAGCATCTTTGGCAGCCGCTGTAAGCGCAGTCTTCTGCGAGTCTGAGAAGTCGGTAGGGATTGTGATGACTGCTGCGTTGACGCTTCTGCCCAGATAATCACTCGCAGAGTCTTTTAGTCTCCGGAGATGTCTTGTGGTAATCTCTGAGACAGAGACTGTGTTTTGCTTGTCCTCGGCGGTATCTTTGATAGAGAATGCAGTTGTAGATTCGTGCTTTTGTGGGTGAGCGGATGCCTTGCATTGTGTAGGGTCGATGGACTCGAAACTGTAGTACGGTCAGCCATTTTGCTATTCCCACACGAGAGTCAGGACATACTCTTTGCCCAAGAAGTCTCTGAAGTAGGCTACAGTATTCTGCGGGTTGCGGATGAGCTGAGACTTGGCCTGAGCGCCGTGGAACTCCTCGCCATCTATGTATGACAGCACTGTAGGGATTTGTCTGTCTCCCTCCTCATTGGCAATGACGGTACTGCCAGAATCACCAACTAGGGTTGCTGCAATCGAGCTGTTGGAGTTGCCGAAGGCGATACCAATAGCGGTCTTCTCTGGCGATTGGTTTTCTGCGCTCATCTTGATTTGTAGAGTCGAAATATAGGGGAGAGATGTGGTGTTTTGAAATTTCAATATTTGTCAAAAGAATCACCACGCAGAAGCACGTGTGGAGTTGTTTCCGGAAAGCATGTGGCAACGATCGAACACATCCCAGACAACTTCATGCTTTATCGCCGATGCGTTGTCTGCCAGCTACTCAAGCTATGCAGTTGACACCTTGATTGAAAGCAGGACGGCGACACCTTCGATAGGAAGGCTCGAGTCGCAAGGCCAAGGTCATGGTGAAGGCGTCTGCCCATCATGACAATACCCATGATAAATACACAATCACGCCGATAAATGAGGAGGATGGAGCTACCGATGGCAACCAGAATGCTGCAAAGGCTGGAGCAAGTGCTGCTGGAATCAGGGCGTTATCTATGCAAGTAATGGCGTTTTACTTTAGAGCACCTATCAAGGCATTCTTCAGGACGAGAGTTGACTACATGGTATCTATCCCACAGTTCCTTGTGCCCATCACAATTGATCTGATACTAAATCGCAGACCATTGCCCGAGCTGTCGCACCTCGTCAATCTCCAACTTCTGCTTGGTCATGGCAGTATTCCACGCCAGGCTTACTCGCAAATGCAATCCGCCAATATGGCTGGCGATTCGTCCCGGACCAAGTACTTCCGCCCCTGCTTGCCAACGCCACGGTTGGCGCCGTGTTGTACACTTCTTACCTGACCTTCCTCGGCTCATTCTATGAACCTGCCTCACATGCCGCGAAACGTGTATACCCTCCCGCACCTATGCTCGACACCTTCGCTGCCGGAACTGCTGCCGGTGCCATTCAGTCCCTTGTGGCTGCACCACTTGATGCCATACAGACGCGCTTCAACACCCGTGAACTCCTGGAGAAGCAATATCGCAGCATCTGGCAGTATTCGCGCGACAAGCTCCGCGAGATCGGACCGCGTGGAGTCTTTGCTGGTTGGAGTCTTTCATTTTTCAAAGACTCCCTTGGTAATGGACTTTTCTTCCTGACATTTGAGACACTCAAGGCCCAGGTCTTTTACAGCTTTGTGACAACATACTACGGAGTTTTCAAGCCAATCGTCACAGAACCCCAGCGTTGGTTCGGTCGCGGCGGAAAGAGAGAGCGTCCAGTCATCAGGCCACACTACATGCTCGAGCCTTCAGCGATTCTCGTAGCTGGAGTCGCGGCATCGATTATGCAGCAGACTGTTCAGCATCCCTTGACCCGCGTGCAGACTATTCACTACGAGCGACTTGAGGCCCTGGACTTTGCGGCCAAGCAGGAGCCGACCAGGGCTCAGATATTGCGGAACTATTATCGCGCATATCGGCAGACATACCAAGAGTGCAAAGTGGAAGCTGTGAAGCTCGGCAGCTTTCGGAAGTGGCTCTACAAAGACTTTACAATGAGCACATTACGTCAAGTGCCTAGCACGGCAGCAGGTCTAGTGGTGTTCGAGGTCTTGCGACGCAAGTATGCGACGGACTATGAGGTCAGAATCAAGAAAGACGGATATGATATATTGTTGACATGAAAGCACGATTTCGAGCTAGATACCGTTCACAATTAAGAGCAGAAAGGTTACGAAGTGACTGTTGTTCACTATGGACTGGAAAGGCTTCAGATTTAGCTATCGCATTCCGGGAAGGTTTCTAAGGTGGATGTGAATTGAAGCAGATATCGAACAACTTCTACTGGATGATAGTACAGGCAAACGCCGAGCAATCTGTATCCCAACGCTCCATTCCGAACCAAGCCAAACCTGATCAACGTCTTCAAACGACATCAAATCAGGGACGTCCGCGGCACCCGCAAGGCCCAAAATCCAACATAAACGAGCAAGATACACCATGCCCATTGACTGTCTGCGTCGTCAGCAGATGAGTGCCGAATCACCAAGTAAGATGTAAGCCGAACGTTCCTCTCGCTATCCATCCATGGTTCAGCTGAAGTAAATTCTCTTGAAAGGCCCATCGGTGCGACACACTGGACATGATGCGCAGTCTTTGCCCTCCAGGATCCGGATGCCAAGAGCGCAGGGCATGCAGCAGAACACGTTCCCACAGGGAAACAGCGCATTCGAATCTGTATTACAGCAGATATTGCACTCGTGCGTATTTCTCGGATTGGTAGCTGCAATGCGCTCTTCATTCCTCCGAATCTCCTGCGCCTCTCGGACTGCCTCAGATCTCCGAAGCTGCTCAGTGAGCTCGCGGACTTTGTCCTCTGTGTCGTCGACCTGTCGGCAGGCATCCTCCCATAGCCCTCGGTGAACGCTGTTTAGCTTCGTGGCCCTGCTCAATGCGTCCTCCATGACTCCCCGAACAGCCTCCTCGTGGCTCAGCTGGGTTCGTACCTCTTCGAGCTTGGTGCTGAGATCCGTGGCTCTGTCAAATTCAGCCTCCCACAGGTCTTTGATGTCGACGAGCTTCTTGCGGATGGATGTCCAATGTTCGTTTCGGAAGTCGTTCTTGGCGTGCTCGAGCTTTGCGTGCAGGCGTTGCTTGGTCAGCTCCTTTCGGCGCGCTTCATCGTCGTGAAGGGATTTGAGATGCGTCGCATGTTCTAGCTCTGCTGCGACGTCCTTCATGAGAAATTGCGAGGGAAGCTCACGGTCTCGGTTGCGACGAGAGCCGGAAGATGCCATGGAGCTGGAGTGATGATGTAGATAGAGGATGTCGTGGAAAAGTCGATATGGATGAAGAGTACCGTATGTCGTCGTGACTGGGGTTGGATCCGTGAGTGGGATTAGATCAGGAATGATGCAGAGCTGGATAGGTCGATGGAGCCGTGCGTGAGTGATGAAAGATATCAAAGGAAGATCGTGGAAGAGTTTGTATTTACAGCCATCGTTCCACTACTCAGGTTGGATCTTCACATCATGTTTGGTCTTCACATCTTGTACAATGTCGTCGGTCCGGGCCACTGCATAGTGTACTGTAGACTCTCGATCTACCCACAACGTGAAAGACTATACATCTCGAGGAGAGTGCTGTAGCGATTCTGCACAGACTCGTGTGTTCCTACCGAGAAGGGTAGTAGGTGGTAGTCAAGTGCACTCGCCAGTCACGACGTTCGCTCTGAAACAAGCCCGTGCAACTCATTGTCAATGTGAACATCTGCGAGTCATCAGAGTATCAAGTCATCAAGTCAAATCGTGTTGGATACGAAGTTGAACATCTATGTGCGCCTAATCTGATCCGGTCGTGATATGGCACCCGAAGTAACCAATTCTGCATGCGTAATCCAGCAACAGCATTGAAACTCGTAATCTGAATACAGTACCCACCATGAAGGCGCGCCATTTCGATCCGGTCCTGAAATAAAGTCTGCCAAAACAAGTCCTGCTGTTCAAGATATGCCATGTCCTCAAGTGTGATGTACTTTGCTCGAATGGACTTCGCAAGTCGTTACAGCTCAGGACGAGAGACGAGGAGGACCATCGAAGAGGATATGGCCAAGTGCACGATATTCACTAGAGGCAAAGATTCATGTATTGCGGTGTTGTGCCAAGAATAACCAGCTTCTCGCCATCGTTCTCTGCGGGAAAGAGGTATATATAGAAGGTGAAGTCGTACAAATACAGGCCGTCATCCAAACATCCCGTTCCCATCTATTGCCAAACCCAGCTCTCAACAAGCTGAACCAAATCAAACCCTATCTTACTTCTCAGGAAGCCCAAGCCCAAACAGCCCAAGCTCCTAAGCCAATCCAACCTAATTTCCCAAGCTCAATAGTGACACGCCCCGCAGCGCTGTGAGAAGCCAGACTACTCGTGGCGCTCGCTGCCGCTGAACTGATAGCCGTGCCAGCTCTCGATGCTGCAACATTCGTCGGAGTAGTGCTTGACATGCTTAACATGCTTGTGCTTGCAGATGTGGTCGCTGCAGACGTAGATGATGTCGTCGATGAGCTGCTGCTTGATGTAGAAGTGGAGCTCGAGCTCGAAGTCGCACTTGACGTGTCACTTGACGTCGTGGTCGCCGTTGCACCAGGAGTAGTCACCGCTGCAACGCTCGACAGGGAATTCGCCTTTTTTGTCGCGCTACTCGCAGCTGCTGAAGATGAAGCAGAAGCAGTCGTCGCCACAACCTCCGTCGACGTACTCTGCGTCGTCACTACCGCCACCGTCGTAGATAGTTCTGTCGTTTGCGATCTCGCATCCGTAGTCTGTGGTGCCGCCTGTGTCGCCGCCGGCACAACCAACGCCGCCGTAGGCGCACCAATCGTAACCACACTCGTCGTCGCCGCGCTCTTGATCGCGCTATCGATTATGAAATACGGCGTGTAGTTCTGATTATCGTCGTTGGAATCGTCAATAATCTCGACAGTATAATCTGCACCTTGCACGACATCCCCAGGCACGGTCCATGTGTATGCGCCGCTGTTGGGCAGGTTTGCGGCGATGACTGTACCGGCGGCTAGGTTGGTGGAGGAGCCTGAGCGTAGGACGAGGGTTATGGTGGAGGATGTTGTGGGCGTCCAGGCGAGGGCGAGGGTGGATGCGCCGGCGGAGAGGGTGGGATAGCCTGTTGGAGGGACGTTGAAGGAATTTTCTAGGGCTGCGAGGGCGAAGAGGGGGGAGAGGAGGAGGCTAAGAGCTGTGGAGGGTCGCATGGTAAGGATGTTGTGGTGTGGTTGAAGGCAGGGATATTGTGGCGATATGCGGCTGTATGCGCTTTAAGGAGAGGAAGGCACGTAGGCAAAAAGAGTGTGGTTGGTGATGTTGAAGCAGAAGGTACGATTGGAAGTGTTTCAAAGCAGGAGAAGAAGAAAACTTGCGATCACTCTGTTGTCATATACACACAGGCATCACGGCAGGGCAGCACAAAAAAGCTCCTAGCGTGTTGGGAGAGCACTGAAGCACGCGAAAGAGTCGAGCGTGCTCTTTCTGCCCCTCTTTGCCACCCTATAGTACGCGACACCGCGGCAGAGGCATCGCGGTGTCGGGAGGGCAGTAGTGTATGATCTAAGTGATTGATGTAAGAGAAACAACAGGAAGTTGTTGAAGTGGAGGAGAAGTGGAGGTTTGAAGTGGATTGATGTCGCGTTTGAGATGGTGGCCAGATCTGGACAGGGTCAGGGGCAAAACAACAACAACAAGCTTAAATCAAGCCTTTTTGCCTCGGCGCAGATTCAATCTGCCATCGTGTTCTTGCTCTCTAGCTGATCGCTATCATGCGCTGTGCTTCTTCAGAGGTCCTCGTCCTTAAGATGGGGACAATATCAGACCCGCGATGAGCGTATTGGCACCAGAGATTCATGGTGTGATCTCGAGCGTAAAGGCGCACTACCGAAACATCCATTATGCAACCAAACCTCATCCAAGTGGAGCAGTATGCAGCATGCATGATACAGTAGTGCAGTATGCAGGAACCGAGCAAGATCACACATGTACAATCGACCGGGAAGGTAGTATACATAGTGTATAGATGGGCTAGACACGATGGTATGGCTTCTCAAAAGGGCATGACAAGTGTATAAACTCGATCTTAGCTTGTCCTGTCCTCGGGTAAAAGCATGCTTCAGCTCGACATACTGATGACCGGGATTCGCGATGCTGTTCGTTAGAGGTCATTCGTTTCAGGTAAAATACGGTGATGGTATTCGGTGTTTGAAGACGATGATGCATATAAACCTTAGGTGTTTTACTCCAGGTCCTGTTCCTGTCCCTGTCCCGCTTCAAGCCTCGTGGCGTAGATGTCTGAGCTGGTCCTTTGATGCTGTATTTGCAGTGAAGGTTGGCGTCCGACTCTCTGCAGCCACGACTACATGTTTCACGATGCAGAGGACATTAAGCAGTGGCAGAATATATCGATTTCATCATAGACGTATGCACTTGTGTTACAGACTTTCTCATTGACAAATTGCAGGTTTCATGATCACGCTAGCATTTAGCAAGATTGTCAGGGCTGAGGGTGGAAGTTGGAGGTTGGCACTGCCCCCCGCATATCATCCCGCCGGTCCCCCGACCTGATCTTGGGCCTTGGTCTACTCACAGCTCACCTTCAGTCTCTCATTTGTTTCAGACTTGTTTCTTCAATTCTACTGCTTCGCGTCTTGCTTTGAGTGTCGCTCATGTTGCTACTATAGCACTACAACACCTTTATTTCGAGTCGTGCATCTGATCTACGCACATCACCGAACCACTCAACGGCGGCATTTTCTCCGCAATCTCCAGATTGGCTGTATCGATCGTCAGGCCTCACGCTTCTCGCCTTCTTCCTCCACCACTTCTTGTTCTCTTTATACCATCGTCGCATCGTCAGTAACGAGACGTCCTGGTCGACAATACCCAGCGACAGCCAGAGAGCAAACTGTGGTCACGCCTAGCTCGCGCTCCATCAACATAACACGCGCTGGCACGCACTCATTCTCTTCAACATCCACGCACGTCCTCAAGATCTACTTCCGGCATAACCGACGTCAAGGTCGAATACCCATTGAACACCTGATGCTGCGACCAAGCACTGCGATCTACACAACTCTGTCAAGATGATGCTCCGACCTGCGACACCGCTTACCCTTTTCTTCCTGGTCGCATTCGTCCTACTTCTTCTCTCCTGCTTATCGACCCCAGTGATTCACAATGTGCCGCTGGCGACGTGGAACGGGTACAATTTTGGCGTCTTCGGGTACTGTGAGGTTGTAACAGGCACGGATACGTGTACACCAGCACAAGTTGGCTATCCCATCGGTGAGTACGGGTTACAACATAAAAACGTGAACAATCCACTAAGCGCAAGTGTGTAGCTGGGATCTTTTCGACTACAAATGATTTCACACTCCCCTCGGATAGTCGGCATGCTCTCTCGTCCATTCTTGTCGTACACCCTGTCGCTGCTTTTATGACGCTAGTCTGTACACTCCTCGGCGCAGCATTACACTTCCGAGGACCATCGCACTCTCCGCGATTCCTGCTTGCGCTCTTGATCTTGACCTTTCCGACACTTCTCATCACGCTGCTGGCCTTCCTCGTCGATATTCTACTGTTTATACCACATATGGCCTGGGGGGGATGGATTGTGCTCGCAGCGACGATCATCATCACTGTATGTAGTGTGCTCACCTGCGCAATGAGACGAACACTTGTCAGCCGGAAAGCCAGGAAGAAGAGAATTGACGAGAACAATGACATGAACGGGGAGAACTTTTACGCCATGAAACAGGCATCAGGATTTACGCGAGCGGAATCACCTCCACCGATACAGTCACAAGGGACAGTGACAGAGTTCAACGCGAGACCAGCCATGCCTGACCACACGCGCATGAGTAGTACAGACGATCGTAGACCGCTCAACCCGAAAGAATCAAATCTCGGCACTATAAGCACAAGCGAAGGTCCTGCTCGCGATCTGACAGATGCTACGAACACGAATATATCTGGGTCCACGGCTGTAACGCCTGTTATTGCTGCTGCTGGAGCTGCTGCAGCGACTGCAGCGTATAGGGAGGGTGGCGCAAGCAGTACTCCTGATGGCATGACTGATCGTTCGCGAGATCCGCGAACAGATAGGGACAATCGACGTGCGCAGCAAGGTCCATATCGAGATGGAACACCTCGAAGCGCGACACGGCAGACTCCTCAATTCGGACGTGGGGCATATCAGCCTCAATCATCCAGAGGAATGGCGCCAAGAGCCGGCTACAGAGGAGGGTATGGTCCTCCTGGTCGGGGAGGTCCAGGTCCGAATTATGGCCAAAGAGGTGGTTACCAGCCCATGCCTAGTCCTGGCTGGAATGGACAAGGTAGAGGCATGCCTGGTCAGGGCCCACCAGGCTATGGTCCAGGTCCTTACGGTGCGCCACCGAGTCAAAGACAATATGACCCGAATTATATGCCACAGATGCCGCAGCCAATGCCTCAACCATATGGAATTCAAAATGCCCCCATAGAGCCAGGGCAGTGGAATGGAGAAACTGCACAGGATGACACGAACGATGCTACAGGCGCGGTGATTGATGCTTACGACACAGGATCTCCAGACATGTCTACAGCACCAAACTATGCGCGGAGACCGTCTGGCGGTATAGAAAGAGATCCGGCTTCGTTTGGATTCAGTGGCCGTAGATCACCTGCTCGTGGCTCTGGATTGCCTCGCTCGACCTCGCCAATACCACCAGTACCAAGCCATAAGGAGGCCTCGCCAGAAGCAGTAGAGTTGGACTCAGCACCACTGATGGCAGCACCACAAGGCGGAGCGTCCGAGCTGGAAGGGCGTGGAGCTGTACATGAGCTGCAAGGGTAAGGAGGATTTCAATGTGCAAACGTTCTCCATTGCTAACATGTCTGCAGAGCATCCTTCACCCCATCTACATGGCGGAACGAACCGGTCGAGCTCGGCGACAACACCGATCTAGCATCCTCCACTCCACACCATCAAATACCCCGAGCGCCCATCGAACTCCCCGCGGAAGTTGTCACATCCCCTCTCCAGCCGATAACGTCCCACACCCGCAGCGCAAGCAGCAACTACCACGAAGACGTGCCCGCCGCGTTCGCCGCAGACGAACCGATCATGCCACCACCACCACAACCGCTCAATCCTCTCAACACCTCCTCCCTAGGCGCCATCCCCGCCCACCTCCTCGCAAACAGCAGTCACAGCAGCGGCGGCAGCGGCGGACGTTACGCCTCCTCGGCATACGACGACCCCAATGGCCCGGACCGCGACCGCACGCTGGCGAACCGCTCGCCCGCTGTGAGCGAAACATCAAATTTCACTAGCATTTCCCAACGTCCTGTGAACCCCTCATGGCAGCCGCCGCCGGGTTCGCAGATGATGGGACCCGGACCCGGCCCTGGCTATTACCCAGCCCAAGGCCGCGGTGGCTGGAACGGACCTGTAGGTAGCCCGCTTGCTGGACCGGGCGGTGGCTATCCAGTCGCTGGACCCAGCGGCGGCGGCATGGGATACCAATCCAGCTCGATCTACAGCGGTCCTGGAAAATCGACGAGTCGGTATAGAGATCAAGAGACGGTGCTTAATGCGAATCCGGACTTTGCGCTGCCGGGGAGTGCCGGAAAGCCCGGGAGGAGGAGGGCGCCCAGTGGTGGGGTTATGGATAGGCCCAGACCGGGCGGACCGCATAGTCGAGGGGCGAGTGCGGGGAGTGGGGGGTTTGGAAGGCAGTATTCGGAGGGGTTGTGAGGAGGTGGTGAGAGGGAGGATGGAGGATGGAGTGTGAGGTGATGAGTGATGAAGTATGAGGCGATGAGGTGATGAAGAAAAGGAACATGAGAGACGCGGGGACGAGGAGACGAGGAGACGAGAAGATGAGGCGTGAAGTGGTGTCTGGAGGGTAGATTTTGGAACGGAATCGGGATGGAACGGAATTGGGATGGAACGGGATGGGAACATGGGACGGCAATCAACGGACTAGGGAAATGGCGTTTGATTGTTATGAGGTTGGCGGGACGTATGCACGCACGCACGCACATCGTTGCACGTATGGGTATGATCGAGTACATTACAGTATAGCCGGCGCATGCGCCTTTGTAGCTTCGGGTGATACCAGTACATTATAGTATACTTGGCTTATCTTGGCTTTTGTAGATATTTTAATGCTTTTCTTCTTCCTTGCGGTGCTTATAAGACTTCTGCCTCTACGTCTCGTTGTCATCTAAGTGGCTTTTTGTTCGCCTTCCAGCTTTGGTCTGTTGGCGATCCTTGAGCAAGGGGAACACATTCATCACGAAAGGCATGCATGATTAATCACTCAATGTGCCTCTGGTCTAGCCAAAGCGAAGATACGAGGTTGCTTCGATGCAGAAGCGAGGTGCCAGGCCAGCCGTCTTCAAGGACGAGGCGGGAGGGCGGCAATGCCTCGATTGCGGAGTTTGTTGTGTTGACTGAGGTGGAGGAAGCCTGCAGCGAAGGATGGTTGGAAAGGATTAGAGGACAAAAGGGGGCCAGAAGACGTACGTTCGGAGGCGGGCTGGCACAGGATTGTCAGTAGCACAGGACACATAGGCTATGCTCAGCGGCCAAGAAATGGAGAGCTTGAGGCCTTTCAACATTCAAAGCGTAAGATAGAATCGAGATATTTGGTCATGCAATTGCTTTTTGGTCGTGTCTCCCTCGCGGGATAGACAATCCGCTTGTGCCGGGATACTGTACAATGGCATCCACTGCCCGTCTAGCTCTTCCATGCTCGACTTCACGACACTCCCCACTCAACAAGCCATCCATCTCATCTGAGTCCAACCTCGTATATGTTTGTCCATGCTTTTTTGGGGCGCCTGGGACGCAGCGACGCGCGATCGACGTAATGTGGTGTCGGTTGATTGATCACGCTGCCTTTGGATCCTGGCCGGCTGTGACAAGTGTAAGGTATGCTTCTAGGTCGAACTTCGGGTCTTCCGGGTCAGTGATTACTGTGACACACGACCGATTAGTCTACACGCCCTGACTTCGCACTCCCGAACCAATCATTACGTACTTCCACCGCCAGGTTGTTTGCTTGAGGCAGGCATGTTCTTCTTCACAAATGCGGCCTTGGCCTTGTTGATAAGGTCTTGCTTGTGCTCATACTCCTTGTTGAGGTCGTTGTTTGCGTGTGTGGCACTGATGGAGGCTTGATGTGTGATTCCGTAGAAGACGCCGAAGACGAGGGCGCTGTAGCGCAGGACCTGTATGCAGAGGGTACTTTTAGCCAATGTTCTTTCGGACACAATCCAGGTTGGCTTGTTTCTCGCTGAGCCTCGATCGCTCAGCCGGTATTTGCGATGAGTGAGTGATAAGAGACAACTGTATGCACAGCATGGTTTCACGTACGTTGACACCGACACTAGACATGATTGATGTTTCGAGAGATGAGCAGGAGAAGCGAGGTCGTGAGGTGTTGTGCCGGTTCGGTATTCGGCGCGGGTCCTTTGGCTGCAGGAAGTGACGGCGGATGGACAAAGGACGGCTGCGACGAGTGTAGGAGGTATCAAGAGCGGGCTATCGGCTAAGGAGGGAGTTCAATTGGAGTTGCTGTCGCGAGACTTTTCGTTGCTGTACAGGAACGTTGAAGCTTTGATGCTGCAGGCCAATCGTCGGAGATCTCCGTCTCCTACGACTATCGTCTCTGGCGCGACAGTAAGGTACCACAACTCAATATCACTACGACAGTCGCCTGTGCGAGATGAACAGACGCCCTGGTGGCACAAGCTCGTAGCAAGATGCAACAACGCAAGAATGAGATTGCAGCGAAGAGAGCACGTCTCGAAGAGCTCAGGCGCATACGCGAAGAGCGCAACGCAGAGTTCGCGTCGAGTCGGCAGAGCATAGGTGTGCCATCAGAAGTGTGTGTGCTTCCAAATCGCACGCAATGGAGATGAGCTGAAGGGAGACTAGGTGGCAGCAAAAGCAGAGAGCAAAGACGACCTTGACGACCTCATAACTAGCCTGATTGGCAATGACAAACGACCACGAGCATCTCTCTCGGCGTCAACATTATCTGTAGATAGTGCAGCACAATCATTACGCGTAGCAACACCTGCTGCTGGCGGCGGGATAGAAAACCCCTCAAAAGAACCTCCGCCAAAAACGCGCCAGAATCTGTCATACGCGCCTCTAATAACTGTCTACGAGATCGTGTCGGAAGCAGCGAAGGTAGAAACCGTCACATACAGCAAAGGTGTTCAGACTTCGGAAGCATGGAATGATAGTCCTCAACGGGAGGACATCGAGGGCGGAGATCAGCTCTCTCGACTAGGAAGACGGAGGTGGGAAGATGAGCTCCGCGATCAGCTTCGTAAAGAGATCGAACAGGAGCATGCTGCCGAACGAGAAGCACAACTCGAGCGTGAGACGCAAGGCAAAGCGACACTACCGCGAGGGGCAAAACTACTCGACACGGAAGAGGCGAGCGAATTGGCAAGCAGCAATGACTTTAGAGATTTCCTCGAAAGATCGAGCAAAGTGGCAGAAAGAGCTTTGGAGGAGGATTACGATGTCTTGGCTGACTATAGAGCTATGCGATCGGTAGAGAATGATGATCTCTCACAAGGTCACGGCCGAAGTGGGAGAAGCATCAGAGAGGTTGTGCAGTTCTATGATGAGAGGTGGAGTAAGAAGAGGATGATCACAGATCTTGATTTTTCGCCAAAGGTATGATATACTTATAGCCATCACGACTGACGCAAAGCTGACCGAGTCACAAGTTCCCCGAGCTCGTACTTGCATCCTACACCAAGAGTCCTTCAGCACCACATGACCCTGACGGTCTGATCATGGTTTGGAACCAGCATATGCAGTCACGACCAGAATACATATTCCAAGCCAATTCCGACATCCTCACAGCACGATTCTCGCCATTTCATCCTAATCTGATAGTTGGCGGCACATATTCGGGTCAGGTCCTACTATGGGACACTCGCTCGAAGTCACAAACAGCAGTTCAGTCGACTCCGCTGACCATGCTCTCCTCTCAAAAGTCCTTCAATCTTGATACTCCGCGAGCTGCAGGCCATACCTCGCCTATTTACTCCCTAACTTTCTCTGGAACCTCGACTGCCTACAGCATACTTTCCACCTCCACTGATGGCACATTCTGCGCGTGGGCCCCAGACATGCTCACACAACCCTCCGAGCGTCTCCAACTCCTCGACCCATACCCCAAATCCGTCCTTCATCCTGCCTCAGACCTTGCACCAAGTTGTCTCGCTCTCCCCGTTTCCTCTTCCGCCGAGACCCATGCCTTGGTAGGCACCGAGCAAGGTGGCATGTACCTCGTCCACCGCCAAGACCGTGCCGGTGGGGCAGGCAAAGCCGGCATCGACCCTCGCGTGCTATACGCCGGCCATGCTGCACCCATCATGTCTCTCGACTTCCACAAAGCTGTCGGCCCGCTCGATCTGAGCGACTTAGCACTTAGCGCTGGCCTAGATTGGAGTATCAAGCTATGGCGCATCCGCGAGGCATCCGATGCATCCTCGGGCACATTCGACACAAACAATAGCAGCCGACCCGGAACATCACACGCTTCTCGTCAAACCATGTACACGCCGTCCTACCTCGGTGGTCCCAAAATCGACATCCAACAGCCCCTCCTCGACATCCACAAAGACGAAGCCATCTACGACGTCAAGTGGTCTCCCGCACGCCCCAGCATCTTCGCCAGCGTCGACGGCGGAGGCGCCCTCGAAATCTGGGATTTGAGCGAAAATACTGAAGTCCCTGTTGCCCGTGCCTGGGTCTCGGAGCGTGCTGCCTCAAATGGTCGACCTGTAGCCGGACACGGGGTAGCTGCAATTAGCGTGCCTGATGTGCTGAGTACGCTGGATGCGAAGCTGGCGCAGAGTACGGCGGGGCCGCCAAAGGGGTTTTTGGGTAATAGTCTGAATAAGTGTGCGTGGGAGTATGGGGAGGCGAGGAAAGTGGCGGTAGGGGGGCTGGATGGGACTGTTACGGTGTTTGAGGTGGGCGAGAAATTAGGAGGGAGGAAGGGAGTGGAGGTAGGGGAGTGGGAGGGGGTTAGGC
>Ga0268246_10000550_pt1 | contig 15403 bp, 23 predicted proteins | sample AgamicOrSfe_FD_200242 | JGI IMG/M metagenome (GOLD analysis project Ga0268246, IMG submission 200242) | Agave microbial communities from Guanajuato, Mexico - Or.Sf.e (v2) (version 2) | ecosystem: Host-associated > Plants > Phyllosphere > Phylloplane/Leaf | place: Guanajuato, Mexico | collected...
GTTCAGTGAGAGAGTATACAGGCTGACCAAAGTATCAGATCACTGGTATCACGACACTATTCCAGTATGGGCTCACGACGGGTGGGCCGGGTGTCGTCAGCTGCGGCTGGCTGGTCGTCTGCTTCTTCACGTTCTTTGTGGGATTGGGAATGGCGGAGATTACGGCGAGTTTGCAGAGCAGGTGTATCTGAGATGTGTGAAGGCTGACTGATTTAAAGAGTGCGATTCCAACTAGTGGCGGGGTGAGTTGATGCTGTTGCTCATGCCAGGCAGCACGAGAAACTGACGCGGTCTTAGCCTTACTTCTGGGCAGCGATGCTTGCGCCGCCGAAGTGGAGTGCCTTTTGTAAGTGCGATCTAGTTATCTCGAGGTGTAACGTGCTGACTAAACAGGTGCGTGGATGACCGGATGGTAAGTTGCGATGTGGTTATTTCGAGGTCTAACGTGCTGACTATCACTTACCAACAGGTTCAATTTCCTAGGCCAGTAAGTTCACCCCAACCACTCACATCTCCCTCCTCTCCTTCAATCCTGTCCAATTACACCACTCACCTCCTTCCCCAGGGTCGCCGTAACAACAGGCATAACCTTCGGCTGCGCAACCCTGATCTCCGTCCTCTCCACCGTCAAAACAGCCTACACGCCCACCCCCGCCCGCACCATCGGCATCTACGCCGCCCTCCTCATCTCCCAAGCCCTCCTCAACACCCTCGGCGTGCGCCTCCTGAAATACTTCAACAATGCCTCCATCCTGCTCCACTCCCTCGGCGTGACCGCTTTCGCCATTGCCGTCGTCGCAAAAGCCCCAACCCATCAATCCGCACGCTTTGTATTCGCCACCTTCTACGACGGCACAGGCGTCGATGGCGCCGTCGGCTGGTCTGAGCGCGCAAGTCCGGCGTATGTGGCCGTATGCGGGTTACTGATGGCGCAGTACACGATCACGGGGTTTGATGCGAGTGCGCATTTGAGTGAGGAGACAAGAGATGCGGCTAGGAGTGCCCCGAGGGGTGTGTTGTTGAGTATTGGCGTTAGCTTTTTGTTTGGGTTCTTCTTGATTCTGTGTCTGTTGTTCAGTATTCAGGATTTTCAGAACACAATTGGGAGTAGTTATGGGCAGCCTGTGTTGCAGATTTTGGTGGATGTGTTTGGGGAGGATGGAGCGGTGGTGCTGTTTACGTTGGTTATTATGTGTAAGTCTATTTCCTCGCATCCCTGTCAACGCCCCCAGCGCTACCAGCGAACCCACACTAATCACCGCTTCCCATCTCACAGGCGTCTACCACGCCGGCCTCTTCTCCCTAACCTCCAACTCCCGCATGATGTTCGGATTCGCCCGCGACCGGGGCCTCCCCCCTCTCTTCCGCCGCGTCGACTCCTCCGGAACCCCCGTCTACACCATCTGGCTCGCCGCCTTCCTGGCCTTCTGTCTCGCCCTGCCCTCCCTCGGCTCATCCGTTGCTTTCGCCGCAGCGACCTCGATAGCCACTATCGGGCTCTACCTGAGCTACAGCGTGCCCATTCTGATTGGCCTGATCTGGGGTTCGCGGTTCGAGGAGTTGAAAGGACCGTTTAATCTGGGACGCATGGGGAGTAAGGCTGTGGCGGTGGTGGCGTGTGCGTGGACGGTAAGGAGTGAAAGGAACATCGAAAGACACGTCAGGACACTGCTGATACGATTAAAAGTCTTTCATAACCGTGATTTTCTGCCTCCCAGAATTGAACCCAGTAGATTCACAGACGTTGAATTACACGCCTGTGGCAGTCGGCATTATCTTCGTTGCGGCGCTAGGATCTTGGGTCTTGTGGGCGCGGAGGTGGTTTACAGGGCCGGCAGGGCATATGATCGAGGAGGCGGGCGTGTTGGGCGACGTGGCGAGGGAGCAAGCGCAGGAGGTGGTGGACGTGACGGAGGAGAGAGCGGAGGGGAAACGGTGATTCGCGAACCTCAGCCGGACTCGTCCGCTTGATCAGCTCGTTTTGCTGTCGTCGGGTATCTGCAGATCGGGCATATACTAATATATTTTGATATCGCAGCCCTGTCACCATTAGGAGAATCTGACGCATGGTGCTAGTGTCCAAGCTCCTACCTGACTTTTCTCGACCCTGAGTTCTTCGAGCATCATCGTCCACTAGAGAAGATCCCTGGATCAGCGCGGGTGCCGCTGAGCATGATCCTCATGCCGAATCGTTCGCTTAATGAAATCATTTCTTTGTCGTTGGATCTGGGTCGGAAGTGCGCCTGTGTCCTCATCTCTTAGGCCAACAATCCACCGATCCACGGTGCTGCCTCTGATCTGGCGACGGTCGGAGGGGTTGCAATGGTATTGTGGGATCACCCAGAAAGAAATCGTATCGTGGCTCTCTACAAGCGCGAAGACGTTGTCTCGAAGATTGGTCTGTCCGACGAACATGTGTAGTCGGACTTCTGGTTCTTGTGATACTCCGCGACGAGTGCCGTGGTGCATCAGCCAGATGAATATGAACTGGTTGCCACGTTGGAAGCGGCGAGAAGTCATTTGGGAAAGAAGTGTATGGTGACAGTCTAGAAGTCTAGATATTCGTCGGGGAGAGTGCCGTAGGCCACTGATGGTTCGATGCTCTGTAGCAAGAGAAATACGGCGTGCATGATCCTTATATACTGCATGTGTAGGACCGAAATACCAATAACTTCTGTAGTGCGTGGAGGGTACATGGTTGTGAAATAAGGTTTGGGAAGAGTACCGTGGACTTCTGAAGACGTATTCGGCCGCAAGAAGCGATGTTCGCAGTGGTATTTCGTTGTTCTATCTATGTTCTACACCTGGAACGCATGGCTAGTGAGAACACTAAAGCATGTTGGTAGATAAACAGGCTATCCCACACGTGCACACCAGCACCACCACGGCATCACCCAACTTGTATTGCAGCATCCTCCCATCTCCCCTCCTCTTCCACACGCAGTTTCCATAATGGCACAAAGCCCGGTACGAGTGAGCACATCTATTGTGCTCAAGGTTGACCCCATGGGTCACATCGGATAGGTGATGGGAGTTGATGCACCCCCATGCAACACCTCCAGCTTGGTCATGACCACCACGACGATACAGATGGGCAATCTCCAATTTGGAGACGAGGGCAGCGTCCTAGGCGGTGGTAAGGGCTTGGGCGGTAGCGGTAGCGGTGGTGAGGCAGCGGCGAGGTCGGTGTTGGCAGGGAGGCTTTGGCGGCCTTCTTAGCGGCGGCAACGGTCTCTTTTGCTGCATCCGCAGCCTTGTAGTGGCGGTAGTGCCGGGCTCGGAGGCGAGCACTGCTGCCCACCTCTGAGGGTGGTAGGGGGCGAAGAGCATGCTGAAGTAACTGTGTTAGCATACTGATGCTGGCATGAATGTGAACGCTGCTGACTTACCGGTGCACCGCATGCTTGTTGCCCCCGCCCTTGGCAGCGAGCTTCTTGATGATGCCATCCTCATCGACATGCTCTTCGTCCACGCCAAGCACCCCTTGGATGTATGCTTCCTACAGCGGACTATCGTCAATCACTTAGCCGGCATTAGTTGGGAGGTCGTTATAGGGGACAGTTCTTACTACGTACCTGACTAATGAGTGCTACCTCGGGCTTCCGGTTGATTCCAATCTTGTACAATACCCAGATCATGCACGGGTTGTTCGGGTCAGCTGTCAGGCGATATTGACCTCTGCTACTCTCTCCGGCCGCGGCAAAGTTCCACCCAGTCCAGAGCCTGTCAGCGAGTGTCCCAGACCATTTCACCATATCTCTCTCGTTAGAAGCCAATCCCTCTTCTTCAAAGGCAATTCCAGTCGCCTCTACAAGGTCAAGCCACATTCTGTCGAGCTTGTCATCGCCACTCGCCGTCTACCATCGTTGGCAGGGTACTGGTATCCAGAGACAGTAGTTCATGGTTAAGCAGGCAGTTGTGCAAATTTTTCAAGTCTACAGCCTTAAGCTTTTCCTTCGTGTTTAGTTTCCGAAGGTTCTTTTTAAGATTACTAATAACTTCAGTACGGAATGCCAAGTGTTCATTGTCCGACATTCTAGATAGAAGATTACTGTTGCTATCCTCGTCGATATTCTCTTCGTCCTCGCCGAGCACCTCATGGATGAATACTTCTCCAAGCGTGCCATCGTCAATGTCCTAGCTGGCATTAGTTGAGAGCTCATCACGAGAAACACTTCTTGCTAAGTACCTCGTTAACAGGTATTTCTTCGAGCTCGGTATCACCTGTCTCCACAAGCGCATCTTCCAGCAAGTCATCAGAAGGGCGATCTAACATTTCGCCAGTGAGATCAAGGCGAGCTTCTGTAGATGAAGTCTTGACCTGGTAAAGTCAGTTGATGTCTCTTGTGATATGTGATGTTAGACGTGATCTTACTGCCGCAAGAAAAGAGTCTAGAAACGTCTAGAGAGTACAGATGTCGAAGAAGAGTGCCGTACTCTTCCTGATGAGGTCGGCGTTGATATGGCAGTGGTATCGAAGAGTCTCCTGGATCTTGATTGGCATCGAGCCGTAGCTTTTCAGAGAAGGAGGTACGAAGAGGAGCACAAGCGCCACGCTCCGGTGAAGTGGATATCTAGCTGAGTCGTAGATGCATCGTCCAGATAATCGTCCAGATAAAGGTGAACGTGCCGCATTGGAAGCGGGGAGGGGTCATCTCAAAAGAAGAAGAAGTGTAAGCTTTTGTGAGAAAGTAGCTTTGTATGTATCGTATGAAATCTTTACCACATATGCCCACTGGGACGAGGCCTACGGCCATCGAAAGACTGTCCTGACCGATATGATGCGATAATTCGACGGGGCATATTGGTCTGGGATGACCCAGAACGATATCGCATCGTGGATGTCTACAAGCGTGAAGGTGTTCGAAGCGGCTGGACGTCATCTAGGAAGAGAAGTATGAGCTTTTGTAATGGTATATGTTCTTGTATACACTCAGCATGTCATCACCATCGAGCTACAATGACAGAAGAAAAGTCTGGAACCCATCGAGGAAAGCATTGCAGGATGTAGGAAAGCTGCACAAGGAAGTGCTTGAGTAGAGTGCGTGAAGATGACACAGCTGAGCGTAAGGTTTGTGTCATGTTGTAGGCGGTTTTTTTGCGATCTGGAAGTAATCGGGATTTCAAACGATGGGGTGCAATCGCAACTCAGCACCTTCCTGGTTATAAGGATCAAATTAGTTCACAAGGCAGTGACGACCGATGCAATAGTCTGGCTAGTGTCGTATGGATTTCCAATCTAACGGCGTCAGGTACTCTTCCTCTTTAGCTATTGTGGCAGTTGTATGATGATGTCGTGTACTGCTGCTTGTCACGAAATCCGCCATGAGATCACTGTTCGGTGGAAGACGAAGAAGAAGGGGCAGATGGAGAGGCCGCTTTTCGTGAGGTTGTGTACCGCTGTGCCCGGTCAGTGGTTCATTTGGACGATCGTATCTCTCCATAACCTGACTCTATTATACCTTCCTACATGGCTGTGTCCCGTTCCCTCTTCTCTCAATTCGTCCTCGAATTCTCAATCTTCATGATCAAGATATCCTCCGCCCCAACCTTTATCAACTCATCCATCGTCGTTGCCACCTTCTTCCTCTCCACCATCGCCTCAACCGCCACCCACTCCGACTCCATCAGACTCGTAATCGTCGGCGTCCGCTTTCCCGGTGTGATGATCACCGCCTTGTCAAGATTACTTCGTTGCACATTATACGTGCACAGGACGTAGCGTTGTGCTGTAATGACACCACGGATACGTGCAGCAATGAGCGAGACGAGCGCAGCATTTGAGGGTGATGTGGGTTGTCGAGATTTGATGAGAACCGCAGTGGAGGAGACGACAGTTTCGATGGCATGGAGGCCGCAAGCGCGCATTGTTTCGCCGGACTCTGAGGTAGGAGTCAGTAAGGTTTCCGGGAGCGAAGTAGGACAGCTAGACACGATTTTGATGACTTACCGACCAAGTCCACAATGGCATCTGCAACACCCAACGCACATGCCGCTTCCACACTTCCTCCTAAGTACTTGATATTCGTCTTCAACTTCTGCGCCTCCGTCGCATCCCCATTGCCCTTGCCATTCATATCATGTCCCTCCAGTTTTCGAAAGAACTGCTCCGACAGCGCTGTAAAACTCGTGCAAATGTTCTTTCCTACCAACTGTTCCACCGTCTGCAATTCACCCGCTTCGGGCACTTGTACTTGTAGCTTGCATGATCCAAAACCGAGGTCCATTATCTCCTCCACACCAGTTGTTTCTGTGGGCGGAACCAGCGCTTCGTGTTCTGCGATGACATCTTGACCTGTTATGCCGAGCTCGCAACGGCCTTCGCCGACGAAGGTGGGGATGTCGGAGGCGGGTAGGAAGATCAGGGCGATGGGGAGGTTCTTGACGAGGGCGATGTCGAGGCGGTTGTGGCGGTGGAATTGGATGTCGGAGCCGGAGAGGAGGTCGAGGGAGGCTTGGTTGAGTCGGCCCTCTGAGTCGTAGTCAGTATATGGGCTGTGATGTGAGGGGTCTCCGCATACTCTTTGGCACCGCGAAGAGGAGACGATCACTGAGGCTACAGGAGAGGTCAGTGCGAAGCAAGGCAGAGGTTCTCTGGGTCATACTGATTGACGAGATCCATGATGTCTTAGTCGTTGTTATTCAGCTATATTGCGATCTTGGCCTCGAGCTCGGTGTGGTGATTATCTAGACTACGTCGCAGAGTATTCTCAAGCTTCTAACGATTCTGGTGTGCAAGCTCGGGTGCAAGTAAGTATGTTGTAGCAGAAGGAATGCGAGGGAACGCAATGTTTCCCAAAATCTTTTCCACGTGTTGACCGGTCCATTGGTTCCTGGGCTGTCGGAGAAGTATCCGCTGCGAAGCTCGGCGATCGTCATCTTATGCTGCAAACGCCGAAAAAGTTTCTCTCTTACTCTTAATTCAGTGCTCAGCGCTGCTGACAAAGCCGTAAGGTGACAGTATCAAGCTCATAGCTGTCTAGATCATCGTCTGCGTCAGGAACACTTGTCGGATAGTAGTGCTACTCGCGATGTGTAAAACGCGTGCCGAGCATTTGGTGGCGTGAGTATGACTTCAGCGGATGATCTGCCGCCACCATACAGTGCGATATCTCCTGAATACAACGCTTCGAGGGCAGTGCCACTACCTCCATCTCGACCTACCCAGAATGTGATATCGCGAAAGCCGGTCAATTTAGTTAGGCCTGCTCCCGCCACACCTCAGACTGCAGCATGGCAGACTCCAACCACTTCGGCTGGCCTATATACTGCGGAACCGTTTAGCACTCAAGATGTACCTCGAGAGCCATTCAGACCTGTGGAGCAGCAACAGCAGCCCACTGCAAACGGCGAGTCGACCACCGTAGCAACACTTCAGCATGGTCTTCGAGAACTCAAGCACTTTGCTGGTGGTCTGATATATCATCCGGTCGAGTCCACTAATCACTTCTCAATTTTGCGGCACTCTTCTGGTCTGGTTTACTTCTCAGGCGCCACAACTTCGGTGGCAGTATCCATCTTCTCTGATGCAGCTCTAGCCGCAGACCACACAATCTGGCTACAGTCTAAAGGTTGGACTGGACACACTGGGCTCAAAGCTAAAGCACTTCTCCGCAGTAACGCCGACTGGATCGATGTTACACCTCGAAGCGTCGTGGATACAACACAGGTTCCTCCTGACGACGAGCGTGCATGGCAGCGAGACATCTCGAGCTTTCGCCGTAGGGCTACTGGTACCCTCGCAAACCACCGCATTCGTGCCACAGCGATCATCAAGATCCCCGTCGACGTACAAGACGGGTACTGGCGTCTCGTACTTTGCGACAAGAAGAAGCGCATCTTGTGCCCAAGTCCAGTCTTTCGCATCGCGTCCGCGTCGCCGGCTCCAGCTTCTCTGCGTGGAGCTTCCCTGGGCAACCTGCCGCTCGAGATTGGTGCCAGTATTGTCTCATCCATTGCTGTCGCTCACGCCTCGGGCTTAGCGCAGAATCTCGTTTCTACAGTCCAAGGCGCGATACCCTTTCAGCCTAGCTTTGCTGAACAGGAGGCTGGGACGCTGGTTGCAGGTGAGGTATACTCGCGGTCAGGGGCCGAGGATCGTGTAGACAGTGCGAATGCTGCTTACGAGACTGCTCGCGAGAATACTTACGTGTCAACGGATGGAGACAGAGGTGCGGCGACATTGACCGACAAGTATGTCGACACGAGGCAGCAAGTGATGAGGTTAGTCGATCGAGCACCAACCGAGAGACTGGGAATCAGGATGCAAAAGGACGAGCTGAAAGGGAGAGCATCTGCTGTTTCTGGTGTGTATATCTGGCGTGGATGAACATCTCTCAGCAATTTCAAAAGAGTAGCCACGTAAGCTAATACAATTGAGCACACTCTCTCCAAGGTATACAATACTGCTCGACTTCCGTATGACTTCACAGACCTATGGAGTATGTTGCTCGTCGACGATGTTCGCCACCTTCTGTGCTTGTCTCGGGCCGATTAACGACGGTGACTCTGAATGTGCGGGGTAAGTGAAACGTTTCCGTCATTCTGAGTCAGGGCTGCATTGGCGTTTCAGAATTTGCTTTTCTTGTTGCGACATCCCAAACCTCTACACTTACAACCCCTCGCAACACCTCACCATGTCTGTAAGTATAATTCCGTTTCCAAGCCGCCTTCGCATCGCGATAAGCACCTCCCACAGTCCCCTCTAGCACAATCAATGCTAACTCCACCCCCAGTTCTTCGTCCCCAACCCCGCCTGCGGCGACCCCTCCTCCTCCGAAGACTGGCGCATCAAAGGCTACAACCCGCTCGTCTCCCCCGAATTCCTGCAGCACGAAATCCGGCAATCCGAGACCTCCAAAGCCACCGTCGTTGCCGCCCGCTCCGAATCCATCGATATCATCCAGCACAAAGACCCCAAACACCGCCTGCTCACCATCATCGGGCCTTGCAGCATGCACGACCCCGATTCCGCGCTGGAGTACTGCGATAGGTTGTTGAAGATGAAGGAGAAATATAAGGATGATTTGCTGATTGTCATGCGGAGTTATCTGGAGAAACCGAGGACGACGGTGGGTTGGAAGGGATTGATCAATGATCCGGATATTGATGGCACGTTCAATATCAACAAGGGCTTGCGGATGTCGCGCCAGCTGTTCGTCGATCTGACGGATAAGGGCATGCCGCTCGCAAGTGAGATGCTGGATACGATTAGTCCGCAATACCTCGCGGACATGCTTAGTGTAGGCGCTGTGGGCGCGCGAACGACGGAGAGTCAGTTGCACAGGGAGCTGGCGTCGGGGTTGAGTTTCCCGGTCGGATTTAAGAATGGAACGGACGGCACGCTGGATGTGGCGATCGATGCGATTGGGGCGGTGAGGCATCCGCATCACTTCCTTTCAGTCACGAAGCCGGGCGTCGTGGCGATTGTGGGGACGGTTGGCAATGAGGATTGTTTTGTCATCTTGAGGGGTGGCAAGAAGGGGACGAATTACGTATGTATACCTCACATCTGCTCAATCGGCATGCAAGCTAAGCACTGACCTTTCCGCAGGACGCCCAAAGCATAGCCGAATCCAAGGAGAAGCTCACAAAAGCGAATCTGCGCCCCTCACTCATGGTCGACTGCTCCCACGGCAACTCGCTCAAGAATCACAAGAACCAGCCCAAGGTCGCACATGCGCTTGCCGAGCAGATCGCGGGCGGCGAGGAGTCCATCATGGGTGTGATGATTGAAAGTCATTTGAATGAGGGCGCGCAGAAGACGAGCCCAAATGGGAAGGCGGATCTGAAGTATGGAGTCAGTATTACGGATGCGTGTATACATTGGGAAGACACGGAACTGGTGTTGGAGGAGTTGGCGCAGGCGGTGCAGAAGAGGAGGAAGGTGTTGGGAGTGAATGGGAGTGCGTGAGTGAATTGACTTGGGATAAGGTAGGGAGGGATGACATCTAAAACAAACAGATCACGACTGTAATGATCGGAAAAGCTGTGGGAGACAGCACATGGTATTGGCTTGATTTGTCAGGAATCTCTTCTCATTTCAAAAAAGAAAGGTCACCATCTACGCGCTAGCTCATCTTCAATAGATGAGGCGCTTGTGGTTAGGTCATTCAATTCTGCACATCGCAGCTTCTACTCCTCTGCTCCGCATGCTCTCTCTTCCTCCCGAACACGATCATTCCCTATTCACAACCTCCAACTCCCAACTCCCCGCCTCCCTTCCCCTGACCACCTCCCCTGGCCTATTCCTCACCGCAACCTCCGCCCTCAACTCCGTACCCATAGCCACAGGTCCCGCCCCCATCACCCTGACGCTCTTTTCATTCAGCGCAGCTCGTTCCGCAAACTCGGCTACGATATCTGCTATGCTTGGGTGCGCCCCGTCGAGGAAAGTGATTTCGAAGTTCGCGGAGGGGTGGAGGAGAGATTGGAGACTGGGTGTGTCGGATGTGTCAACTGTCGAGCGGACTGTGGCTGAGATGTTGTGCTTTTCGTCGTTGGGATCGCGAGTGATGGAGGAGGATGAGATGATCGATGCTCCAGATGAGTGTGTTTCTTGGCGTGAGAACTCTGAATGCCCAGCTTCACGAGTGACGAAGATCCGCACGCGCGTCCCGGCCTGATCCTCCTTGTCCAGAGTATCCTTGAGACGTGCCAGCTCCGGTGCAAGCCACAGCAGATCTTGCGCTTCCCGGACAATCCACACAAAGTCGATGACATGGCCCGCCGTGTGCTCGTGCAGTAGCGTTGGCAACACCGATGTGACGCCCGTACCGCCAGCCACGAAGAGGCTGTTGTGCGGAGTGTGCTCGATGGACGAGGAACCATAGGGACCTGTAATGACGACGGAGATCTCGCACCTACCGCCATTGCTCTGAGCTAGGCGTGCAAGCTTCCCTGTGATGCCCGAATGCGTCCGGATGAGGTAAGTGTGATGCTGCATTTTGCTCCCTGGCACCGGGACTGAGCACGGCGTGAAAGGGTGGGATTGCCAGATACTCTGCCCTGGGAAGCAGAGGAAGAAGTGCTGACCTGGCTGCCACGCAGAGTGTTCGAAGTCGAAATCGACGCGAATACAGCTGTCTTGGATATCGCCGATGTGTTCGATGGTCGCTGTTGCGGCTTTGAGCGTGAACAGCGACCTGTTCTTGCCGTACCCGGAAGCAAGGAGTAGAGTTCTGAGCCACCTAGCACCAATATCGAGGACGATGAGTGCGAGAGATGCGACACACCAACACCATAGCATGTCCCAATGTCCCCAGCACGCTCCAATGTACAAAATACTGATGAGGATATGTGATTTCTTGAAGAACTCATACCCAGTCCAACGAATCGCCCAGCTCGTGCTGAAGATATAAAGGAATGTGATGAAGAACTGTGCCACGACGCCGAAGATGATGTATTGTTGGGAGAGAGTGTTGCGGAAATTATGCGGGGTGCGGTAGAGGCGCGCTTCGACGATTGTCCAACCTACGGTGTGTAGGGTGGCTTGGGCGAAGATGATGCGGCCGGTCCAGCGATGGAGGAAGTTGAAGTTTTGGTAGGGGATCCCGGTGGCGAGGGAGAGGAGGCTTTCGCGGGTGCCGAGGAGGACGGTGAAGGGGGTTAGTGCATATGCGAAGACGCCGACTCTGTTGGAAAAGCCGCCCAGGCCAGTGCGAGTGTTGGTATGTCCGGGAAACTTCTTGAGTGGCGTGACAAGTGTTTGATACCAGATACCGATGAACCTGGAACTGTGTAAGCTTTGGCAGACGGAGGTCCCAATAAATACACTCACGAGAAGATGAACAGATAGGCAGACAGTGTCAGTAGCAGAATAAACTGCACTCTCGTAACGCGTCCGAACAACCACCTTCCCGGTGACTCCTTGAGCAGATACCTCCTACAGAAAGTCTTGAACGTCTTTGCCACGACCCCTTCTCGGAAGCATCGGTCGGCCACGATAATTGCAAGAGTGGCAGCAAGGATAGCCCACAGTATGCAGCTGAAGAGTGTTGTGTGGGTTTGCATAGAGTAGACTGCATCGAGGTAGATGCAGTTAAGCTTGTCAGTATTGCAAGGCCATACTCGTGATGGATAGGCCCAGTATTGTATTTCTGTGTCGTTACTGGTATGCTCCTGAGTATGCCGTGGCGCGAGCAGCGTATTGGTTGCCATAACGTAAGAAGAGAATGCGGTGTTGCAGATGTTGCAGATATTGTACTGTAATTTCGACCAAGATCCCACAAGTGAGTAGATTGTCTCTTTCACGCTTGCCTTTGCGTCGTCTCGCCATGGATACTTCCATCCTTATATGCATCTGACTGTCCTGCTATCAATTTTGCATATCGTGCTCGATATGCTTGGCAATCCGGAAGTTTGCCTTGGCGAGCATGTTCACTGCTTGGCGAGCACGATACAGCACACAATATTTGCTCTGCCGGAGTCTTGTCACCGTTTGATCTGAACTGTGAAGCGCGACAACCCAATCACTCAGGCCGGGCTGCCGGGTCCAGATCCTCGTGGTATCGACCTCTGTGGCGAGGTCTAGGCAAGCTTGTAGGCCAGTGCGCATGCGTTGGACTTCGAACATCCTAGTCTCGGATGCGGACCTCCTACTTGGTAATGAGATTCGACATGCGAGTTCTGCATAACATGCTCGGTGCTTGGAAGATGCAGCTGCGCACGATACAGGGAGCATGTAAAACGATGAGCTTTTCTTGTACACCAACCTGGACATACCGTTCCGCAGTGGGCAAATTGCACGGGACGTCGCCAGAGTCACTGCATTCTACTCCTTGTTGCTGCAATTCGCAAGAGTATCGAGTGCTGGGTTGGACGGCCTTGACGGTGGTGATTCATTTTGTTCATGATACACAATACCACGTCCGTCTCGGTGCCGGCTCTCACTCCAGCCAACATGAAGCTCGCCTGGACTCACGCTAGGACAGAAATGAGAGGTCAGCATTGTGATATGTATGAAATAGCATTGAACATGGTGATTTTCCAAGGCATGGAGAGTAGAGACAGCTGGAGAGCAAACGGAAGGGGAATTGCAGGGACACGTGAGCTGGCGTCGCAGGGTAGCACCAACGACGAGATACACTCGAGATGACTTTGTGTTTTTTCTTCTCTGGTGACAACAAACGTAACAACTCCATTGTTACTGTGTTACATGAGGATCGTACTCCCTCCTTGTAATGCTCACTCTTTGCTCGCCCTCAACACTTTTGCCATACTCGTCGGCTGGACTCGACTTGACTACGAACGCTTCCCAGCAATCACATAGCCGTGCGGCATTTGTTGCACCCCCTCGTGCTATCACGCCAAAGATGTCGCCTAATCTCGCCAACATCTCAAGCGAACGAACGAACAGGATGCTCGGCAGGAAGGCTTAGCAGACAACGTTGTCACGCAAGCTTTACTCGGCGATCTTCTTGAGCGATTGCTGATCTGGTGATCTCCTTGCTGCTGCGCCATGTTCTTCTCTCGAGCTATGTTGAAAAAGGTCGTCTGATGTCTGATCAGGGACGAGGCTGAGCAGTCGTCTGTCGAGCATATTGATTTTGAATCACAGTCGACACTCACGCGAAAGGCTGTGCCTCTTGCCTCAGTGCTTCAGTAGTGGCCGGCCTCTCCTCTCCATCAAGCAACGCCAAGCTCAGGTAAGCTTTATCCTATGCGGAGAAGTCTCCACAGTGCCCACGTGATCGTCCTGTTTCTGTGATGTTGTCTCATTTAGCCGGCGCATCGCATCGTATCGCTTCGCTACCAGTACAGCACTCAAACACATAGCTTACAACAGGGAGCTCTCCTCAACACTCATTTCTGTGCCGCCATAGCTACGCGAGTTGAACCAAACACAAGGACTCGATTGAAGAGGTTGGGGTTCGAGTAGCGCCTGGGCAAAACAAAGCAAAACAAACGACCATCCATGGCCCACGCTTCCAGCTGCCCTTTCGAGCGCAGGATCTAATCCTCCGTCAGCTTAATCTGGGGCATACGACCTCGGCGTACGTCAAAGGCTACAGACTTCCCGCTAAGCTCCCAAACGTGCGAACAACCATCACCAGAAGACGTGCGGATAATCCCGACATGTCCTTCATGCCCATGGGGAAGTCTCGTGTGACGATGTGAGGACGCTGTGTTCCGCAGTCCCTGCGTGGTCGATCCGAGCAGTGCCGCTGACTGTTCGTTGCCCAGCCGGCTGCTTTCATGCAGGTACTGAAACAGGCGCAAGGTATAAAGACAGTCATCTCTGCCGAGTGCTGAAGCATTGTTGATAGCAACTACACCAGACATCTCCTCACAATTACACTACACTCTGCCAGCATGTCTCCTTCCACCACAGCACTTCTCACCCTCTTGCTCTCTACAAGCTCCCTCGCCCAAACAACCACCACGACTGTTTACCCTGAGACTACCTACACAACTCTTGGCTACACCCTGACTCAAGTTGTTCCCCCAAGCAGCGCCAGTCAATACACCCTCGCCACTCCACCGATTTGTCCCGAAGGGTGAGTTCTCCCATCTACAATGCTTCGCTACGACTTCTCGACTGACCCAACTAGCTATGGCACCCTTGAGGGCAACATCTGTCTCGCCCCCAATACCGGCTACTCCGTCCAACCCTCCACAACCGAGGCACCCATCCTCGTTACGTTGACCGAACCCGTGCCCACCTTCGGAGGTCCTTCAACGACTGTCACAACCGAAGGCCACACAGTCACCGACCTCACAATGTCTACTGCAACCAGGCTAGAGACCGTGACAGATTCTCAACTCTACTGCCCTCCTCCATTGTCGGCATACGGGCAAGCGTGTGTCACAGCTGGCACGAACCCTTTCAGCACCACTGCTACAAGCGCAACTATGTCTTTCAATAGCACTGTCACCGTCACTTACACTCCCCCTACAACCACGAGCATCAGGACTGCCTCTGTTGCGACCAACACGCGCGGCACAACCAACCCCTTCGGCATCTCCCTAGGTGGTCCAGCCACGACAATCACATCTGGTGGCAGCACCATCACTCGCTACAGTGCGTCGGGTGGTGTTCTTAACAGCCTAACCAGCACTGCAGCGGCAACTGCGACTGTGGCGCCGTACAAGGGCGATGCGGCTGGCAGAGTTGGAGGCGCGGTCGGTGGTGTGGCAGCTGTCGGCGCGGCGGCTTTGTGGTTGTTGTGAAAGACGAGGTGTGAGCTGTGAAGTGTGAGGTGTAGTTTTTGCTGCACGGAGAAGGGTGGAGGATCCATGATTGCGGTGAAAGCTCTTTCGTATTTAGATTTAGATTCTGTTTCGCGTATCTTCAACATGTTTTCTGTCTATCAACAGCAGCTTTGTGATAGCACATTCAGCGCAATAGATCGCGAGAGGTCCATGATGCGCGTGACCCTGCTGGGAACGTGACCGAGTAATT
>Ga0268246_10000553_pt1 | contig 15373 bp, 19 predicted proteins | sample AgamicOrSfe_FD_200242 | JGI IMG/M metagenome (GOLD analysis project Ga0268246, IMG submission 200242) | Agave microbial communities from Guanajuato, Mexico - Or.Sf.e (v2) (version 2) | ecosystem: Host-associated > Plants > Phyllosphere > Phylloplane/Leaf | place: Guanajuato, Mexico | collected...
GGTATTAGTCCTGCACTTGCTGGATCCAGCACCACTTGTCGGACTACGGAAATGGGTTTCATTAGTAGATACTAAATACTAAAGATATTAGTAAATACTAAATACTAAAGATATGTAGCGAGCACATACAATAAGCTATATACGACCAACCTGTACAGCGCCAAATAATAGACATTTTCCGCTTGCGCCTGCCCACATACCAGTCATCATCATCATCAAATATCCTCCTCTTTCATTCAATCTCAGTCCTTGCAACTTCAATCCCACCCATTCCTCACACACTCCTCTCACCTAAAACATAGCCCACGCCGCCGCCGCCAAGCTCCCTCCTCCAAACAACAGCGTCAATATACCAGCACCTGCCTTATCCCCCTTATCGATCGAATACCCGACAGGCAACGCCGCCGCAGTCCCGGCACCCGCATTCGGATTACCCTGGCTCGTCCCTCCCGTCCCACTCGTCAGCGGACTCGTGACAAACTCAATCAGATTCGCCTGTATAACCTCCAGCGCATTCATCTGCTGTCCAATGCCACTCGTGCCATCCCAGCTCTCAATGTACCACTGCGTGCCACACGTAGTGCCGTAGCCCGGAGCGCCTGCACCGGTGCAGCTAGCAGCAGCAGCTTGTGCGGAGGGCGCAAGGCGTGCCATGACGTAATCGGTTGTCCAGGGTGCGACTTTTGTGGTCGCGGCCATCCAGCGGGAAAGGTAGGCTTTGAACGAGAGCTGGTCCGGATCGCAGTTGTGGTTGGGCTCGCATTCGATTTCCCACATGATGTAGGGGGAGTTTACGGCGGAGCCGGCGGTGTTGGTGGTGAAGAAGGTGGCGCTGGCGTCGAGGAGGCCTTGGGTGCGGTCGTACCAGACTTGGGATTGGGTCTGTTAGGGTGGTTGTTAGTGGGGGGTTCAGAGGATGGGTGCTGGGGGACGTACAATGTTCCACATGTAGGCGGCGCCGATGAGGAAGACCCCGACGTTGTAACTCCATTGGAGGTGGTCGACTGATGTGCAGTTTTGGCCGATGGCGGCACTGGTACCGTCGTAGACGTTGTACTTGTCGTCAATCAGACCGACGCGCTCGCACCAGTCCCAGGTAGTCTCTGCCCATAGAGAATATGTTGTGTTGCCAGTGTATTTAGCTGTCGAACGATGTCAGCCGGAGGACTACAACCTGCCACCACGAATGATTTACCTAAACGTGCACCCATGCTAAAGAAGCATCCGTTCGAGATTGAATTCTTGTAGTCATAACCATTGTTATAAGATTCGACCTGCCATCGTAGCCCGCCACCACATGTAGCATTGTCCCATCGATTTGCTTGCCGGTTGAACACGGCTTGTGCAAGTGCGAGCCACTGTGGCTCATCTTTTGGTGGGTTGGGAAAGCTGTGAGGACAGTCAGGCTTTGTACTGATACCATGCGATCCTGACATACTTGTACTCCGCAGCCGTCAGAGCCGCCATTCCCCAAAACGCCTGATCGTCATTTCCCAGATCGAAGGACTGATTCGCAGGCTCATAGTAATCGCCTGCGCCGACCTGGAATAACAGGCCCTGAGTTGTGACGTTGTTGTATGTCGCATCTCCAGTATAATACCAGTAATCGATAAGCGCGCCAAACATGGCGCCACCTGCTTCTGGTGAGCATTCAATCTTGAAACCATATACGATCGCAACCACTAACCTTCCCACCAGTAATACGGTCCGGGCAGCAGACCAGGTGTGTTTCCAGATTGGTTGCCAGTGTATAATTGCATCATGTTGAAAGCGGCTTGGCTAGCAGCAGCCTTGATCGAGTCTGGTATCTTGTATTAAAGCCTATACATCAACGCAGGATTGTGGCAATGTGGACTGACCTTGCGATGTGAGATCAAGACTGATAGCGGAAGTTACAGTGGCCTGGAGCGCCACAGCAGAGACCAGCGCATGCCGTATAGTCATCATGGTGTGTTGTGTTCGCCGCGTCGTGGTGGTGAAAAGTGTGTATTGTCGAGTCCTCTCTTTCTATGTGATTGTGATTCCTTCGCGCGAATGCGCCGAATAGCTTGGCAACTGCTTCGCTCGAGTTTTCAAAATGTCTGAGGGTTGGAAGAGCAAGGGATATGCGAATGCGACTGTGATGCTGGGCAGTGCGCGAAGATGCGAGCGGACGTGTGGAGAGGCAAGAATGAAGTCCGGACGATCGTCCTATGTATAGATGCAGTGGCGAAGGTCGACTTTGCAGACTCGAAATGCGCTGAGGAGTATGTCGAGCTCGGCGTATCGACGGGATCGTGGTACAGTAGTCGCGGCACAGGAGAGTGTATGCTTGCGAGTGTTGTTGAGGATGAGATGAGATGATAGACGAAGGACTCGAGAAAGCTTACTTTGTTGTAAAGCTTTGCGGCGGGCTGGAGAGTGCCGTCAGAAGTAAAGTGGGCTGGTTTGCGGGGGAACGGCAACCACCCTCGCAGATCGTGGTACAGTGGAGACATGCACGAGCTCGTTGGGACGACTGACGTCTGACAACTGACGGCCTATGACAGTGGTGTTGCATGTTTCCAGCTACACATTTGTGAGCAATCAATATCAGCAGCTTCATGAATACATTGAGCCTGCCTTCCTTTTCTCACACAGTGCTTTGTAACGATGTCGAGCTTTGTGTATGCCGCTGGACAGCTCATGAACATATATCCTGAAATACCTGAGCATGTGGAGTCAATCCTACCTATTCCTTCATGGAGAGTACCCGTTGTGTCTTCGGAGCAAGAGTTTCGAGTGGCCATAACGATCTACAGCTTCAATTCTACCTCCGAGTGTATAATGAACCTTGTTTATGCTGATAATACTATGCTAGCCGTGGACAGCACCTTCAAGCTCAGTCACGATTTTCGAACATACGAAGACGGTACGATGCAGAGTTTGACTCCTACTTGCAAGTATGCTGAATGATAGAGTACACCTGATTCCAACGTCGTATGTTTTCGTAGCGATGCAGAAGAAGAGCTGACTTAGTAACAGGCATTGTTATCGTCCTACCTAGCAATCTGGGCACAGCGATCATGTCTGACAACATTGCTCTATGACGCCTGAAGAACGGGTTTCGCGGGCCAGTAGAAGGTGGTGATATCAGCTGGAAGGAGGAGTGCCTCGAGGTCTTCGAGGCACATTTCACCCCAGAAATTCTTAATAGGATCGTACAGATAATCGTACCAAAGATTGCCTTGCGCACGCAACCAGGTATCAAGATCAGTGCGTTGACCCCAGTCCTTAGTATCGCGACCCCATCCAACCCACTTTGCTTCTTACGCTTCGCTGAGCGTAGCAGCCTGGAGTAGTTTTCTTGATCTCGTTCTCTAGTAGAGTGTCTTCACCAACTCCGTGGTCCTCACTGTCCTCGTCCTTGCCATCGTCGTCCTTATTGTTATCTTCAGGTCGACGGTTCTGAGTACCAGCGTTATTGAGTTCGACTGTAGACGTAGCTCGGATGTTCGATGAAATCGGAGCCCTTGAGCTTGACATATTCTTCTGTGGAGAGTACCGTTGAGTTTTTATGGAAGTGCAGTGGCAAGGGCATGTCAAAGCGCAGTACTAAGTAAGATTGAGACAACGCTCTGGCTGCATCATGCGAAAGAACTTGAAATCTTCGTTGTGTGTATGTGCAAGTACGTTCAAATCGCCGCCTCTCAACGATTGTTTGAGCCTTTCTTATCTTCCTCGTCGTCTTGAATACCGATCTTGTCTATATCACTCTTGCAGCCGAATTCCAGACATGTTTGGGTCCGATAGCGAGGTGTTGTGCCCTGGTATGGGAGAAGTTGGCTGGATGATCAAGCAGGCTAAATATCTCCTTACGCGAGCAGCTATTTGTCATGGAATGAACAAAGCTGTAGTGCTTGCATGAAGTTCTGATGTGATCGTGCAAAAGATAGCAAAGTATACAGATCGTGATGTTACATATCCGCCTCCAGCGGGCCCTAGAACGCCTTGGAACAGACTGAGACTGAAGCAAAAGATCGCCCAACGCAAACCTCCGACCTCTCAAGACCTCTAGTTCTCCGGCTCCGGCGCCGGGAACCTCTTCCTCCACGCCTTCCCCCAATACTGCGTCGCCGCAATACTCAGAATCGCCGCCGCAATAATGCCCGCCTGCGCTCCAAACGCGCTCGCCGGTCCGTTCCTCTCAATCCACACAGTCTGGAAGTACACGACACAGAAGCCGCCCAGCACACGCGCCGACAGGATCCAGGCGGAGGCGAGCGCGGCGTGGTGGGGGAAGACGTCGAGGATGTAGGAAGAGACGGCGGTGGTGGTGCCGAGGGTGCCGAAACAGAGCATGCCCCAGCCGAAGGCGACGCCGACCCAGGAGAGTTGGTGTTGGAAGGATTGGCCGAAGAGGATTAGGCCGCCTGGGGTGGGGGTGGTTAGTGGGGGTGTGGGAATGGGTGGAGGGAGTAGGCTTACCGATGGCTAGTAGCCAGGGGGGGTAGACGGCGCGGAGACGGTGCTCGGGCTCGTAGTCGTCGATGTTGGGGTTCTTCTTGAGGTAGCTCTTGAGCAGGTAGTCGTTGAACCAGTATCCCCATGCCTCGGCGGCCAGGGTGCCAATCATTGGCGCCAGGAACAGCAGCGCGCTAGCCTGGTCAGCATCCTCTTGTAATTGGAAGTAATTAGTGGAATACTTACAAGTTTGTCTCCGAGAACAAGTATGGAGGTGGCAAGATTAGGAGGGAGATAGTCGAGACAATGCCGATGGTCCACATGGTCATGAACATGCTGAAGCCGAATGTGGGGAGCAGCACGTATGGCTTGATGATGAGACTGAGTTGATGCTTCATGACCGTGAAGATGGAAGGACGGCCAGCAGACTCCCTCATAGCGGTAATGCCAATCAGGCTTTGAATTCTGCCTCCGATTCCAGAAGCACGCGTGCGAGGGTTCGCACGGTCGTAGAGAGTCTCGTCAAACATGAGGCAGATTGCAAGAACACTGAAGCCGTAAAAACCGCAGAGGATACCGAACACTTTGCTCCACGCGAGCGTCTCCACAGCAAAGGCAGAGATGAAGGGACCAAGGTAAGGACCTAAGCTTGTTAGTATCTTCGAAGTGATGACAGAGATGGTCAAAGCATACCGATGAGGAAGCAGCAACCCCAAACGTTGATGTGAGATGCCCTCTCGTGCAGGAAGAACATGTCGTTGATGATACTGAGACCGATGACTTGAGGTGGGGCACCGAAGAAACCTTGCAATGTTCGGCAAGCCGTGAAGCCGCCGTAAGTGGTTGCAAAAGTGGCGCCAATAGTGCAAATGAGAGAGAACAGCTGAGACCAGAAGAGAACAGGAGCACGACCGTAGCGTTGGCAGAGAGACACTGCAAGGAGACCACCAGGTCCCTGCATGAAGACGGCACCTGAGATGGAGTTGGCGACAGCAGGCGGCGTCATGTGCCATTGCATGGCTTGAGGGACGAAGAGAGTGATTCCCCAGGTGATGATCCAGTCGGATAGGAAGCTGAGGCATATTAGCCACCTTCGCCTTACTTGTTCGTTCAGCTTGCCACTAATACGTACCAACCAGGTAGCAAAGCGGTGAACACAGCATGCTTCTTCATCCAAGACCAGTTCAGCGGATCATTGGGATCGTCGCTAGGCTGCGGGACAAGAACAGTCGTGCCGTCCTTTGCGTACTTGAGGTCACCGAAGCTAGTCTGCTTCTTGCTGCGAGGTGAGCTGCTGCCGGAGAGCTCGGCGGTCGTCTGGACGTTGACATCGTCCTTTTTCTCGTCGAGGAGAGTGGGCTGCATGGGTGAAGTCCCAGGGACGACGTGGTCGGCCATTTGTAGCGTGAGAGCTGTGTGAATGTGAAGATTGTTTGTTGAGAGGCAGAAAGGTTGTGGGAGTGATTGTGTTTGAAACGATGCTGGTGATGGTAAAGTACAAGTGGTGAAGGTAAAGGATTACAAAAAGTATTAGTAGAGGGATTAAAATAGAGGTAACACAGGCCTTGTCCTCAAGCACAGCTCAAGGGCAGACACAATCTGACAGCTTCACGACAAGGGAGTGAGTGTGAGTGAACGAGCCAAGAAGGATAGCTGAGGGAGACAGCGAACCATCGAGGTTATATTCGCTTTCACGGCCCCCAGGGAGCACACCACACATGGAGCATCCCTGTCCTTTCATCGGGTATCTCCTCCATGATTGGGATCGTCAAGGGGAATGAGATAGCTGGCGTTCGGCCGTTAGTAGTACATGCAGTTAGAGAGAACGCCTTGACGCGCTACGTTCGAGCCAGCACCAAACCGGGCAAGGGCGTGCTACTCTGTCATGCTACTGTAAAGCATCTTCATTGGCGCGACGGGACCTGCACCTTGAACTCGACGCCCAAACGACTCGACTCAACCGTGAATGAGGTGAAGGATACAGTGGAGGTTGGGACTTGGAGGCGGGATGGTGGGCGGGTCAGCTCGCCACTTTACTGGTGTTTGTTCAACGGCATAGATCTAACTGTAGAGACAGCGATGCGGTATGAGGCCAGGCTCCGCTATATCGCAAGGGGCTGGTTGGTGAACTATAAGCAAGGCTGCATCTGTGATATTTTGCGTCGAGGTGGTTGGCTGCAACAACGATTACAGCGCTAAAACCAGCCGGATCTTGGGGCCGATGCAAGGGAAGTTTGAACTCGATCATGCAAGGGACCTGCATAATCCAGCCTTGACTTGTTTCAGCATGATCAGCGTCCCGTGCGTTGCTGTCGTCCCAACGCTCTAGATCTGTAACAGGGGACGAGGCTGGCGTGCTAACCGCTGTAGCGTATGGCTTGGAGCTTGTGTGATGCTAGTGCGATTAGCGGCGGTACTTTCAACCCCCTCCCTCGTTGAAAGTCAATCCAGATTGCACGAGCTGAGCTTAAAGTGCATGTTCAATTGCGCCAGAGATGCATCACGTCGCGTTACAATTTCAGCTGACATCGCGAAAGTGGCAAATGAGGTGGTGTCAAGACGTAAACTGCTGCAGGAAGCGGCCCGTGTCTGACAAATGCTGGAGATAGGGGCACAAGGCGCCCTCCTGAAGCTGACTGTGCTTCTTCCTCTGACGAGGATGCCTCTTCATCTCATACAATACTGTCACAAAGCAGAAGTTTGAGTGGGTGGAATTCTCACGGCACTCTCCCCGGGACTCTTCTAGACTTCTGATCTAGTACAGTACAATAGTATACATTTCTTCATTAACAAAGGCAGACCTATAGAACATAGAGACCTGCTCTGCATGTCCTCCGGGCTGATGTACAATACAACTCATTCTCTATGATTGCTCTTCCCGACCTCTCTTAGCCACCTCCTGAGCCACTTGCCTGTCCTGTTTGTACGTGCTGTGCCTGTACCTGTACCTGTGCTTGCGCCGGTGCCTGGATCCCTCCTTGCCCATCACCGACCAAGCCCCCATCCACACCACCCACATCATCCAATCCCAGCCCAAACCACGCATCATGCGGACCACCAAGCCCAAAGCCCGCAAAGTCTGCCTGACCTGCCCCAGTGCCGAAGTCTGGCGGGTCGAGATTGAACGGCATCATCCATGGCCCACCCATCATGCCCATCTGGTTCATACCCATACCTCCCATTCCCATGCCGCCCATGCCTGGATCTTGCATGTAGAAGTCGTTCGGGTCGCCCAGGTTCCAGAAGTCGTTTTGGTTGGGGGTCGATAGAGCAGGAAGTGACGTCGGGGCAGCAGTGTTGTTGGCCGGGTCGAAACCGGCGTAGGATTGGAGGACGAGTTGGCGATCCATCTGGGAGAGCATACCAGGATTGGGAGGGAAGGCGAAAGGAGGGGCGAAGGCAAATGGATCGAGATTCGGATCGAGGATGGACGGGTCAAGGGTTGTTTGGTCGGGCTGCTGTTGTATCTGTTGTTGGAGTTGTGGTTGAGGCTGGTATTGCTGAGGTTGGACGGGTGCAAGTTGTGGAGGTGGTTGTTGCGGTTGTGGAGGCGGAGGTGGAGGAACGCGGGCTTGCACAGGAGTGCGAGAGTAGGATTCACGAATGCCGTAGGGGCTATTTGGCATCGCCAGACTGTCCATGCCTGGGTCGAGACTAGGATCGAGGTTAGGATCTCTAGGTCCGTGAACGTCCGATAGGTCAAAGGTCTTTTTGGCGCCTTTCCTGCCTGACAACTTGGCTGGATGCTTCGCTTTGGAAGTGGGAGACAACGTCGTGAAGAAGTCCTCGACACTTTGCAGATCTGGTGCCTGGCTAAAGACTGCATCTTCGCCTGCTTCCTTTTTGACTGCCGCTTCTGGTTCCTCATAATCTGCTTGCGACACTCCATTGGGGTAGCGATTATACCAGTCTCCATATTGAAAGACCTTTTTCTGCCCGGGCTTCACTGAGGTTGGCGTATTTGTGCCCCTCGACAAAGCATCTGCATTTTGTCGATAAAGATCCTTCAAGCTTTCAGTCATGAAATGAAACATCCCCCAGTATCTTTTCATCTTGCTTAGATACTTGATATTGTGCGTCAGGTTCTCCTTGCACGTAGCCTCCAGCTGAGGATTCTTCGAAAAGGCTCCGTAGATCAGTACAGCACTCGAGGAATATGTACAGTATCCAGCAAATGGAGCAACCAGTCTGTACTCGGTAGAGTCTCTGATGAGTTCAGCTATACGCGTGGCTGATTCGTGTGCCAACTTCCTGGCCTGGGACATCTTCTCTTGAGGCACCCCGGCTGTACTATCTCGTGCAGTAGTTGGATATGCATGTCTATTTGAAAAGAGTATACACTGTTGGTAGATCAGATGCATGTAGATGAACTGATTAGCTGTTTGCTCGGAGGCGTGGGTACGTAGATTCTCCTGATTGTAGTGCAGACTCTCGGGAAGGTCCTTGTTCCACTGATCAATGTGCTTGAGAAGAACTTGATACTGCGATTGTGGTTCCCAAGGTCGATACTTGTCTTTCTCTTTGCCTCCCAGGTTGAGATATTGTCCAAGTCGACCCCATAGCCAAACGAGACGCGTGACATATGCTGCCACTCCCATGTTCTCCTTGGCATCCATCATCTGGCCGGCTACTGATCTGACTGGTTTCGAGACTGTTCCGTCGAGCTGTTCTGTAGGTCCGGGGATTTCCATCTGAAATAGACTCTCCTTGATCGGGAGCTGAAGGTACAATCCAGCTTCTGTAGCAAACAATGGACGTTCAGTGCCGGAAGAGTTGAAGCGGTCCATCATAAATGCAGCCCACATTGTTCTCCTTCGAATCTCACGATCCGTGAAGCTCAGCTCGGCAACTTGTCCTTGAACTTGCCCCAGAGGATCGTGATCAAGATCAACGTGCAGTTGTAGAGCATATGCCATTCTCTGCGCCATGCCGCCCAGCATCCAGCTTCTTCCTCCTTGGCATGCGCCAAAGGTATGTAGGCCAAGCAAGAGAAAGACAATGAGGATCGTGATATTTGGCGAATCGAAACGCTTCAGAGCAACTTCCAGAGCTGCTGTTGCCCACTCTTCACCTCTCAGGAATGCTGGTTCTGTTTGCACTGCGGGATGTGTAGAGAATCGAGCCGAGACAGCGCACACAGCAAGCGTCAATACAGGTGGTATTGCTCCAGCTTCTAACCTACGCATAAAGCTTGGCTTGTGAAGCAAATGGTAGCTCTGGCCGTACACGTAGTCAAAGTAGACCTCCGCAAGATGTAGCTGAATCTCTTTCGAGGGCAACGCCTCCAGGCCGTCCGTCAATAGCGCACCTCGTTCCTCCTTTGTCTTTTGTCTAGGAGGTGGGAAAGCTGCTCGAGCCTCTCTCACATCTCCTGCAGCGACGTTTGCATCCCTCACTTCTGGATTCGGCGTTGCTAGTTCTGGTGTATTGGCCCACCTCCCAAGACCATGGCCGAAAGCGTCTTCAGCAGATCTCTTCTTTGCCGCCTTTTGCTGCTGTATTGCCGAGCCCGGTTTCAGCACTGCTCGAGTAACCTCTGGAAGCCTCTCTAGATCTTCCTTGGGTAATGCCTTAATGACCCTTTCCTCCATCCTCTTCAGACGCTTGTCAAGCATGGCCATGTAGTCTGTTCTCGGTGCTGCCTTTCGTGTCGTGACCTTGTATACACATGGTGTTCTGGACTTCAAGCAGTGTTTGCACGCCGGCTTCTCACCTGAACACCTAATCTTCTTACGCCGACAGGCTATGCAAGCCAATGGTAAGCGCTTACGGTCCTTTCCTGCTTTCGTCTTCATGTCCGTCCATGCAGGTTGTGGTTCACCGCCATCGCCTGTTGCCGCGGTGCCATCCGTATAATGTGCTTGACTCGACTTTGATCCCACACTGGTCCGTCTCCTGTCTTCTGCTGCAGGATCCATAAAGGTCATTGGCGCCATCGTTGCCGTTCCAGCAGGAAAGTTATTCGGTGCTATCAATGGTGCTAAAGGTGTATGTTGGACTATGTGCGAGCCAGGCGGGCTCTTTCTCGTTGTGCTCCAAGTATTCAGGTCGAAGTCCAGGCTCGCCGGCATGGGTGGCATGCTCGCGAACAAGTTGTTCGAATCATCTTGTGGCTGACCATAGCCGTCCGCGTCCATAGCTGCTCCGACGCGCGATCACATGCGCTATTGCCATGCAGTGAAAGAGGCGTCAGGTCTGGTTCGTGTATTGCTGTGGATCACTTTCGTGATGTGCCAGCTGAAATGGTGTATAGTCTCTACTTCAAGGTGCTAGAGTATCACCTTTGACTTAGTCGTGCTTCAAGCAATTCGTCAATCGAAATGTAAGAGCTAGCTCAAGAGATATGCAAATTATATGGACGAATCGTGAGCAATAAGGAAGAGTCCACTTCTAACGGGTTTCTCCCCGCCTTATATCGTACAAGTATGGGGTACGTTTCAGATGTCATAGCGCGTCCTTCCTTTTACATGACATTGGGATGCAAGACGAGTTCAGGTTGTCGTGAGCGATTCATTGGGAGGCTTTCTATAACTTGCGCGAGGACGTATTCACTTGATCTTATCTATCCTCTTCTTGGCGACACGCAATTTGTCATCCACCCGGTCGACATCCTGATCTAGCATACCAAGCATCTCATTCTGAAGATGCAGCTCATCACTGATCTGGATTCCCATGCCTTTCATTCTCATCACTACTTTGGTGAGATCAACCACATCAGCGTCTTGCTCTTCCATAATCTGCTTCTGCAGCTGCAGGACACCAGTGTTGTCTAATTCTCTTGTCCTGTCAGTTTCCTTCGCACCTAGTACTCTCCTGCTACTGCTGGGTGCGACAGACGGTGCAAGACTTGTGCCACTGCCACTCTTAAAGAGGCTGTCCTTCTCGAGAGTAGTTGCTGCTGCTGACTCATGACTTGATCCTGTGTTCTTCGGCGTGAAGGTATTCAGCACATTCTCAAGCGCATCCCGCTCCTTTTTCGAGGCAGTCACCAAGTCCTTTCTCCTTCGAAGCTCGCCTTGCCCAAGTCCTGTGTCCTGCTCACTCATCTTGCTCAATCCACCATCCAAGCTGATGAGCATTGTGCCAGCTCTGACCAGACATCTGCGCGCATCACCACTAGCTTCATGTTGCTCCTGCGCAGTACTCGCTTGGTCTCTTCTTGTCAGTTGAGCCCTCGCATCTCGTAACTGCAGTTTGAGATCCCTGTGCACGTCTAGCCAGATCGTGGCATCTGTCACTGGTGCTTGGAGATCCGCGCTCTTCATGGCAGCCGCCGCAATCTTGCCAGCAGCTGTTTCACTATTGATATTCGGTAGGTTCAAGAATTGTCGCCATGCTGCGCAGTTTCGCCATCGGGCATCGGTCGTCGTGTGGATCTTCCTTAGATATTCCTCCAGTTGTTTTCTTCTTGTTTCTGTCAATTCCGGACTTGAGACGGTCTTCTTGAACCACGACTTTTGCGGTAGTGAAGCAGGTGGTGCGGTGTTATTACATTGAGCGGTAAGCTGAGAGTGTAGGGTAGTGAAGTCAGAATAGCGCTTTGAGACAGTCCATGAGCGAAGTGGTTGCCGAAGAGTGATTGTGTATAGAGTGTACGGAGGCGACGAGGCGGAGACAGTCGTGGTTGGAATCGCAATCTCCACCGCTGGAGCCATGCTTGAGACTGGGCTTCTAGCAAAACGGAAGACGAGCTCGATAAGATTTGGCGAATGTGGAGGTCTGTCGAATGATGTCTCGTGTGGATAATGACTAAAAGAGGTCTCGATTCAGATGTTTCATGATCAGAACCTCAAGATGTACGATGACGAAATGTCGTCGGAGCCAACACCTCAGACCACGACGGCACTCTCCAGACCAGGCGCTTTCCAGTCTCGTGACTACAAACGTCGCGTCGTCTCAAACAGCAAACGACAAAAGCTGAACACAAACAGGCAGGTATTGGATCGGTCTCTCGCTCAAAGAATCTGCTTGCAAGTTTGTCAAATCGTACAAACGCGCAAATACCTCCTTACGTCGCACAAAGTGATCCTTGTGTGACTTGCACTGTTCGCCGTATGCAGAGAAGCGCTCCGGTCGTGTGAAGAAGCCGTGCAGAAGCGCGTGAATGATCTCGCTCATTCGCAGCCATGGTATATCGGGTTCATTTCATGTCGGCGTGTGCTATGTTTGTCGCCTCTCACCTGACATGCGGTCTTGTTTCATCCTCGTTTTAGTGATGCCGTCTTAATCAAACTCACCGCCATCTTCCATTCTGCTTGCTACTGAAGCTGTCAAGCGCTGTGAGCTTGCTTTCTCTGTAAGTCAAACCACAAGCAATGCTCCCCCATCATCTTCTTTATAAGCTCGGAAGTCATTCACTCGACGACATGAAAGGTGGACTCAGAACACCACAATTCGTGCCATTTGCCTCATCACAGCATGCCCCCTTCATCACTCCATAAGTCTTCAGTTCTGCTTTCTCACTCCACTGACAACCAGAAATACCCTTCCTATCCACTCAATTCGAAGACAACCCTTCTTTCATCCCTCCAAGCACTTCACACCTCTGTCGCTGATACACCTGTATCTAGTGCTATTGCTATCGGACTGTACATTGCGCTCCCAGGCACCCTCACTGGCGTTCTAATTACAAAGATGCTCAAACACTACATTCAGCAACGCACGTCTGTGCTCACATCGAGTGATAATGGAGCAAATAGTGATCATTCTTCGAGTGATCCTTGTACACCAGCACTGTCAACACCTGCATCTCCTCTCTTCGAAGACACCGACTCGTCCACCGAGGACCACAAGTTTGAGAGGCAAGACTCCCATCATGAGCTGATTCGACTTGCAGCGGCCGCCGCATTTGACTTTCATGACCACAGTGACAACAACGACAGTCTTCAGCTCGAGATTGAGCATTTTCAGGAGGCATTCTATCAGCAGCAATCGCAACATCAGTTCGAGAAGTCTGTGCTTGAGGAAAAGTTGCGGGTCTCAGAGTCTCAAAACAAGCAACACCAATCACGACAGGAAGATGACGAAGCTCAGCTGCATGCATTGAAATATGACTACGACACTATCAATGACGATCACTTTGCAGTGGGTGAAGAACTCGAGTTGTCCTCGGAAAGACAGGAGCACCTCCAGTCTGCCATTGATGCTGTAAAACATCAATCCATGATGATGGAGGACGAGCATCTGGTTCAGCAGCACATCATCGAGGAGCTAGAAGCAGAACTTCGTGTTGCGCAAGACGACCTTGAGTGTGCTCGCGCTGATCTTGCCACCGCCATTACTCCTGATGCAACCCAATCTGAATTTGAACTCGCATACCTTGACTCTAGGGCTGAGCTTCTGGCATGCCAGGAGAAGAACGAGCGTGAACAGATAGCCATGGAAGTTGAGCTTCTTCTGTACCAGAAAAAGAACGAACATATGCAACAATCTATGGGGAAGGTCTTCGCCGAATTGACCAAAAGGAAAGGAGATCGCCAACAGATTGCCGACCTCCAGCAGAGCAATCAAGATCTGCAGAAGAGCAATCACGACCTGCAGAAGAACAACGACGTGCTTCAAGAAAGCTACGACTTCGTGAACGAGCAATTTCGCATCAGAGTGCTTCAAGAGTTCAACGCGGCAGCCTCGGTGACAAGACTCCAGGAGGAGAACGAAGTACACGCTGAAGCGGTCGATCGACTTGAGCAGCTCATCACTGATCGCGAGAACGAGCATGCTCGGGTCGAAAAGAGAATGACCGATTACATTGCAGTCATGGAGGAAGAGCGAGTCAAGACCGGCAAGGAATTACGTGAATTGAAGAAATTGGACAGTGCCAGAGTCGGAGAATTGCAAACACTTCGAGCGTTGAAGGAAAGTCTCCAGAAGCAGCTGGGCGATGCAATGCAGACTCAGCCTCAAGCACGACAAGCTGGAGCGAAGCGAGATGCTACTATTAACGATCTTCAGCGCAAGGTCGACGACGCTTCGCATAAATGGCAGGAGAGTTCGAACAAATGCTCTGCTCTCGAGACGGAACTCGATGCAGCCCGCACCCAACTCACGGCCTCTCAAGAAAAGCTCGATGAGCTTACCGAGAGCCTGTGTCATGCTGACACCGAACGCCAGAGTCTTACAACCCAAATGAAGGAGCTTACCACCAAACTTTCTCAGGACGACATTGAACGTCAGAGTCTTACAATTCAAGTGACGCAGCTCACAACCAATCTTTCTCAGGCCAACGTCGAACGCCAACGTCTCACAACCCAGCTGAATGAGCTCGCCGCAGATCTATCCCAGGCCGATTTCGAACGCCAGAGTCTTACAACCCAGTTGAATGAGGCTCTAGAGGACCTCCACAATGCTCGTTCAGCAAGGAGTGACATCCTTCGACAGAAAGAGCTTGCAGACCAGGCCTTCTCGTTGAAGGAGGCGGGCTATCAGGCTGAGGTCGCACGACGAGACGAGGCCTTGTTCTACGCGGACGAAGATATCACGATCAAGGAGGCAGCTTATCAGAAGGAGATCTCACAGAGAGACAACGCTTTGTTCGAAGCACAGCAAAAAGCTACTGAGGTACGTCAATTTAACGCTAGTTTCTGGCCACCTCTGTCCTTCCTGCTAACATGTAAATGTAGGAAGGACATCGATGCACGACCCTTGAGGCACAACTCCGAACCTCCAGACAAGCAAACAACCGCAAAGGCATCAGCGAACAAAACCACAAACTTGCACTCCAGAGAGCCAAAGATGCCGCCAACGCTGCTGCTCAAAGAGAGATCGCGCAGTATCGGGAGCGCACTCGGCTAGCGGATCACAACAGCAGCTTCTGGGCTTCGACTCTCGCACAAGGCATTGGGATTCCGAAACACGTCTTCGACAACATGAGCGACGACAGTCTGAATGAGGTGTGCATCAGAGTCAAAATGCAGGACGAGGAGAATTTCAGACTCATGGAGAGGATCAGGGC
>Ga0268246_10000554_pt1 | contig 15352 bp, 16 predicted proteins | sample AgamicOrSfe_FD_200242 | JGI IMG/M metagenome (GOLD analysis project Ga0268246, IMG submission 200242) | Agave microbial communities from Guanajuato, Mexico - Or.Sf.e (v2) (version 2) | ecosystem: Host-associated > Plants > Phyllosphere > Phylloplane/Leaf | place: Guanajuato, Mexico | collected...
GGGATGGAGGTTGCGGGGGAGGATCTGGTGAGTGTTAGAAAGGAACTGGTAGGGGAGTGAGGGGAGGGGGAGATGACTGGAAATGGGAAAGATGAGGACTTACGCCGGGGTTTGTGACGGAGGCGTGGATGAATGAGGATATGCAGATGAAGAAGAGATATGCAAATGTGATGGGTATCGCTGGTGAAATGTGATGCCATAGCCATGGCGCACTGCGAACATCGTTAGTCCATAGTCATCACGAGATATACTTCTTCTCGAATCCTCAACTTACGAAAATATAAAGAAGAGAATAGCAGGAAGAATTATGATTAAAGCGGTCCCTAGAACAACAGGCTTATCCCGTGCGTTTTGAAATCTGCCACCGCCCCAGAACACGGTATTTCCAGTGAAATACTCAAAGTTTTTGCCTAGATATGGCTTGACAGCTTCCTTCTGTCGTTCAGTCTGAGATCGCCTAGGTGAGACGTCTGCAGAATATAGTGGAAGATGATTAGGAGGACGTCCCAGAAACGAATTGTGCACACTCTCTCGAGATATGAACGATTGTTGTTGACGGGGTCCGGGCTGCTCGTCAGGTATGTACTGCTTCTGAGCTCGTTCGGAATAGCTTGCAGTATTGCCGTCGTCCGTTTGCCCTAAACCAACCCTCTGACTCTGCTGGCTAGCCATGAACTCTCGGAAATCTCGATCACGATCGACCTCGTTCGCCTCGAGCCACTCACTCCTGTCACTTGCGCGAGAGGTTGCTCGAGATTCTGAAGGCAGAGTATCTGTGTCGTATTGTGTTGGAAGTGCGTGACCTCCTCTCATCGTTATACCAGATCCAGTGCTGTACCTATTCTGAGTACTACTCGGAAGATCTTCCTGACTGGCGAAGGGCTCAAGAGACACAGGCCGCTGATTTCGATGCTGCTGCAGCTTCTGAGAGCTCATCGGCGCAAGGAATGCTTTGGAAGTGAGAGATGGGACATGACTTCCAGCTGTTGATGGTCTTCCGCTTCCTCCTCCCAGCATCTCCGAGCTGACCTGATGTAGCCTGCGATCTAAAGTAAGAGATCCAGCTGAATGCGACAGCGGCCCATTTTCTAATCCTGTCGGATTTGTCTGCGACAAAGGTTGCGATCGCGTGGAGGATTGTCGCAGTACGCCGGTATTGTATGTTCCGGGGAAGCCTGCCATATCCGTAGCTGTAGGCAATGGCGGAGGTGACTCTGTATCTCCTCCCGTTGCTATGTTGCTCAATCTTGATGATGCACCATTAGTATTCCCATCTTCATAGTCCTGCGCCCTAGAGTCCAACCCAGTCGACTCACTAACGTCTTCATGGCTCGTCCCCGGAAGACGTGGGTGACTCATAGTCAAGCCGAATGTGTGTTCTCAATTTGCTCGTCACGGCTTTCCCGCAGACAACATGCTGGGTTGGAGGTGGCTGGTAAGAAAACGAGACTATCCACAAAGTGATATGTAACGTCGACAGTCTCGTTAAAGCTGAGCAATGTTGAGATAGGATACCAGATGCTAGATATCAGATATCAGATATCAGATGAGAAAGATCCAGCACCGACAGAGTGCATCATTATTATGAAAGTGACAAAGCCGAGCTGTTGATTCCCGTAGCGCGGAGACGATAAAGTTTAAGTAGATCATTACTTAAAGGGGTAAGCTGTGATAATTAGCATTGGCTCTCTCCGACCTCACTTAATTGCTCGGCTGCCCAGCTTCACACACAACACATCGCTCAACATGTCTATCATCGGCAGGACCGCTTTCCGCGCCTCGCGCACACTCCGCGCCGCAGGACCAACTTCTGGCCACATGACCGCCGATGCTCGGATCGACCGCAACGAGCAAAAAGCCAAGGTCCTGGCTAAGGGTGCACGAAGAGATCCCGAGCTATACGTGAGTGCTTCCACGATCGGATGATAGAAGCGTCGAGTGTAGCGGCATATGCTGTAGAGTTGGGGCGGACGGCGAGGTGACAACGAAAGAGCAGGCATTGATTTGGAGGAAGAATGGTGACATGAGAAGAGCTGGCTATTTACCGTCCCGATACTGCTTGGAGCTTGATAATCGAGAAGACCAATCACTGATACTGCTCCGCTGTCAGGTTCTCCTGGGCATCATGTCCGCCGCCTTCGGTATTGCTGGCTTCTACTTTGGTGCGTTCTCCAACACGGCTTCCTTCATAATTCACCACACCACACCTCGGTGTCCGATTCAGGATCATGGAAGCTCTCTGCGAGACTCAACAGCTCACTAACGCTCAAACTAGCCCGCAAGCCCACTTCATCCTCATCAGAAGCGCCAGTGAGCATGGCACCGAACTCTGCACCATGGCAATCCGGCACGACTGGAAAGTACCAATACCACCCCGGAGGTGACCCCAACGCTGCTCCCAAGGACGCGCCAAGTGCATTGCACTCTGTTATTATCCCCAACGTCAACCTCCCTGCGGTTAGTCCTCACTGGTGCATGCTGTCTCGCGGATCCTGCAAGCATCAGGCATCACAAGTGCTTGAATCATATCGAGCCAGCCTTGTCGCCGTCAGCGCTAATGTAGCCTAGCACTTACATGAAGCATTCAACAAGTACGACAAGGAGGAGTTCGAGGACTATTAGTTTTGGACATTGTTGATGAGCGAGATCGTGGTTGTGAGATTGAGTGGATGCAAAGAGTCAGCATGCGAATGTGGCTCATGGGCAGCATTCAAGCTGTGAAATAGTGCAGCCGAGTGGCTACTGGAGAGCAGCCGTCTGCGGCTGTTTTCGAGATGTATCAAAGGTCAATAGACATGATTCGATTATATTCAGGCCCATCAGCTTTCAGCTCATCCTGTGGTATTGTGTCATCCTCCAAATTCTCGGTGATTATCAATCCTTCATGCATATCTGCTTCTAGCTTGTTCTTGTCTGATTGCAACATGAGTGAGGCTGTCATCGTAGAAACACAGACTACTGGTACACTGTACAAGCAATGCCAAGCGATCTGTAAAGCTAATCTCCCCGGACCTCAAACCTGTAACCGACAATTACCCAGCACTGCTTTACTCACAACAACCTTCAGCTCTTCATCAGAACTGCGCCCTTACCACTGTCGCACGCAGCAGATATTTAGCTTTGCCACTGACCATAGCGTTTGGGCCCTCGAATCCCCTCTGCAGTCCCCACTGGGCATCCGCAGGTCCGGCTCAAGAGCTGTTACCCGAAAACCCCATTGATGCAAAGGACCATTCACGCGCGGTCGCGCAGCTCTTCCTACTGAGCTTCGCATCGACCTGTATCAATTGATCGTGCCTCCTCGACTGACAGATGGCGTTCCTATTCAAAAATAAGAAACCCGGCGGCTTACCTCCAGCAACGCGAAACCTGAACAGCTCAGACGGCTCAAAAGCACCCAGTACCAGCAGTCTTCTAGGTGCTGCACCAGAATCTCCCAGCACAGCATCCGGTCCATCCCCTCAGATACAGCGAGTCGCTTCTCCGACGCCCGATTCGAAGCGGTCACAACCCGAAGCAATGCAGCTCCAAGTACGTGCGCATCTGCTGAATCTGTGCGGCACAGCAAGTTGCGCGATCGAAGACTAACCATATCAGACACAGCGAATGGCACAGCCACCGTCCCCCTCTGCGACGCGATCGCAACCAGACCCCTCATTGTACCCTTGGTCGCAGGAACGACTCAACTTCGTCTCAGCACAGGCGAATCCTTTTCCACGATATGGCGCGGCCTCAAATGCGCAAGCTTCCAGAGACGGCGATATCTACTTGATTGGTGGCCTGGTAAATGGCACAAATGTGAAGGGTGACCTTTGGATTGTGGAAGCCGGAGGACCACTGAACTGCTTTCCAGTACAGACAACAGCGGAAGGACCTGGTCCCAGAGTCGGTCATGCGAGTCTGTTGGTCGGCAATGCTTTCATTGTGTTCGGAGGTGATACCAAGCTGGAAGAGAATGATGTTTTAGATGACACACTATATCTACTGAATACTGGTATGTGGAGGTTCGACTGCTGGCGCTTTGCAGGCTGACCGATTACAGCGACGAAACATTGGTCACGAGCTCTGCCACCAGGTCAAAGACCATCTGGTCGCTACGGGCATACTCTGAACATCATGGGCTCTCGGATCTATATCTTCGGAGGACAAGTTGAGGGATACTTCTTCAATGACCTAGTCGCTTTCGATCTCAATGCACTGCAGCAGGCTAACAGCAGATGGGAGGTCTTGGTGCCTAACAATCCTGATGGTCCACCAGTGCAGGGCGGTCAGATACCACAAGCGCGAACGAACCACACCGTGGTCACCTGGAACGACAAGCTAGTGCTGTGAGTGCTGTCATTTGTACAGGTAAATATCTTACTGACTTAGTTACAGTTTTGGAGGCACGGACGGCAATAGATGGTTCAACGATGTGTGGATTTACGACCCTAGAACGAACATCTGGCAGCAGCAAGACTGCATTGGATACATTCCACTCGCACGAGAAGGCCACGCATCCGCATTGGTCGGCGACGTCATGTACGTCCTCGGAGGACGCACGGAGGAAGGTAAGGATCTCGGAGATCTGGCAGCTTTCCGCATCACGACCCGGAGATGGTATACTTTCCAGAACATGGGACCATCGCCGTCTCCACGATCTGGGCACGGCATGACTGCCTATGGAAATAAGATAGTCATTCTTGGAGGCGAGCCAAGTACCACGCCTAGAGAGCCTGCAGAACTCAGCTTGGTGTATATTCTAGATACGACGAAGATCAAGTACCCAATCGACCATCCAGGTGCTCGATCACTCACAAGTCGTCGTCCTAGCGTGACGGACAGGAGTCAGACGCCATCTGGCGACAGAACTGCATCTCGTCAAGGTATGCGTGAGCCTCGTGAAGCAGGAAATGGACGCGCAAAGCGACAGGGTTCGCAGGAGAGTTTGAACTCGACGAATCAATACCAGCGCTCTTTGGACTCTCAAGCTAGTGATTATCCTGTAACCAATGGGCAGCAACGCTTGGAGTCGAATCGTGGTGCTCCTGGAAATCAATCGGTCACATCACCTCCAAATCAGACTCGCAATGGACCCCCAGAGATGAGGTCAATGTCAAGACAAGGAAACTACGGACCACAGCCTGGTATGGACAGCGCAATGAGGACACCCGCCTCACCGACAAGCCCAATCGGACCACAACAAGTCAAAGGCCCACTTTCAGGAAATGGCCAGTATACACCCAAAGACTCGTTCGATGATGGACCTAGAGAATTACCAGGCTCGATGGGAGTTTATCGGCAGTCACCACATAACGCACAAGGCTCGATGGACAGCATTAATTCGAACCTGATGACCCCAAGTGCACCAAATGGAGTTGCTAGGCAAGCGATGCAGAACGCAGCTCAGCCACGGCCAAGCCAAACGCATCAAGACTCGTCATCTGCTAGTTCTTTCGCGCCTCCACAGCGCAATGATGACTTGGCAAAGGAGCTCGAGACTGCGAGGAGCAAGAACGCTTGGTACGCTTCGGAGCTGTCGTTGGCGAGAAAAGCCGGCTACAGATCCTCGACTTCGGATGGATCACCAGCTTCACGAGATGGTGAAGTGTTTGCAGAAGACGAAAAGCCCCTCGTTGAGGCACTGCTAAAGATGAGGGCTGAACTTGAGCGGGTGCAGCAATCGCTTGCTAACCAGAGCGAGTCTGCTGCCGAGAAGATTGCACAAATCCAGAAAGAACGTGATGCAGCAATGCAAGAGGTAGTGTACGCCAAAGCTCGCACAGTCGCAAATCGATCCATTCCAACTAGCAATGGCATGCGAGACACTGCTACGCCCGACGAAGATCGATCCGATGACGCCAGTCGTCGTTTGGCTTCAGCTCTGGCAGCGCACAATGAATTGTCTGAGAGAATGCAGACTCTAGCCTCAGAGCTCGAGGCAGAACGCAGTGCCCGACAGGCAGCGCAAGACTCTGCAGATGCTGCACATGACCGAGCGTTGGAATTGGATAATCACAAACAAGAGAATTCTTCTGAACTGGAACGTCTGCGGAAAGAGCTCCATGAGTCGCAGCTCGCTGCACGGGAGACCACATCCAGCCATACGGAAGCTCAAACGAAAGCGGAAATGCTTCTTGTTGACAAGAATGAGCTCTCTGCAAAGTTAGAATCTACCCGCGAGACAATCCGTAATCACAATACTGTCCTCGGGCCGCTCAAGGACGCTGTGACAGCATCAACAAGCAAAGCTGCGTTACTCGAAAGCAAGCTCGAGGAAGAACGACAACAACGTGCCCTGTTGCAAGAACAACTTTCTCAATTACAAATCGAACATGACACGCGTCTGGCAGAATTGGATGGTTCGGCAGCTCGTGCCCGTAATCTTGAGGATGAGGTAGCTTACCACAAGGAGGAAGCCAGAACTCACAGAGAGGCTGTCCTCGCAGGCTTCGGTCGACTATCAGATGATAATGACCCCGAAGTCAAAGCCAACGACCAACGCATTGCCGTGTTGCAGCAACGTCTGGAAGCTGCCAATGCTGCCATGCGACGGAATCAAGAAGCAGCAGATCGTGCTGCTGAGCGAAGTCGACGTGCAGAGGAGCGTATCACAGGTCTCGAATCCTACCATGAACAGATCAGCCGCGAAGGTCTCAGCATGCGGAAGCAGCTGCAAGTGGCATCTCGCGAGACCTTGGCATTACAGGCTGAACGTTCAGAGCTACAACGTCAACTGGCGTCTCACAAGCTGAACTCCACTGCTTTGCAAGTACAACACGGCGCTCTCAAAGGTCTTCTGTCAGATCGCGGTGTTGAATCTCCGGCCAGTGCCACTCGTGACGTCGGCGTTGACGGTAGCATTAACCACGTCGGAGACAGCACACGCCTAGCCGAATTGGAAACGCAGCTGAATATGAACAACAAAGCGCACGAAGATATGCGTGCCTCGTTCGAGCGTCGTGAAATGGAAGCTAACCGCGGGTGGGAAGACAAGCTTGCTGCATTGGACAAGGATTATCAATCAGCTGTGAATTACCTCAAGGGCACGGAGAAGATGCTGGGTAAGATGAAGCAGGAGCTGCATCGTTACAAGAGTCAGAACCGTGAGCTTGAAGATGAACTTGCTGTTAAGCGCAAGACGGAGTCAGCTTCGCAAGCTTCCACTGGCGCGAAAGATATAGCAACCACCTCGGCAGACCAATCTGCTCAATGGGCGGAAGAGCGCGACAGTCTTCGCGCTGAGATTACCAACATGCAGGCACGTATCGATAGCTCCGTCCAACAGCTCGAGTCGCAGATGGCATCTGTTCGTGCCGCTCAAGCTGAGCGGGACAACTACAAGTCTGATTCCGAAAACCTCCAACGCGATCTCTCAACCCACCGCTCAGCCGTCGAGAGACTACGAACGCAGAATAACACGCTAGAGCTACGTGCAGCAGAAGCGGAGAAGAAGATTCAGTTACTGCTGGACACTGTAGGCACGACAGTCAATAATTATCGACGAAACTCGACGTCAGCCGAAGGCATGCTCGGCGGCATGAACCTGTCCGACCCCAACTTCTCCTCCCCCAACGCCCACAAGCGCGACTACAGCATGGCCGAGAGCATAGGCGGCGACTCCCTCTACGGCGGCGGCCCGGGCGACGCCATCCCCTCCTTCTCCGCCGACAACATCCCAACACACAATCCCGGCCTCAGTCAGCACAACGACCGCGAACCCGGTAGCCAGCCCACATCCGGCGGCCCCACTGGCACCAAAGCCACCCTCTCCCACCACATCTCCCGCAACAGCCTCGCCCTCGACAACCTCGCCACCGAACTCGAATCCCTCCGCTCCCACTGGGAAACCACGGCGAACAAACATCGCCTCTCCGACCGCAGCGTCGATCTCGGGACTGCAGCCGCAACGCCCACGCGCGACATGCACATACACCACGCTGATGCCGGCGGCGAGCCGGGCCCCAGCGTGCGCAATAGCACGGAAAACGACATTGATCTCACAACGCCGACGGCGCGCCCGCACTTTGCGAGCCTGAGCCACGCTTCTCAGCCGAGTAACGACTCTACCTCGTCTAGGTTCCAAACGCCGCAACAGGCGCCCCTGAGTGCTAGTATGGCTGAATGGCGTAAGAAACTGGATCTGGGAGATGAGGATGGGGGAAGTGCGAGGGCTAGTACCGCTTTTGATGATGAGGAGGAGGGTGGCGATCGTGGCGTGCTTGGGCAGCAACAGCAGCAGCAGCAACATCAACAGCACGGTAATGTAGCGTCATCGGCCTTCAACAACGCCGCTCCTGCTACCAATCGTGCTGTTGGTACTGGTATCGGACCAGGGCCCGGCCCAGGCATGCTCCAAAGCGGCAGCCATTCTGGCCCACCGACGTGGCTCCCCGGCTACTCCGGCGGGCAGGGACAGGGTCAGGGGCAGGTGCCATATTCTCAGGCGCATGCGGCGGGACAGGCTCAATTTCAGGGGCAGGGCGGGAGGGAGAGGCAGACGTCGGGACAAAGGGAGAGGCAGACGTCGGGACAGAGAGAAGGGGCTGGAAGGGAACAGAATGAGTTGAGGCCCACGTTGAGTAATATGAGAGGGCAGAGTGGGAGTGCGAGTGAGCCGAGTAGTGAGATGGATATTGCTTGAGACCGGAGCGGAGGGCGATGATGGTGGTGAAGTATGATTGACCAGGTTGAGGATATGCAAGGAGGGGGAATGTGTAGATGTAGATGGACTGTATACTAGTACATTAGGATCATCACCGGAAAGGAGTCATGTTTTGGGCAAAGCAGAGAGCACGATGGAGCACTTCCTCGTTCCGGATTCAGTATGTTTGCACTGTGCTGCCCGGTCCCACGCGTCAAGAAGGTGAGGAAATCCGTCCAGTCCCCGTATGCATAGCATCCTCCACCTCCCCGACCAGACACTAGCGCCCGCCGCCTCCCCCACCCACTCAGGTGGTCGGGAAGGGGGCGGGCGCTACTTCATTCGTGTTTGCATTGCGGTGGGGGTTGTAGCGTGAGCTGTGATGAAGACGGTCGTGAATGTAAGTATTGCTGTGGACGCCTAGGAGGGTAAGAGGAAGTGACGCTTGTGGTGGAACTGCGCTGATGCGAGCTGAGCTATGATGGTGGTATGCCCGAACAGATCGAGGATATGGAAGGAGGAGAATCCTAGATGTGGATGTAGATGGACTGTAGCACTACATTACTACATCACCAGGTGGGATCACCACTGGAAGTCGTCACGTTTTTGGACCTAAGTCATGAGACAAGGGTGAAAGACCGTGTGTACAGATATTGGCATCCTTGAGGATGGAGACGTTGCCACCCCGTGTCTGATATGTGCATGTACAACGTGTACGATGGCCCGGTTGATCATGTCTCGCTATGCAATGCCACCTGTATGCTTCGCCTATGCTTGTCCTCCGGTCACCCTGCAATGCAAAACCACCCAATGCTCTGATCCTGCGCCGTATGTCGTATGCCGTATGCAATATGCCATCTGACTGATGCCATGTCCTCCGAAGCGGGCGAAGCTCGCCCCAGCCCGCCCCAGCTCACCCCTTCTTCCTCGCCGCTTGCATCCTCTCCAACGCCTCCCTCCTCTTCATCTTCTCCGTCCTATGCGCATTCTCCCTCGCCAACTCCCGCGCGTCTTCTTTCCTCGCTTGGCGCTCCGCCTCGGCTTCCTCTTCTTCAATATCAGCGTATGTTGCTGGTCGTTCGTTATCGTCAGATTCGTCATCGTCGTCATATTCATCTTCTGTCTCGCTGCGATACGTGTATCTCTTCTCTTCCGGGTCGTCGTCCGCATCGGGTGGTCTGCCCGGGACGGAACGGTCGACCCAGGATGCGGTGCGAGATGAGCCTGAGGGTGTTGGGTTCGGTCTTCGCGTGCCGGCTTCTGGGACTGCTGGCCGCATCGTCCCTTTGTAGCCGAGGTCTTCTCGTGGCCGTGCCGGTTTTGCTGCTTGAGCTGGAGATGCGTTGCGTCTGTCTGTGCTCGCACTTCCTGCTGGCTTCGTGCCGCTAGGTCGCTGATCTCGTCCTGCCAAGCCTGATTTGCCTGCTCGTGCTTCCAGTTTGACTTTACGTTGAGTCTCTTCTTCTTGGGCGAGGCGTTGTTGGCGGGAGAGCTTGGGTGCTACTGACACGGCTTTGTGTTTTATTTGGCCTTGTTCGGTTACTGTTGCTTTTGCTGCTGCTGCTCGCTGGAGGATAGCTTGGTAGGAGCTCTTTGCTTTTGGCTTCACAGTCCCGGGTGTGGTATCACTTTGCCGCGTCGTGATGGGAGGTCTGGTAGATGGCCGCGCGGTTGTTGTGGAGGTACTGACGGACTTGATACTGGTCGTGGATGGGTTGGACTTGGGGAGAGGTCGTATAGGTAGCTGTGTTGCAGGTTGTGGCTTGGGCGGCATGGGGACTGCAGGTGTATTTGTTCGCGCTGACTTTGCCGGTGGTCCAGTCGAGGACACATCTTCTGCTTTCCGCTTGAGTGGCGGTGCTGGATTGGGTGCGGTCGAGCGTGTGCTATCTTGGGGGACACCACTTGGTGTTGGCTTCGTGGCTGAGGACTGTGTATTGGGTGGAGGTGCAGCGTTGGCATTTCCGATCGAGGACAGGATGGAGTTGAGGAACTGTAGCATTGTGTCAGACTGGCTGCACTCCTCTTACTGTACAGCAGAACCTACGCTCATTGCGCTCGATGCGCCTGACGACTGATCGCTTCAGTCTTGTCCAGGTTATCTAAACATACTCCTCGGGGCTTGAGTACAGAGGATAATGATGGCGACAGGAAGAATGTTGAATGTCAAACTAAGCAAGCGCCTTGCAACAAGAGCAGGGTATAAGTAAGCAGACGACTGGGGGTACAAGATAGATTGTGTAACTCTCAGCCGTAAACACCGTGATCATGAACTTGACTTATCGATCTTGTAGATCCGTGAGTGGAAAGTCTTACCGAGCTCGGCAGACCTTCCTTCCTTCTTCCTCGTCCGATACCTGTGACTCTTTTCACCCACAATCAATCCTAAGACAACAGTCATAGTTTCAGTCTCCGCCCGCACGGTTAAATCGATTGTTTCTCCTGTTCCTTAAATTCTGTAAGCTATAAAGCCTTCGACACCGCGCTCCCACCAGCAGGGAACTTACACGAAAAACAACTAATACAATCACCTCGAAAAGAAAAATCAAACAAAATGAAGCACCTGGCTGCATACCTCCTCCTCGGACTCGGTGGTAACACCTCTCCTTCCGCCGACGACGTCAAGGCTGTCCTTGAGTCTGTTGGTGTTGAGGCCGACCAAGAGCGTCTCGACAAGCTCATCTCTGAGCTCGAGGGCAAGGACATCAACGAGGTACATGACAATATCTGGATCGGCAGCGCAAAAGGTTGAGACTAACTCATCATGCAGCTCATCGCTGAGGGTTCCCAGAAGCTTGCTTCCGTTCCTTCTGGTGGTGCTCCTGCTGCCGCTGGTGGTGCCGCTGCTGGTGGTGCTGCTGCCGCCGCTGAGGAGGCTCCGGCTGAGGAGAAGAAGGAGGAGGCCAAGGAGGAGTCCGACGACGACATGGGATTCGGTCTCTTCGACTAAGCGCAAGGCTTGGGAGCATGGAAGAATTGACGGCAGCATTGGGTTATGGAATCACGGAAGGGCGAGACGGGGCATTTACGGCTTGCGAAAAGTTGAAGTACTGGGCTTCTCGACTGGAGTGTAAAAGAACATACCTTTGCAATGTCAACGACCTCATGAGGAATTATTCACTGTGATGTCTAGTGCTGTGAATGTTGTGAATGGCACAAAGCTGGAGATACTCATCCGTATTCTCCTCAAAATTGACTGTGCCGATCTGTTTTTTGTTGTGAAATCATTTGTCTGACCTTCAGGACATAATGCCCAATTGCTACGGAGTTTTGTTCCAATACAGTCCTAAATGAAGTCCTCCATGAAAAGGCTTTGAGTGTTTCTGGACACAGGTAGTCGAGCAGATTCAGCGAGAAGACGTAGGACCAAGTATTTCTACATTCTCTCCTACATTCCGCCATACATCATACTGTCTGTAGTCCAGCGACCCAGAACGTCTTGATATCATTCTAGGGAGCTGCAAGAGACAATCAATAGCATGTATACACTTAACATAATGTGAGCACCTTACAACAGAATTTGTTAATAAAAGGGGTAAAATCTTCAAATGCGGTAGAAAGTTCTTCCGTGCTCACCACAAGCGACAAAGTTTACCACTTCCTGCCTAACGACGATTCTTCGAACATCACATACACAACATGGCTGACGCAGAATGTGAGTTATTGCTGTCTGGCGACATGATCAAACGATAGAGGAACTAATGGAAATCTAGACAACGCCGAAGAGGCTGCTGGTATGTGGACACTCGGCACAAGATGCAACTTGCGCAATCGTGCGCCTCCGGACTACAAGAACAAGAACTGACTGGAATATCCTACAGAGCTCAAGCGCAAGAGAGCGTTCCGCAAGTTCTCCTACCGTGGTGTCGAGCTTGACCAGTATGTGGAAATTCCTTGAAAGATATTTGAAATCAGCACAAGCGGCACATTTTAGACCTTGCAAGATACACAAATACAGGCACACAGGATAAGAACACTCTCCTAACAGCGCGCTCTCTTCCAGGCTCCTCGACCTCTCCTCCGAACAGCTCCGCGACCTCGTCCATGCTCGTGCCCGTCGTCGGTTCAACCGTGGTCTCAAGCGCCGCCCCATGGGCTTGATCAAGAAGCTCCGCAAGGCCAAGTCTGAGGCTAAGCCCAACGAGAAGCCCGACCTTGTCAAGACACATCTCCGCAACATGATTGTTGTCCCCGAGATGATTGGCAGCGTTGTTGGTGTCTACTCCGGCAAGGAGTTCAACCAGGTTGAGATCAAGCCTGAGATGGTTGGTCACTACCTTGCAGAGTTCTCTATCTCATAGTACGTCAAGCCTCTAGGATTCTGGCTGCTGGAATAGCTCAAACTAACACGATTACAGCCGACCAGTCAAGCACGGTAGACCCGGTATTGGTGCTACCCACTCGTCTCGTTTCATTCCCCTGAAGTAGAGGAGATTGTCAATGTGGATGGGTTCGTGGGAAAGCAGGATGGGCGTTTTTCTTTCTAGATGCTATGTCATGATGAGACAAAGAGGTAGCATGCAAATCGAATAACCTGCACACACGAATAGTTGTCCGTCTACTCTGGACTCTGGTCTCTGCATCGTGTTCGAGTGTGATTGATCAGGAGCAGTCATAGGCCATGAGCCGGGAAGAGCTTCTATTCACGATGTGTGATTGACTTATTTCATCTATGACCACTTTTGCAACAGAAGCATCTGCCTGAGTCCTATCGATCCTCAGCAGTATAGAGAGCGGGCACACTCCCGTCAATGATCCGACCTCACCCTGAAACATCCTTGTTCTTACTCGTACTAAAGTTCCAGGCAAAATCGCCTCTGAAAGTCGCCGAAGTGGCTCTACTTTGCTTGATCTGCATGCCAGGCAGTGTGGCAAGATCGCAGTTGATTCACTACTAGATACTGCTGCGTTTCAAACAATACTTTTATGCAGCTACCTATATAATCCTCAGGTCTGTTCTGTTCGGTGGCAGTAATAGTAGGCGTAACACTAAACGCGGAAGAAGAATATGCGCGTAAAGTGGTGTATGGTGGAGTAAGTTGTAACGGCGCCTGGCCTGAGTCCACGGGCTGGTGCCAAATACAAACACCACGATGTAAAGGAGCTGCGGTCGTACATATTATGCTCTACTACACCACTCTCGTTTGATCTGTCCCTCTCTTGCATCGCACTTATTAACTTAAAGCGCGGTTTCTCTCAGCAAGAGTAAGCTTCAGCTGACCATCGCGACTTCTGCAAATAGACTGTACTGCTTGGCGATCCACCACTATATCTAATCTTCATCTTCCACACGCTCACCAGCTGCGCATTCACCTCGCCAGCACAACTCGCATACCAATACACATTATACACCGCCATCGTGGCTCCCTCAGACGTCCCCGTATCTCCCTCCTCCGCGAGCTTCTTCCCAAACTCCTCATCCCACCGCCGTCGCCGTTCACACGGGCAGTTGAATGCAGCATCCGACCGTCCCCAATTAGATACCAACGATCGCCCACCTCCTTCGCCTTTGGAGGCGATAGACGAGTGGGACAGAGCTCAGGATCGCGATCGCGACCACTACGATCCCTTCAGCAAGTCGCCTGCTTCACGGAAAATGGCTGATGGGCGTACGCCCTCGCCTAGTGAAGAGAATGGAGGCTTCGGACAGGAGAATGGAAAGACTGGGCAGAGGAAAACTTACGGAGTCGTAGAAACGAATGGGCCTACATGGGCAGGTGCGCAGGAGCGCAGTGCGCGGGTCAATGGGGCGGCGAGGGCGAAACAGGATGGTGGCTTTTTTGGCAGACATCTTAGATCTCTTTCCACGTCCTTGCCGAGGTTTCAGATGGGTGATGATAAGAATTACTCGGAGAAGGAAAAGCTTGGAAGAGGTCGAAGTCCTGGAGTGCTTGGAGGGATAAAGCATTTGGCTGGGCTGGGCTGGCGTCTACGATTGCCATTGCTCGTTGTTGCGTTGGTGCTTGTAATGATTGGAATGTTCTTCGCGACTCGTGAGTATGCTTTTGTCAGGATACGCTCATAAGCTAATTTCCATCTAGCAATAGTGAAGTTCTACCGTCGAACAGCATGGCTTGGAGGTGGAAGCAAATATGTTGTTGTGCTAGGCGCAAATCAGGGAGGAGGTGTCATGGAATGGAAAGGGCCGCGAGAGTGGGCTATTGAAAGAGACAGTGTGCGAAATAAAAAGGCATATGCTGCGAGATGGGGCTATGAAGTTGAGATCGTGGACATGGCGACGAAAAAGAGATATGCTCATGAATGGCGTGAAAGTTGGGAGAAGGTGGACACCTTGAAGAGACTGATGCACAAATACCCCAACGCAGAGTGGTAAGCTATACTTTGGGCAACAGCCTACAATCCCTACTAACAACTATCCAGGTTCTGGTGGCTCGACCTCAACACCTACATCATGGAACCCTCCAAGTCTCTCCAATCCCACATCTTCGACGACCTACCCTCCAACACCTACCGCAACATCAACGAATACAACCCCCTTTCCCTCCAACACCCCCTCACCTCCGCCTACCTCGACCCAACCACCCGCTCCCCCGTCGGCGACAACCTCCCCACCTCCATCAACATGATCATCCCCCAAGACTGCGGCGGCTTCAACCTCGGCTCCTTCTTCGTCCGCCGCTCCGACTGGACCGACCGCGTCCTCGACATCTGGTGGGACCCCGTGCACTACGAACAGCGCCACATGCAATGGGAGCACAAGGAACAGGA
>Ga0268246_10000557_pt1 | contig 15302 bp, 19 predicted proteins | sample AgamicOrSfe_FD_200242 | JGI IMG/M metagenome (GOLD analysis project Ga0268246, IMG submission 200242) | Agave microbial communities from Guanajuato, Mexico - Or.Sf.e (v2) (version 2) | ecosystem: Host-associated > Plants > Phyllosphere > Phylloplane/Leaf | place: Guanajuato, Mexico | collected...
CGTCAACGTCTCCGCGCGCACCGTCGGCTCCGTAGCAGCGATATCGCAAAACCTCGCCGCGCGCGTCGCCCGCCACAAGCCCAAGGACCCGAGTACCCCGGCCCATCCCGAAGGCTACAAGCCCGGGCTGCTGAATAAGGGGTTTGCGGCGTTTAGCACCGTGATGGATGGGATCAGCGATGCAGGGACCGGGTTGATAGCGGATGGAGGGAGTGCGGCGACGATGGCCGTGAGGCATGCGTATGGGCCGCAGGCGGGGGAGATGGCGGCCACGTTGGCCGGCGCCGGCAGGAATGTGGGATTGGTTTATGTGGATGTGGCGGGGGTTAGTAGACGGGCGGTGTTGAAGGGGGTTGCGAAGGGGTTGGTGGTGGGGAGGGTCAAGGATAAGAGGACGGGGAGGGTTAATGAGGTTGTGGTGGGGGAGCAGGGACAAGGACAGGGGCAGGGAGGAAGTGGGAATAGGATGCAAGGTGGCAGTCAAGGTCAGTATCAACAGAGCCAGAGCCAGGGACAGGCGTATTCGATTGGTCAGCCGCCGGTGTATGGGGACGAGAAGGCGAGGTATAGATGATGGATGATTGATGAGTGGCAGTCGATGATAGGTGCTAAATGGGCTCAACGTACGTAAGTGGGAGATATAGCGGAACGACAACACTAAATAACGAGACACGAACATATGCAAGCAATGAAGGCAGGAGAAATGCACTGTAATGCTGTAACCAGAATTCAACGAGCTATCAAACATGCCAGCCTTGCTTGTCTGACTATCTTTCGAAGGTCCGATGCTCGTCATTTGGTCGTAATTAAACAATGATGGCGCTGACCAAGCTGGAAATTGAAGATATCTCGAAAGTGAAAGGAATCAGGAGACATGTATTGGGATGCCGGGAATGCACATGGAAATGAGTACTACGAGTAAGTCTCGTTGTAGCTGACCCGGCTGCGCTCCCAGAGATTTGAAACTCATCAGGCCTTTGTCGCTATGAAAGACGTGAATCATATTCAAGATATGCCAAATCAGCACGACATGACACCCGAGCACAAAAACACCATCCGTCTGACTCCACGTATTCATCCACGTCTATCATGCTTGAACCTTGCTGAGAATAGTGCTCTGCTGAATCCCAGGGTGGGTCGTTGTTCTCAATCACCCAATAAGCTAAGATGGCGTATCAGATGGTGTGAAGCGCCTTCCGAAGCCGTGGCATATGACGTTGAACTGAGACAATTGCTAACATCAGAACAGGGACGCCGATGAGAGTTGACATGATATTGTCTGATGCCGTGACGTGACGCAACAAGAGATGAATCTGCTCGGGGACGACAGGAAAGCTAGCTCTTCCTATCGAAATGCTCATGATTCTGCCTCAGTTCTCCACGATTTCAGCAGCCATGGATTGTTCGAATGGTGCTAGATTCTCGAACTTGGTCGATGGCGGTTCAAACAGGCGGTAGGATGCCCTGATTTCAGCTCTCGTGCAGGGCACGGATCCCTCTTTGTGTTCGTGATAACGTTCGCAGATATCATACTCAAGTCGACTCCGGCTATCTTCCGCCTCACTGCCTGTCTCGATGAGTTGCGCAACGTTTGTGAGGAGACGTTGAGTCATGTCTGCCAGGAGGTCGGGTGGAAGTTCTTCGATCACGCTGTCGAGCATGTTGCTGTGTGCATGCGCGGAGAACTTATCAACAACTAGCGTCCTCAGTGTCGATCTAGGCATGGTAGTAGCATATGCTCGTGCTGCAATTGCATAGTTGTTTGGATACACAGACGAGCGATATTCGGCCCAATCCTGGAAGAGCATGTTGATGACCGCATTCTGGAATTCTCGTGCCTGCAAAAGTTGACCACAGGACCATGCTTCCACCAGAAACTCTTGGAGATCATCGGTGTCCAGAGCTTCGATTCTGCCACTGTATAGCCACTGAACGAACAGCTCGAAGACTTGGACGTCCTCTTCGACAAGTCTGAACACGCCAGTTTGCGCTTCAGTCCATGTTCCAGTGGTGGCCATCTCAAAATATCCTGATGATCTGACGAGGAGCCCTTTGTGCACGATGAATCTGGTCTCTAACGTTCCCACGAGGACAGTCACAGCGTCCGAAAAACCTCTATGCCTGGGTGAGTATAGGTCCTGCTCATTGACTGTCAACTTTTGGGCTTACTTGACCTGACCGGTGGCTGCCTCGAAGCGAGTTTCTGTGCCTGTAGAACCGGCCGCCTTCGAGTCCATAATCGAGCCCAGCAATAACAAACTTGCTTAGTATGCTGAGCTTCAGCTGCTGAAGGGGTCTCAGAGATGAGCAGGTATTGTTATATCTCCAATGGAATTAGGTGCGTATGATCCAGCGCGCTCGTGGTGATGAGAGGATATTAAAGAGAGTCCACAGAGCGCGGATTACTACTGTTTAGTTGAGCAGGTTTCACCTTCACCAATCGATAGAAGAATCTTGGTGGAAGCAAGACGTAGAGGAGAATTGTTTCAAGAAGTAGAAGAGATTGCGAATGCAGCTTGAAGAGAAAGCCAGTTAAGATCTATAGTCACATGTTGATATGCTAGGAAGCAGTGGCTGGTTCTGAAACAGATCTGATGATAAGGAAAGAGCAGAGAAGGAATTTTCGAATCGTGGAGAAATCCAGTGGTCAGATCTTTTGTTCCCACGAAGCTGTGCAAACGGCACTCTTTTGCGAGCGGCAGGTTACGATAGCTCTTGATGAAGGAGATCTATTTCCTACCTCTAACATGCTGAATCGCGGAAGCATCGCGGCGGTAACGTCGATGAGTGTCGTCAAATGAGAGCTGCCAACCGTTGCAGCATCTGAGCTTGTACGAACCATCGTCAAATAAGCGGTCCACGGCCGTGCGTCGCACTTCAATGTCTCTTTGCTGCATTCAAAGTTGTCCATCTACAACACCCTCGACGCATGTCCCCCCACCTTCTCCTCCCCCTCCGGCTCCCACTCAAACACTTGCTCCTTCCCCTGAATCAGCGGCCTTAGTGCCATCCCATAATCCCCTCCATTCGGCGTCCTCAACAGCGTATGCACATGAAACTTCGCCGGCTCATCATTCCCCAAAAACACTCCACTATGGTGATCAAACTCCACAATCAGCACCGGACTCTGCACCCTATAATAAAACGCATCGTCATCGCCAAACCCGCCAATCCAACTGAAGTAGCAGGAGTCAGGGAAGGAGAGGGCGTGCTCGAGTTGGAGAGCTCGCGCGGTTGAGGGGAGGTAGAGGAGGTATTCGGCGAGGATGGAGCGGAGGAGAGATTGGGCGTGGGGAGGGAGCGAGGCGTATGTGATGCCTTCGTAGGGGACGATTCGGTTGTCGCGATAAGCGCCGCAGAGGTGGCGTTGGTCGTCGCGGTTCCAGCGGCCCGGGGGCATGGCGGGGTCGTGGAGGGTGGGGTATATTTGCGCTTTGGCTTGCAGCTCGGCGGGGAGTGATTGCATCAGTTCGAGACCTAGTGTTTCTTCCCGTGTGAGGATGCGTGTGCCGACGTAGGGACCTGAATCTATCTCGTTTGGCTCGGCGCCGGTAAACCAGGGTGAGAGGACGATTTGGCGGCGGTGGAAGAAGAGGTTGAGGCAAAGGTGGTGGCCGTAGAGGGAGAAGCCCCAGGGTGCGGTTGAGGAAGGCCGGCCGAAGAGGACGAAGTTGTAGGAGTATTCATTCATGACTTGCGGAGAGTTGACGAGTGTACCCAGGAAGCCGTTGATGCGCATGGCGGAGATGGCTTTTGTGTAGCCTTCCGGGGAGAGGGCGGCGGAGAAGATGGAGAGGATCGAGTTGCGGAGAGTCGGGGAGAGTTCATCCAGACGGAGACCTTTATCGCTGAGGAGGAATTCCGGATTCGACCAGGTGCGCCATTCAGGACTGTCTATATGATAGCATAGGCGTTTGGTCTGCTCAGGTGTGCAGTGGGAAAGCATTGTCTCGGCGGCGGAAGTTATGTCTTCTATCGGTATGCCTTCATCTTGTAGCTGAAAGAGGTCCCCCTGTACAGTGCCTGCGCAGTAGCATAAGTATTCTTTCCAGTCTCTCGAAGCTGTACTTCGTCCATACCATCAGATGTTACGCCCTTGAATGGTTCTTCTAATAACGATAGCCAGAACTGGTATAGACTATACAGCCAAGGCGGCTGATGTCCTGTCTTGAAAGCTTCTGCATATACATGGGCATCTTGTTGTTTCATCATCTGGAAGCGTGGTATCGAGAGATCTGGAAGGTATTTGCGGTACTCGCCAGCATGGCTGGTCTTTGGTGCTTCTGCGCTTGACATGGTGGGAACTTCGGCGTATGAATGATGGTTGCCGCCTGGTGAGAAGGTGGAGAGTGTCGTAGAGGGTTTCGTGTGAGGTTTCAGTAGTGACTCTATAGGCGGGCGAAGCAATCAGTCAGGGTTATGAGAGTATTAGTAGCTTATAGCTTGCAATGCTCGATGAAATCGAGCACCGAGGTCGGAAAAGCCATTGGCGCCAATTGTGGAGCTGTTTCAAGAGCCGATGTGGCGGTTCGTGAAATCGGCAGGAACGAATGGTGTAAATGCTGACGACGACTATCTGCCATCTTCGTGCATTGTATGTGGCAAACCTGATGCGAAGGAAAGGTAGGGCAGCAATGAGATTGAGGTGGTTGAGGTAGGTCGTGGGGTCAATGGAAGGTTGCTGGTCTCAGTCCGAGAAACAGGATCTGGAGACACGCTGCCACTTGAAGCAGAGGCACGAGAGGCGGGGATTCAAATGAGAAACACAGGAGATGTTCGAGAAGTTTCAAGTCTCGAATATTTCTCAATCACGAAGCAACTAAAGCTTCTCGTGTGAAAAGCAAAAAGGTCTATATACTGGATCATCACTCATTGAACATTGACATCAAGCTCCTCATCACGCATCACTCGTCACACCATCAACAACATTCCTTGTCCTTATGTCATCCCGTATGTGCAGTCCGAGCTCCAAACCCTTCTGTACATGGTAAGTAGTCGTTAGCCTCGGCCTGGAGGTGACGTTGCAATATTTGGCCACAGCATTGAACTGTGTCCAAATGCCTATTCGTGGAGTATTGCCTCCCTGGTCCCAGCAACTTTTGGACCCTCTGATGTGGCAGTGATCTGGGCAGGCGAGATTCCTGGAGTTCCCATGATGCCTCAACATGATCAGTCGAGTCTGGTCGACGAGAAGCGAGCCGTGGCAACCGCCGTGACTGTAATGAACAAGCTCTTTGAGCGTATTTTGTGCAACCTGCGCACTAGAACGACCTGCCATTACTGCATGCAGTGTCGTTCCGGTTAGATCCTCGTACCAACTATTCTGGTTTCCGAGCAGTCCAGACATGCCTATGAAGACGTTAGCATGCTTTGGCTAAGAACCGGTATGAAGATCACTTACATTAAGTTGTACGCCCTCACTTTCCGAGACTTGACAGCCTTCCTCACATCTTCCACCATGGACTTTACTGTCTTCTCATCCCAGCCATTGACTTCGATCAGTGGTTTAAGTGACCATGCTTCGATACTGTCCACCAATCCCAGAACGTTCCAGCGTCCAATCTCTCTTTCTTTTTCATCTTCTGTCGGCCAGGAGTTCATCGGCAATTTGATGACCTTATGTTCCACGATGTCGACAAAGCCTGCAGTCCTGAGGATCGTACCAGTATGGGGGTTGTACTCAATCGGGCGGTGCATTCTCTTTGTAGCAGCTTTCAAGTAGTCATACCAGGTACAGAGCGGATCGGTCGGAAGTGAGCCATCGTCGCATCGCGGTTCGAAGTCGATCTCGACATGTTCAATGTAACCCCCAGGTTTCAGATGTCTGAAGTCTTGTGAGCAGGAGATGATATGCACGGGAAGTTGCACAGATCTACCTCTTGACTTTTTCGTAGAGCTCGCTCAACTCTGCTACAGCACCACACGCGCCCCGGACATGTACTAGGTCGAATGCTTCTTCTGCTAAGCCCCAGGCCGTTTCCTCGAAATCGCGTGGGACATGCCAGGATATGTTCGGTGGGACACTTCACGGGCGTCATATGAGCTAGGGATACTTGAGGATGTGTAAGAAGTGATGTACGTACTCGGCCGGTTGCATGAATGACAAATCGATGCCCTCCACCTGAAATCTTGTTAGTCGGAGCTTGTGTGACAATGCACTGGTTTAGCATACTTTAGCCGTGCGATTCCAGCTTCTACACAGGATGTGTCAGTACGCTGAAGAATACAAAGCAGTGACCAACGTACTCTGCAACTTCCAGCGCCCAGATGCCTGTTCCTGTGCCGACATCTAGAACTCGGAAATCATTGCTCGTGTCTATCGGCGCGCAGAACAATTGCCCATCTCTTGCTGTTTGGTATACCTGATGATATACGTCCAATCGCTCTTGTTCGATCTGTTCACAGGAGTGTGAGATGACGCATTGTATCTCTTGAAGAGGGTGATTATGCCCGTACCTCGTCGCAAGGGAATGGATAGATTCCTTTGTGATAGTTGTGGTAGCGTCTGCCGAATTGAGGATAAGATTTGAGGTCCCGTGCCGTTTGAGCCAGTGGATGCTCGCTTGTGGTTGGCCTAGTATCGTCGGTGGTCTTGCTGGACGAGGGAAAAGTAGGGATCAGCTTGGTGTGTTTGGAAGACTGTTTCATAACAAAGGTAAAGAGTTTCGCGCAGCAGAAAACAAAGAGCAGCAGGACAGGCAAATGGACAATTGGAAGGTAGTCCGTCGCGGCCATGATGGTGGGAGGAAGAGAAAGGCTTACACGCTCATTGCGCATCATTCCGGGGGAAGTGGCAGGTTTTGTATGATGGAGAACGAGAGTGACAGGTGCGAGGGCAGTGGGTTCAGCGTGCAAGCAGGTCAAGTCCCGACGCCGTGGAACCAAGACGATCTTAGAGATCTTAGAGTTCGATTGCGCGCGGGGCTTCCACCTTTCCACATTTTCAGCCAGCATTTTCCAGAGAATCAGCAAGGCCGTTTCACTGCAGCACTCTTCAGACCAGAGCCAGAGCCAAGCGCACGCGATTATCTCGGTTCGTGTGCTACGAGTGCGATAAGCTTGCCTGATACATAGAACTACGTACCGAGCTTCCTCGACATTCTAAAGACAATCGCTGCATCTGGAAGAGCACGGGGTGATGCACATCCCATATCGTGTCTGGCTCGAGCCGAATGACCCCCATGCAGGCATCGGATCAGGGGCCGTCCGCACTGTCTGCGTAGTATGCGTGGCACATCTGAGACATTTGGCACGCTTAAGCCGGTCCCACGCAACTGTATAACGTGCTGAGCAATCATCGTGGGTTGCGTCAACATGATATCTCCATTATTGGTATCACATCACATCACATCATGCCACTATCGCCTCCCAGCTTGAAGTGAACTGAAGGATCTCAGGTAGGGGTTATCTGATTGGCTTCTAAACGCCCAACTAAGCTCAGCCGCGTACCCGATTATGATCTCACGCTTCTGGGCGTGCGGGATGAGCCAGGTTGTCGGTTTCCTGTTCGTCCAGCGTGTGCTCTGTGCTTTCCAGACTTCGCAAAGTCGCTGGAGGCTGCCATAAGGATTATGTTCGGACTTGCGTTCTAGTACTGTAAGTAGGTGTGTCATGAGGCCTGCTTGCTTTCCAGGTGCAGAAACTACGCAGCACGCATCTCGCAAAAACTCGGACAACTTCAGCATCCCCTTGAGCAGCATTATTGCCATGATGGGCTCGTGGACGCTAGTTTAGCCAGAGTGTACCGGGCCCAACCCTGCCAAAACACAGCTTCGACTGAACCGTCAGAACGATAACATTGGCTAAGGTACTCCAACAGAGTAGAAGATCGGGCAATGTTGAGGTGCAAGGTCGAGACGCTATGTTACTCTGATGAACATCTTCGTATGCAAGAATTGTATACATTCCGCCCCTGAGACTTAAAGTAACATGATCTTGAGTTCTGTATTACCTTGCCCTCTTTCCTGCTCAAACGATCCTATGCTGCACCATGATTGAAGCAGGAATTACACTGCGCTGTGCACTGTACCCAGAGCATTGTCGGCTTCCCTGCCTGAGGATGTCAAGGTATAATCAGGAGAGAAAGACTGTGATGTCAAGTGTAAATACCTTTACAACATCCGAACCTTATTTTCCTACGTATTTCTCCCTTGCTGCACCCTGAATTCATAGGGCTGAATCTCGGCAGTATTGGCCAATCGACTACATGGAGAAGGGCGACGACGACCTGACTCAAGAACATACTGATCTCTCATCTCGTCGCATTCTAACTTTCAGGAACATGCTCCTGACGTGCTGCGCTTCCTCGTGAAGGCAGCTGGAGTAACGTACTCGTCCGGCATACCCCCTGTTACTCCTCCTCTACAGTCCTCATTGTGTCCAATGTCTAGCATCCACACAGCACAGCGCCGGCAGCTGTTGCACTGATCCATGAGCCCACGATCTATATTCACTGGCCAGACTTCTCCTGTATGTTACTTAGAGCATGGTGCAGGAATGCATATCGACTGACCCGAGAAGCCTACCGCACAGGTCGCGTCCACTCCGACCGACACTTCTTTCGCAACAAGACCATTCACTTCCAATCCTGTTAGCGCAAGTGCCAAAGCAGCACCAGAGGAGCCTGTCAAACGACCAGCAGACGATCAAGACCTTACGCCCGCTGCTTCTACACTGCAAGCTCGTCGCACATGGAACCTGGGTCTGACTTCTCAACCCACAGCGATAACATCTGAGCCACGAGCATCCTCTCAGCTACGCCTGTCACTCCCGACAGGCAGTCAAGAAACAGCTCATACTACAACGACACCGGATATAGTCTCAAGCCTGAAACGTCCAATCATCGCTACAGAGGATTTCGCTGCGCGATCCGCAGATTCTTCTACCTTCAAAAAGCCGAAATTAGACAAGAGGCCGATTCACAAGCTTCAGAAATTCACTTTCGCGGGTCCTTCAATCAACACTACCACTCCACCATCGCCTCTTTTCTTCTCAAATACGCCGTCGAAAGCTCGGCCGGTCCTGCCACCACGTTTTTCTAGTTCGGAAGCAGCAGCCAGGATGTTGAGCAAGACATCATCAGAAGAGTCTGCTGTGAAGACGGTCAAATTGGCAAGGGGATCATATACGAATAGTCCGCCCGCGGGCAGGCCAACACCGAGGAGTCGCGCATCTGCTGAACGGTATAGTTCTTCACGATTAGACTCACCAGATTCTGCAGAGACCTCCGATGGCGCGAAGCTTTTGAGCCAGATTGGAATCTTGGAGATTCTAGATCTAGACGATAGACCAACATTCGTGGTGGATCTAGGTGATCAAGCTAACTACACTTCTGGAAACTCGTTACAGATACTATGTCCGAATCAAGCATTGAGACAGTATCCTGGATTATTGGAAGCTGTGGCCGGCAGTCTGCAGGATGAAGTCGTGAGTCCGCTGGCACCAAAGCCCTTTACCCACTTCAAGACGTGGATCTTGTCGCCGACTTCTGGGATCGAGTCATTCAGTCTCGCTTTACCGACACTGGAAGCAGGACATATTTCCTGGGCTTGTTCAACTTTACGCAAGCGACTACGGATCGTGAAGGGCACTATGTCGCCGGAAGCTGCCAGTGCTGCACTACTCGCAAAGTCACCACTTATACCCACGCCGAGTCCAGCTTCATCAATAAGCTATCGACGAGGATCCGACAGAAGTACATATCCATCAAGTATGAATGCGCAAGAAGAAGAAACCGACTACTTCGGTGCTGTGATCCCGCCGTCAGTGGAATTGTCGCCAAGTGAACCAGCACAGACACCAGTAACAGCTACTAATAGCAATGCGAAGAATGTCAATCTCTCAGAAGTGCTGTCAACGTCGTACGATAGTGCTGTAGCACATATATCTACAGTGGACAATCTTCTTCCGAGGTACTCACCCTCCTCCGCCAATGAAGCCGTGTTGAGCGCGGCAACAGCTGCAGGTGTTGACAAAGACAACTTCGCTAGATCGGACTCTGCGAAAGAGATTGGTTTCTTTGATTGGACACGTCTGCCAATCTCAGATAACCTCCCGCCACATATACAGTTCGCGCTTTCAGTGGACTGGGCCTCTACAGCTATTGGACCTATAGAGGATTGGTCACCAGATCTTCGGCAGATGTGTAATCTCATAATGGTAATTACAATTTTCATGAGCACATTAAAGACTGTCATACTGACTTCCGCTCAAGGCTAGTCCACATCCAGCGGCTATGTACTGGGGTGAAGACTTGGTCGCTATTTACAACGAGGGTATAGCATATCACAGACTAGAATATGCGTGGACTGACATTCTCGTAGCATATGTGCTACTTGCTGGGCAGAAACATCCTACCTTGATGGGCCAAAGCTACCGAGAAGCATGGGTCGAGATCTGGGACGATGTCAAAGATGTATTCGCCAGTGCTCAACAAACGGGCCAAGCAACAATGAAGGTGCGAAATGAGTCGACCTGGGACTGGATCCAAGCTAATCTTTACAGGACGATGACTGTTTGATGCTCTGGCGGCACGATTTCCTAGAGGAGACATATTTCTCTTGGTCAATCATACCTCTAGTTGGTGGCGACGGATCTGTGATGGGAATTTACAACCCTGCTTTCGAGAAGACACGACGGAAAATCGCGGAACGACGTATGCTGACCTTACGCGAGGTCGGAGAGCGCACCGCAACAGCACGGGATGTAAAGGGCTTTTGGATGGAAGTGCTGGAGTCGCTGAAATGCAATGACTTCGACACGCCTTTCGTCATGGTCTACTCGCTATTCGAAGATACCGAGACTGATGGCTCTTCAATCACTTCGAGCAGTGCCTCAACCGCGAAGCAGTGTCAACTGGAAGGATCCCTCGGCGTACCGGAAGGCCATGAGTCTGCGCCACTGTTTGCCGATCTGAGATCTAGCACAGAGGGATTCGTTCCCATATTCAGGGATGTTCTGAAAACAAACCGTCCTCGTGTGCTCGACGTGACCAAGGGTGAGATATCGGAAGAGCTTCTGTCAGGCCTTGAATATCGTGGATTTGGCGACCCGACGAAAGCCGTCGTTGTTTGCCCTATTCATCCAACCACTGGAGAGTCTACTTTGGGCTTTCTCGTCATGGGCATCAATCCTCGGAGGCCATATGATGACGACTATGCTCTATTTGTGCAGCTACTCAGCAGACAGCTGGCCACATCGTTGGCGTCAGTGGTGCTCTTTGAGGAAGAAATAAAACGTGGCCAACGTGCTGCAAAACTGGCAGCACTTGACAGGATCGAATTATCCGAGCAGCTCGCCGCACGTACTCAAGAGGCCATTGACAGCGAGACCAAGTTCACCAGAATGGCTGAGTTTGCGCCTGTCGGAATGTTTATTGCAGAGTCTGAAGGTCGTATACTATATTGCAATGACACTTGGTATGAGGTCACTAGAGTACCAAAGGACACTCACAGCACCGATCGGTGGATTGACTATGTCATGGACGAGGACAAGCCGCTGGTCAGGAAGACGTGGCATGATTTGGTACACAAGACTAAGCCTGCAAACGTGGAATTCCGGTTCAAAGCTTCTTGGCTGGATAGGAATGGAGTACGAGGCGACACCTGGGTACTCTTCAGTGCGTACCCAGAGAAGTACGACGACGGCTCTCTCAAGAGTATATTCGGCAGCATCACCAATATAAGTCAGCAAAAGTGGGCCGAGGGTTTGCAGAAGCGCAAGATGGAGGAAGCGGTGGAAATGAAGAGGCAACAAGAGAACTTCATTGATATTACCTCTCACGTAAGTCGACTCAGATCCTGCAGAGAGAACATCGAGCTAACGTTTATAGGAAATGCGCAACCCGCTTAGTGCAATTCTCCAGTGCGCAGACGAGATTAGCACTTCCTTGACAGCTGCTCGAGCATTGAAAGAGCATACAGACCTCGATAAGTTGTTTGACGACAGTATCGATGCGGCACAAACGATCGCACTGTGTGCACAACATCAAAAGCGGATTGTCGATGACATTCTCACTTTGTCGAAGCTGGACTCTGCACTACTCATGGTCACGCCTGTGGACGTACAGCCATTGGCAGTCGTACAGCGAGCCTTGAAGATGTTCGAAGGCGAGCTTACGAATGCCGACATTCAGCTCAAGTTCATTGTCGATCCATCTTTCAAGGCTCATAACATAGACTGGATCAAATGTGATCCATCGCGAGTACTTCAGGTGCTGATTAACCTCACGACGAATGCCATAAGTAGATTCATTGTCGCCATTTGAAGTTGTCTAGGCTGATTAGTTCCAGAATTCACCACAACAGAAGCCAAAAGGACGATCGTCGTCACCATATCGGCCTCACTTGAACGACCATCTGCTGCAACGGATGCGCTTGTCAGCTACTTTCCAACTCGCGCAAGGCGTATCACCATGACAGAAGGCCTTGACTGGGGAACAGGCGAGGAAGTTTATGTCAACTTCGCCGTCGAAGACACCGGACGCGGCTTGACAGACGATGAAAAGAAGCTTCTCTTCATGCGGTGAGTCGAAACGAAGAGCACCGAGCACGGCACGACTGACAAAGAGATCATATAGATTCTCCCAGGCATCACCCCGCACACACGTTCAGTATGGTGGAAGTGGGCTCGGATTGTTCATCTCTCGTGAATTGACTGAGTTGCAAGGTGGTGAGATTGGTGTAGCCTCTGAGTCAGGCAAGGGGAGTACTTTTGCGTAAGTCCGGCTTTTGATCATAGCAGATCTAAAGCAAGCATGACTCTGACACTATGCGACAGATTCTACATCAAGGCACGACGGACAACCGCTCCAGCAAATCCAATGGAACAACTACCGCAAGTGATCGCACAACGTCGGACTTCAGATGGCAAAGGCACACCTCGAAACCCACCTCCACCAAAGACCAAGGACTTTGCAGTCATTAGTGCCGTCACCTCAATCGTTGCAGCTACAGAGAAAGATCCGCTGAAGATATTGATTGTCGAGGATAATCTGGTGAATCAGCGCGTACTGCAGAAGCAGCTGAAGAACATGGGATGTATCACGTATGTGGCAAATCATGGCGGTGAGGCATTGGAGCATCTACGGAATAGTTGGTTCTGGAGTGGCAGGCACGACGAGCCTGGCGTGGCGCATATCAATGTTGTGCTGATGGATCAGGTAAGTGGTGTGATGGCGTGGCAGGAAATCAATAAAACTAACACCTTGCTTAAGGAAATGCCTGTCATGGTAAGCTTACTCGTTGTGCTACACCGCATAACTTTACTGACGATCATAGGATGGTTTGACATGTACGAAACGCATTCGAGAGCTGGAAGCGGAAGGCTCTATCCGTGCACATGTGCCGATCATTGCCGTCACAGCCAACGTGAGTTCCGGATCCAAACCATTCTCAAGGCCCATAGATACTAACAAAAGGAACCAGGCCCGCGATGCACAGATCAAGACGGCAATCGAAGCCGGCATGGACGACGTAAGTCCCTGCTCTCTGATTGTTGTACTCACTCATACTGACCAAGAGATATAGGTGGTCTCCAAGCCGTTCCGGATACCGGATCTGATTCCAAAGATCGAGGAATTGAAGATGAAATACCAACCAAATGGCACGCCGTGACGAGATAAGAGGAGATAGACGACCGAGAAGTAAGCGCATACCAGGGGGTTATGAAGGAGGATGAATCACGGACCCAAAAAGTCAATTCCTCGGGAGACGGATTGATCAAGACGGGGGCACCACATAAATTATGGCGAGACAGGCACAGGACAGGACAGGACAGGACAGGACGAATATATGAACGAAATGACAACGACAAGAAGCAGGGTGTCGAGAATACAGATGAGTCGATTGTGGTCACTGCTCGAGTCAGCGAGATGACGCTGAACAGCCCTACCGGCGTGAGATCCGGCACGGTTCCCTCGGAACGCTCACTCCTACTGGCTCGAGCTGCGCGCTTAGCTTGTTAAGGTCCGGAGACTGCGGCTAAGTATTGCTTATTTACTGCGGGATGATGCTGTGATGGATAATTGCTTCCAGAGATATCCGATTCCATGTGTTGTGCAACAATACCATGCATTCACCATGCACTTTCTTTCTTCCTTCCTTCCTTCCTTCTCTTCTACTCACCACCACCACTTCCCTCCATATCATCACTTCTGACCCCTCCCCTCCCCTCTTCTCCCACTCTCCCACACCATGGACAAAGTCAATGGCCACTCTCCCCAAGAGATAGCACGTCTCGTCACCCGCGCCGGCGTCGCAAAAGCCAAAATGTCTCTGGACGTCTACTGCATCAAAGCCTTCCTGGGCGGCCTATTTATCGCCATAGGGGGCCTTACAGACCTCATCGTCGCTGCTGGTTGTTACAGTCTGCGCGACTCGAATCCTTCTCTGGTTACGATGATAGCGGGATTTCTCTTCCCGTTGGGCTTTGTGCTCATTATTCTTACAAATCAGTATGGATACCTTTACTCTGCTACCTATGCTGGTAGTGCTGGCTGAGTGGGATAGGATGGGGCAGGGCTTGACTGACGAACGCTACAGGGAACTATGCACCTCCAACATGTTCGTCATGACCTTCACCACTCTCCAACGCAAAACCACACTCCTCGATCTGCTCAAGAACTGGGGCATAACGTACATCGGCAACATGTGCGGGTGTCTCTTCGTCGCCGGTTTCCTGGGCTGGTGGACCGACACGTTCACAGACCCGCGCGAAAAGGCGTATGCGGTGACGCAGGCAAATGCCAGAGTGGATGTGCAGTGGAGCGTGAATTTTTTGAGAGGTGTGGGATGTAATATGTTTGTGGCGTTGGCGATGTTTTTGAGTTTGGGGAGCGTGGAGTTTGTGAGTAAGATTTATAGTATTTGGATTCCGGTTTGGTGAGTGGTGCTTTGTTTTCAGTTTTTCGTGCTTCAATCCAACTCAACCTTCTCGCCGAAATGACCACTACGGCACTCACTCAAGTGACGTCGTATACAAAAATAACACCACTCTCTCCCATCAACCCACTAACCCCCAACCCCACCTCCAGGGCCTTCGTCATCCTCGGCTACCAACACTGCATCGCAAACTTCTTCCTCATCCCCATCGGCATGATGCAAGGCGGCGCCTCCTTCACCGTCGGCAAGTTCATCTATCAGTCCATCATCCCCGTCACGCTGGGCAACATCGTCGGCGCCGTCTTCATTATCGGGCTGCCGTTTTATTGGTGCTATGGCCGGGTGGATGAGCTGGATTTGGCGACGGGTCAGCCGGTCGCGGTGGAGAGGAGGAGTGAGCGGGAGAAGGCGAGGAGGGAAAAT
>Ga0268246_10000560_pt1 | contig 15246 bp, 8 predicted proteins | sample AgamicOrSfe_FD_200242 | JGI IMG/M metagenome (GOLD analysis project Ga0268246, IMG submission 200242) | Agave microbial communities from Guanajuato, Mexico - Or.Sf.e (v2) (version 2) | ecosystem: Host-associated > Plants > Phyllosphere > Phylloplane/Leaf | place: Guanajuato, Mexico | collected...
TGGCGTCCTCGGCTTTGCCGCTGGCATAGGCATAGGCGACCTAGGATCCAGCTCTGCTTGCACATACACGACTCCCTCTTCTCTAATCCTCAGGATCCTTGCCTCCGCTGTCCCACCTGTATTTCTCATCAGGCGAGTGCTTGCTCCAAACGTATTCTCCTTGTCCACTTCCCCGTCTCCCTGTCCCTCCCCTTCCAGTCTGTCCAAGCTTCCGTCCGGCTGAGACTCACAATACCACAACTCCCTCCACGCCTCCCTCATCACCAGCCCCATCTGCGACACACACGCCTTGATCTCGCCCTTCACCCAATCATCGTCCACGAGTCCTGCCAGCGTGTTCAGCCGTGACTTCTGCCGCTGCCAGACGTGCACTGCTTGGTGTATTGCATCACGATCGTGTTTATGTCTGGGACTGGCTTCTCTTCCTGCTTGTGCAGTGGTGGAAATAGGGAAAGGGATGTGTGTGCGACCGAGAGGGTCGTAGACGATGGCAGCGTCTTCGGTAGTGCTGAAGGGGTTGAGACCGAGGGAGAGGAGGATGGGACAGGTTTCTGGGGCGCAGGATGGCTCGGCGGGCTTGGTGGCTATGACAGGTGCCGTGTTGGTGGCGTTTGTGAAAGATGGTAGTGGCGCAAACCGTGCACTCATATGCCCAGCATCTGGGTTGCTCTCAAGATGCTGTACTGTGCGGAGTTTGCGAGAGGACCTCAGCACATCGGAGAATGCGTGGGAAGAACGGGTAGGTGACATAGGTGGTGGGCCCGATGTGCGGCGTGCTCGAGGAGCTGGAAGGACTATGGAGCCTGGGGGTGCTGGAGGTGCAAAGAGGCGACGACGGCGGGGTGGTCTGATGTCTTGCTGGAGTTGCTCGGGTGCAGACAGTGCGGCGGCTTTGCGCTTGGTGGAGGTGGGACATGGTTGGGCAGTACCATTGGTGGTCTTGACAGTGTGCTCTGGGTCTGACTCGGTATTTGGCTCGGTGTCGTCGTCTATTACGATGATGGCGGTGGCCAGGGAGGTTCCTGCCGTCGTTACTTTAGAGAGGCTGAGCTTGTTGCCACGGGGTTCGATGTCTTCGTCGTGAGCTTGATCTGTCACTTCCTCGTCGTGCTCTTTCTTGCATTCTTCTTCCTCGTCCTCGTCACTACCACCACTTTCCCTGTCTCTCTCCTCTCCTCCATCGTCTTCATAATCAGCCTCGTCTGTCGTATCACCTGAATGAGGCAGCTCCTGCTCATTTGCAACCACTTCAGACGTTATGCCTGCACCCATCTGCAGCTGGTTCCGCGCTGAGGTCTTCGGGGAGACGGTGGCTGTCAAAGATGCTGATGCTGGAACTAATGCAGACGTAGACGTGGGGACTGCACCAGTACTCGCCATGACTGATCCGGTCGCAGTAGCAGAAGCTATTGTCATTGCTCCTGCTTGAGTATGCACGCCAAAATCTTGCGGTATAGTTGATCCTGGTAATCGCCTGTGTGGCGCCATACCCCTGTTTTCTTTACAAAGAACTGGCTATGATATCGTAGATTGATCAAAGCAAGTGTACAGCGCGATGATAGACTCGAAGAGAACGAAAGACCTGCTTTCTGCTCCCTTTCCCGGCGCTTTCGTCCAATGCAATCTCGATGCTGGCGTTCTTGTACTGCGCTCTACTACTTGACAAGGATGATCGATGACGCACAGCGTAGTTGTATTGAAGTATATCATCAATCAAGCCTGGCATATCATATTCACAGCAGGCCTCGGATGATGGCGGACCAGCAGTACTATATGCACAATGTACAGCGCGCTACAGGTACCAACGCATTGTGATGAGTGGCATGAAACAGTACGACACATCACAGATGGTACAACGGCTTGTTACAGTAACCGCCAGAAACTATTCTACGCGATGGTGCGCTTGCTGGGGCCCTCGTGCGACATTGAACTTGAGGGGCACATGAAGCGCAGGCCATGCTTGTCATGATTAGCGCCGAGGCGCAGGTACATTTAGGGCGTTCAATTCCAAGCTTCAAGTCAAGAATGCTGCAGACGATGTAGGATGTTTCAGGGTCGATGGGTTGGGGTTTCATGTAGGTCTGGAGATCGCCTGATTGGATTTGCCACTCGAACCGTATACCTCGAAATCGCGTTATATCAAATCGACTGTGTCACCCTACTATACACACGACTTTGAGACGCCTTGACAGCCGAAAAGAAGCATGAATCGCTACTATTATGATACTCATTCAATCCTACGTACATATCGTTACAGAAGTCCCTTCGTGGTCATCCTCGTCTTGCACTGAATATTATGTTTTCCCGGAACCACAACTTTCGTCCTCGTGATTCCACTTAATCATTATTGCTTTTTCATCAACCTTCATCACGCAGTCCGTTTCATGGGTTCTTCCAATCGTCCCCTTTCATTGTGCCTGCTGCACACCTTGATTTGTTCTCATTTCAGCGTATTTCGTGAATTCCTCTACAATTCGGCGTGAGAGCTGAGGGAAGAGGCTGAAGCTGCAGCGACGGAGCTAGCAGAGCTAGCGGTTCCAACTATAGCCTTAGACAACGACGACAAGACGCCTTCAGCGCTGGTCGAGCTCAGAGAGGCTTGACCGCGAAGACTGCCAGAGGACAACGACGCCTCACCTTGACCGGACAACGAAGATGCAGACCCGGCAGCAGCTGCGCTAAGAGAGCTTGCGGAAGCGGAACCATGGGCAGAAGCAGACGAAGCGGAGCCAATGATGGCGGAAGAAATGCTGGCAATGATTCCAGAACCGGATGCAGATGCAGAGCTAGCACTTCCCGCTGCAGCTCCGCTCAGTGATGAGGCGGAAGCACCAGCTGCACCACTGATAGAGCTAGCAGAGGACCCTGCAGCACCACTGAGAGAGCTTGCGGAAGACTGCGCGGCGAGGCTGGCGTCAATAACTGTAGCGGCCGCGGATCCACTGAGAGAGCTTGCAGCATACGCGCCGGCGCTGGAAGCTGACGAAGCGCTCGCAGAAGCGACGGATGAGACGCTGGATGCGCTTGCGGCAGCAGCGTCTGTAGCAGACACGACCGACTTGCTGGCATCCGATGCTGCGCCAACAACGGCAGCAGAGGCATCACTGGCGACAGAACCAGCAGCATGGGTCGCGGCGGAGACTGCGGAGCTCGCACTGGAGGAAACACCGCTCACGAAACCAAGAAGCGACTGCTGCGCCTGACCAAATAGGCCGTTGATCGACGCAGAGGCGCTGGCATATTGCGAGGAAGCGATAGCAGATGCGGAACTCGCGGAGGCAGCTGCAACGGATGAGGCCGAGCTGCCACTGGCGACGGCAGATGTAGGGTGGACACTGGCGTAGTAGAACGAGCTCAAGGAAGCCTGAGCATGGCTGGCAGCACTGCTAAGAGACGCTGATGCAGATGACGCGTAGTCGGGAGAGCCGTACACGGCACTGCTAGCTTTGCTGGAGGCGGAGGACGCACTAGCCTTGCCAGATGCAGTGTTCCCATGAAACTGGGCGGAAGCCGATCCGATGAGAGCGGCAACCTCATCATTGAAGGAATCGTAGATGTGGGCAGCGTTGGTGTAGTGCGCGCCGGCAACTGAAGAGACAGAAGAGCTGAGGGATGACGCAGATTTGCTAGCCTCGCTAACGACAGACTGTGCGGCGGAACTAACACTCGCGTAAGCAGGGAATGCTGAGTGGAATCGCCTCATAATGCTTTCTGTCATTGGCTCAGGCTTGCCGGAGACCAGCTCGCGGATGAGTGAGGACATGGAGGCATATTGCAGAGAGGCAGAATCGGTGATTTGGGACGCGTACCCAGAAGCTACGCTGCTGGCGCTGGAAGCCACAGAGCTCGCCGATGAGGCAGCTTGGTTGCCTTGAACGGCGAGGACCAGAGGGACAACGGCGAAGAGTGTCTTGTGCATCTTGTATTTTCTGATTGAGATCGAGTGATGATTGTTTGTGTGTGGTTGATGAAAGTGATGGGAGATGAAGGTTTCGAGCGGAAGGAAGTTAAGAACAGCTTGCTAGGTTCCTGGGTTCCGGATATGCACTGCACCGTCATAGCTCCCAGCTTGGTCACGCCAGCAATGCTTGGCAAATTGGGTATACTGAGACCACCTTTGAAGAGTGCCGTCATGCTCTCAAATCCCACCATTGATAGCTACAATGAAACTTCATGTCTTACGAACAACATATATACACCTTTGTAGTCGTTGGACAGGAGTCTAGAAGAGCATTGGGAAGAGTGCCGGAGGGATTCTGTCCGACCAACTATTTACTACGACAACTGCAATACCTTGTAAGATAGAATTAAGTACGTGTAGAGAGCTTCCCAGGAGAGTGCCGTAAAGACACTTTTTAGGCGATCTAGTCAATGGCAGTCCCCTCCGCGTCGTCGTCTGGGCTGTCCGGACTCACTATCCGAGTCTGCCGAATCTGACAAGTACCATACCGGTCATGGCTTGATATACTCCTTTCAAGACGCATACTGCCTGAGACTACACGGCACTCTCCTCACGAGATCTCAATCCTGCTGTTCTATAACTGTAAGTATCCCCACGGTCAATTCTGGCAATCTCTCTACTTTTCTATCCAATGACTACAAGGACATACAAACGACTACAGTACCGCTGACTGTAGGACAATATTGACTTTGGCAGCCACGGTTACAGGAAGGTACCATACGCTCAGCAAGCGTGTGGAGACTGGAGCTTAGAGGAATAAAGGTCTAATATTACATCGGATGATGGCCTTATCCTTGTCACCATTCTTCGCTTTACTTTCGAGGACTGACTCTGAAATGACTCTAAGATTCGTCGTACTTGCGCAGCAGTATGCATGTACTGGCCGGACACTCAACATGACTTTTCTGGAGCCAATCAGTGAATTTGTTCGTGCCTTTGTACCACGGAAAACAGTTCATTTATGGTCAGTATGTGCGCCTGGTTGCAGACCACTTTTTACGTCTTCTTGTTGATTGCGGCAGAGGCGTCTGCGTTGTTGTGGGCTTTGGTGTCAATCTCAGCGCTGTGCAGCTTTGTCCTCTCTTCTGGCCATTTCTTCGGCGCAGCTACCTTCAGGATTTTCTACGCAAACGCGGCGCTTCAAAGGTAAAGAAACAGTAAGATAGGCAGTCAATAGTAAAGAAGGGCTCGGAAAGGCATTTCAACATCGAGACCTGATACCTCTGCTAAGCCCTTGCGCATCACCCTATTCACTTTGTCAAGATACTTCCATCCTCCTCACCATCATTGTACAACGAAGCTGTCTTGGAGCACGCAAGAAGACATGGTCATATTCTGTTAGCCATACCAAGTCGACGGAATGACGGTCTCGTCGTTAGACTATCAAAGCAATTCTTGCAACGAATGTTACGATACGTCCTTACATACTCCGGCCCTTCATTGTCCTATCAGCCCCTCCTTGGTACTTATACAATTGTATCCGTTCCACCTCCTCTCGGAATATTCATTATAGACTCGAGACGTTGCGATGTTCTGAATGATTTTTCAAATGCCGATGTATCAAGCCCTAGGGTATATCGTCCTCTTATTCTTCTTCCACTGTCGATAAGTGCCTATAGGGATTCTCTTGCTTGCCGGAGTACGATATCTACAGTCTGCAACCATTATACTACCTGCATCACTTTCTACACTCAAGTAAATCTCTCTATACTTCTCTTCATCTTACTTCTTGACTACGACCAGGACTCAACACAATGCTTGTTCACCAATTTGTTGGCTAGACATCATGCACAGGGCAGTGACTTCACATCTCTGCATGGACAACAGCAGTATATCACAAGTAGTGGTTGATACGTGTCAACAACAACGTATGCAGGCACAGCAACAAATTAAACGGAGATCTGATTGTATACATATTACATTACTCGACCATTAATGTACAACAGTGCTCTGCGAGGTACGCTTCATTCTCACACTCTCGTACAGTGACCGTATCTCATCTCATTTCGTGAACGATCATCCCTGTAGCAGGCTTTGTGAACCCATGACGCTCACTGCTCATACACTAGCCGACCTCGATGCCGCGAGGCTACTCGTCATGTCCGCAAACCCTGTTCCAGCTTCGCTGATGCGGCTGTATAGACTTGCAGACGCTTGATGGGCAGCATCTACAACATCTTCGCTGGCGGGAAAAGCATCCGAGACAGCGCTGGGTAAGATAGTAGCACTAGCCTGCACTTCTGAGGCTTCTGATGCGACAGATACCACAGAGGCTCGAGCGGAGGACGGAATACTGGATGAGAGATCGCTCTTTACATCCTCTGGTATAGTCTCATCTACAGCCTCGACCAGGGGTGCAGTACCATGATTCGTAGGCTCTTCCTGGACGATCGCAGGCGTGACCACAGATGTGGAGGGTTCAGCTCCAGCCTCATCACTCTTGTGTTCGATACTTGGTAGGATGGCGTCAGCGATACTGTGTATTGCCTCGCTGGTGACAGTCGAGACTGTGTCTTCACTTGCGGATAGTGGGCTCGTCACCAGAGTGGCAGCTTCAGCCACAGACGTGCCCGCACTACTTAGCACGCCGCCAACATTGCCAAGCACTTCTTCTGCCGTCTCGCTTGCTTGTGAGACAACTGGAGTACTTGGACTGGGGACCGTGGTCGCAGGTGCTGTTATGTCTTCAACACCGCTGGACAGATGTTCGCTGATAGTAGTGGCAGTCTCTGTTATCGAAGAGCTGATCTCAGAGCCTGCGGCGGCGAGTGATCCCATAACGCTGTCATCACTTTCGTTCTCTTCACCAGAGAAGAGACCAGCCACCTTCTGCCCAAATTCCTTGGCAGCAGCCACAGGGGCGAACCGCGATTCAAAGTCGTTGCTTGCATCACTGGCATCAATCTTCCACCTCGCAACATCCTTCAGACGAGCGAGCTCCTTGGCAGCGGTGCCAGCAACGGTCATTGCATTGTTCTGTACTTCGTCTGAGCTTGCCTTTGCTTGAAGAAGCGCTTCTTGATCTACTGCGGAAGATAGCACATCGGCACGAAGACTGTCGAAGGTCTTCTTCAGATTATGATAGGCAGTCCAATCTTCGTAGGTCACGGAATCGGAATCCGACCAGGTCATACCGATTCTCTGTAGACCCAGATCTCGAATGCCATCCAGGATACTCATGGTCGACTCAATAGCCGTCTCAACCAATGAGTCGATCTCGACGTCGTGCTCAATTTTCCAGGTCCGAACTTCTTGAGCGCGATCTTTGAGTGACTTGCCCGAAGCACGAAGAGTTTCAAGTACTTCGTGCATAGCAGAAGTCTTTTGCTCGTCGTTGTCCTCCTCGGGTAAGTGATTTACTGCCTCGATGATGGAGTTCTTCACACTGTCCACCGCTTGGTTGGCCTCATCCGTAAGCTTCGCAAGCAATGCTTCACCCAAGCCTGGACTGCTCTCGCGAGCTATTATATCAGAGACGCGTACTTGAAGATCTTGTGTAGCTTGTTCTGCGGCACGCGTGAACTTCGAGTGCCATTTGTTAATGTCATCAGCGGGCTTATGCACAGTTGAGTGCATGGTATGCTCGGCAGAAGACACTGTTGAATGCCTCAAGTCTAATGTGTGAGAAGGAGTCGAATCTACGACGGGCGTGGTCGAAGTCGGAACGATTGTCTCAAACATTGACATACTATCCATTTCAGAGACGGTCATACGGATACTCGATGACATCGATGACAAGATTGAGGAGGCGCTAGTTGGCACAGGTATGAGAGGGCTCTCGGCCAATGATGACGTGGAAATACTAAGCTTGAGGTTAGATTGCACGTCTGTACCCTCAAGCTGGTGTATCTTACTCCTCAACCTCATTAGCTGCTGCCTGGATCCTCCTCCCATCAATGTAGCCTGTAAGTCTTACTCGTATCTTGGCAATTTGTGGTTCGATATGTCTGCCGTAAAGAATCCGTACATTCGACCAGATATGGCGACGCCCAAACATGACAGCAGTGTTGACACCTTGCCTCACTGACGGCAACACATATTGAGCTGTGTAGTGATAGGTTTCCGCGTATGTCCGACGTGCATACGGCAGTGCTTTGTGGTATGTGGGGATCAACACTGTGTAATATTGCTTGATAACAGTCTTCCTTCCGACTTCCAACAAGGGCCCGACGTTGGACCTTGCTTGTAACAACATCGGCTCAACATTCAGCTTGTATAGCTGCAAGAGGTCATCAATGTATGGCTGGACCTGCGTCTTCCACTTCTTCGGTAGATCTCCAACATGTGGCTCCGCATGTGTCTTCCATTGCTTCAACGCCAGGACCTGAGTGTCTGCAATTGCGGGGCTGACATGGTGGAGGTAAAGGTTGTGAACTGTGGTCGAGGTTGGCAGATACACATTCGAGTACGCCTTGGAAGCATAGGGCTCGAGAACGTGTACGTAGGGCGCAGCGTAGGTGGTATATAGTGGCTCGATATAAGGTCTTATCTGCGGCTCAATAGCGGATCTTGCTTGAAGGTATGGTATGCATAATTGAGGATGGTCACTGTTCAGCTGAGTCGCAGAATTTGGGCAGCGGAATACTACGGTAGCGAGGCCGTACCAGAACAGTAATCTATTGTATGCTGTCAGCAGTCGCACAAACATTACCAGGGAGACTACCGTCAGGGTTCCGCTCGGATCATATTGCTGTTACTGTAGACGAATTGGCGACACTGACCTGGTGATAATGCTTAGAAACCTCGTGGAGAGTGCCATCTCTGCTCACGTGACCCTCCTTCTAAAGTGATTGCAGGCTGTACTTGATATAGCAGCAGACGGTGAGGTCTCAGTATGCTCTTCTCGAAGTGTTGCAGGAGTGCATGTTCGATTTAAGTGCAGAGAGTCGCGGCGCAATAAACTTGGTAGAAGTTGCAAGTTTGAAACAAGGAAATGATTCTGAAACAACGCATTTTCACGTGTCAGCCACGCGAGTACCAGTGCGGTACTCTTCGGTCAACTTTCAGACCATCACACGCATACCTAACGCATCTCCTCTTATGCTGGCTGGGCCAGCGATCACGCTCTCTGTAATCAAGCGGTTTTCGTAACGATCACTCCTGAATCTCGCCGTCCCTAAAGAAAACAACGGCTGCCGGTCTCACATTGTGCTGGAGATGACTTGGGTGGCTGTGGAAAGTCGAAAACTGAGCTAGGCGTAGCGTGCGGTGTGGTCGGAATGGAATTTTTACCTCGACCAGCGGCTGACATGCCGATGAACCAAGATGGTGATCTACCACAACACTCAAGCCCCCAGATTTCAGCGGGAGACGTCGAAGATGATACCACAAGCATAGAGCCAGAAGAGGCTGATATTGATGTCGACACATGCAGAATATGTCGGTCGGAGGGCAGTACAGACGAACCTCTCTTCTACCCATGCAAATGTTCAGGCTCGATCAGATATGTGCACCAGGAATGTTTAATGGAGTGGCTGTCTCATTCTCAGAAGAAACATTGCGAACTATGCAAGACACCTTTCAGATTTACCAAATTGTACAGCCCGAATATGCCGGAGACGCTCCCTGCCACAATATTCCTTCGACGAGCCATAGTACACGTATATCGAGAGATCGTCTCGTGGTGCAGAGCATTGCTGGTGGCCTCGGTGTGGCTGTTCTGGCTTCCGTGGAGTATGAGGTTTGTGTTCTGGGGCTTATTCTGGCTTGCAGATGGAGGTTGGACAGAAGACATCAGCTCCGTCCATCACCAACATCTACGTACTGTTCAATCGTCAACAAATGCTACTGCTACGATCAGTATGACTTCGATCCCGGAGCACGGACCGACGACATTGTTCTCTTTCGCAAGGTTACAGTCGCGGCTCAAGCTGATTCAAAGCATCTTGGCCGCGACAGATAATGCACTTGGCGGAGACTTTCTAGCACCATCCACGAACAACACAGTCACAGACGAGGCATCGTTGTACTATGGAGATTCTCTATTATACGCGGTCCCGTTCTTCCGCCATTTAACACCCAGTCCTGCGATCAACAAGTTTGTTACAGACATTCTAGAAGGTCAAATTATCACTCTGGCTGTTGTAGTAGCATTCATCCTTGTCTTTCTCATTCGTGAGTGGGTTGTGCAACAGCAGCCCGGATTACAGCTTGCGGACGCGCCACCTCCTGCTGCAGTTCATGGAAACGTTCAGCAAGAAGAGATACTTGCTGCCGAACCGGTTGAGGCTTTACCAAATGACGGTCATGTGATTGAGGAGGAGTATGCGAGAGCAATACGGAACCTCACTGCAAGTATCGGCATATTTGATGCTCGCACGATGGACCACGAAGAGTTAGCAAGGCATGTAGACGGCTTGATCGATCATGCACGGGATTTCCTCGAGGGTTGTGCTGTTATGGACAATGCAACTCCTGAGAATCAACGAATGGCACTTCGCGTGTTATGGGAACGCATATCAATGGCGGAACAAATGTTGCAAGGCACCCAGCCGCTACGGCGATTCAAATTGTACGATCTACGCCTCCAGGCTGAGCAGAAGATGCCTGGCTTGTTTCAGAACAGGGACTCCAGCGATTCGGCACATAATGGTGTTCTTGGTAGAAGTGAACAACTTGTAGAAAGTGATTCGGAACAAGAGTCCGAGACGGGCTTCACATCTCCATCAAATCCATCGCAAAACGTTGAGGCTGGACTTGAGCTTGCCGAGGTGGATTCTGATTATGGTTCAGCAGTCGAAGAAGCGCATTTCGAATGGCCAACCGAGGGCACTATAGACATTACCGCGCCTGATAGTCCAGCACAAGACGTGGAATCAGAACCAGAAGAAACGACAACGACCACGAATCTTGTCACGACCATTGACAATGATCGCCTACAAGAGGACACGCCGGATGTAGATGAGATGGAAAGGTCAAAGGTAGATGCGCAGGAAACGCCAGAAGTCGATGCTGGCTCATGGCGGGGTCGCATCATGAACTGGGTCTTCGCCGACGTTGCGGATGTCGAAGAGCCACTAGAGAACGTTGATGACGATCCTCAGATTGGTGAGCATATAGACGAAGAAATCCTTCCGGTCCATCACGAGGAACCCCTTCCAGTACAGGAAGATGGCCCATTGCGCATTGAGGCGCCCGTTGTGGCTGAGCCCGTCGAAGAGCGGCCTGGAGAAAATGTGAACGAGGATCAGGATGCCATAGAAGAGGCCGAGGACCTGGAAGGCATACTCGAGCTGGTTGGCATGCAAGGACCCTTGGTTGGCCTTTTCCAGAATGCGGTGTTCTGCGCGGTCCTTATATCTGCAACTGTTGCGACTGCCGTTTGGTTGCCTTATCTTTGGGGAAAGGTGGTTATTGTCTGCCTTGCACATCCGATTCAGATTATCATCAATGCACCTGCGATACTGCTAACGTGGACATGCAACTTCGTCCTGGATATCAGCTTATATCTCGGTTGCACAAGCTTGGTCGTTGTGGACTCTATGGCACGAAATCTGCTACTGCCATTAGGCTTTTTGTGGTCACCATTAAGTGAGCTTGCAAACCACAGCGCAATTGGCGCAGCTATGCAAGATGTGTCGAACGGTGCGCTTGTGAGACTCCACGATCTACTCTTGGCCTCTACTGAATTACCGACATCTGAATTTTATCACCTTTCTCTGAGTTCGCACGCAGCATTAGACAGCTTGACTCTGCAAGCCAAGGCCATGCTGTCCCAATGTTCAGGTATTCTTGCATCGACTGTGGATGAGGTTGTAAAAATTCAAGATACAGAATCTGCATTGGAGGGCCTTTTGACTCTCGGCATATCAGTCACAAATCTCATCAGTAATGGTCCGCATTCCTTAGCTGTCGCTTTCACTAAGCTTCCTAGCTATCTCGCGCCCGAGTCGTTCAATACAGACATAGCCTTAAGTCTCCAGGCCGACACGAACTTGACCAGCCACTTATATTGGTCGGCAACAGATCGGTTAGTAGCTGTCAGTGCTGGTTATCTCGCGTTTGCAATCTCAGGGGCGCTATATGTCAAGGCTGGCCCTCCTTTGACATCCTGGCCCCAGGTCAGGAGAGCGGAGGAAGTCGTCTCGGAACTTCTTCAGCAGGCAGGTGGAGTCCTGAAAGTGATCCTGATCATCAGCATTGAAATGCTTGTGTTTCCCCTATACTGTGGCTTCCTGTTGGATCTCGCAGTCTTACCATTGTTCGATGCCACAGTATTCAGCAGAATACAGTTCACTCTGAGCTCACCATGGGCTTCCTGTTTCCTGCATTGGTTCCTGGGAACATGCTATATGTTCCACTTTGCTCTTTTCGTATCGATGTGTCGAAAGCTTCTTCGGGGAGGCGTCCTATACTTCATCAGAGATCCCGATGACCCAAATTTTCATCCTGTCCGCGATGTGCTGGAGCGGAATATAGCAACCCAACTGCGAAAGATCGGCTTTAGTGCAATGGTGTACGGCGGTCTCGTTTTGATCTGTATGGGAAGTGTCGTTTGGACCACAGCTTACAGCATCTCCGGCCTCTTTCCTGTGCACTGGGTGTCCAGTATGCCACTTCTGGAGTTTCCACTCGATCTCATGCTGTATCACACGTTGACTCCAGCTATGGTGCACCTGTTGCAACCTGCGTCATTACTCGAGGGTTTGTACCGCTGGTGTTTCCACAAATGTGGGCATGCACTGCGTGTATCTCATTTCCTCTTCGGTCTAGATACCGCGGAAGAACAAGGCCGTAGTGGGGTAGAAGAAGATTCCACTGTCGATGGCAAATGGGTTCGTGTACCAGCATCTGATCAGGTTCGTATACCCAAAGGGGGAATGGTATTTGTCGAGGTCGACAAAGACAATAATCGACTGGACGGCAAAGAAGACCCCGACAAGTGCATATGTCTACACGGCAAGGCCAATGAAAACTTCCAAAAGGTCTTCATACCTTCTTGGTTCAGACTGAGGATTGGCATCTTCGTCCTCTGCCTATGGGCTTTGACTGCTGTGTCAGGCCTGGGCATCACTGTACTGCCGCTTCTTTTCGGACGAGCCATGCTTTTAACCTTCCTTGGCCAGAATGCTCATTACAACGATATCCATGCTTTCAGTATCGGCGTCGTGAGTTTCGCAAGTATCTTCTACGTTTATCAATCTCGAGGTAAAGTCATCGAGTACGTCAAGGAGCATACCACGTCATACTCACGCACGTTGGCCTCGCTGTTCGATGCCACGAAAGCAGCTGTGAGCCGATCTGTGGCGGTCATATACACCACCAGCGCCCTGGTCTTGCTAGTGCCTTCGCTCATGGCCCTGGTCATGGAATTCTACCTGATCCTGCCACTACACGCCTACACGCAGCTACAATATCAATCCCAAGCGCAGTCGTCGGCTTCTTCGATCACGGCGAACACCACAATCATCGACACCATGTCTACCACCCTGAACTCTGTCATCCCGACATCCAACACAACCTCAACTTTCACCCAAAACAACACGACATCCATCACTGCAGCACACGTGCATACCATCCACATCCTGCAATCCTGGACCCTCGGCATCCTCTACACCCGCATTCTCATACGCATCCTCACAACGCGCTATCCAGAATCGCGAGTTACACGCGCCCTCGAATCCGTCGTCGCGCAAGGCTGGACACACCCCAACACGCGCATCGTCACGCGCGTCTTCGTCCTCCCCATAACTCTCCTTACTGCGGTCTTACTCGCTTTCCCTGCTGGGCTCGGCTTCAGCGCCCGCTGGATCGCCTCCACACTTTCGTCTGCGTCCGCAAGCTCGACCGATACAATCGCGTCCAGTCTCCTGGATATCCTGATCAGGCGCATCGCCGCCGCTAGTACCGAGAACGCAATCCGCTTCTCCTACCCAACGGTGCTGGCAGTAGTGCTCACGGTGCTCGGCGCGGTCGCGCTTGCAAGGGCTCTGACACGCTGGAGGAGGAAGATTAGGGATGAGGTGTACCTTGTAGGTGAAAAGCTGCACAACTACGGGGAAAGTGCGCGTGCCAGGGCAAGAGAGAGGGCAAGAAGGAAGGCGGATCAGGGGAAGGGGAAGGCTGTTGATGTGCTTAGGGAGGGTGCCGTTGGTGGCGAAGTTGAAGTTGGACCTGGTGCGTCGAACGTCCGCAGGCCAGTTGATTCGGGATTCACTGCTTCGTCTGGTGGCACGGCGTTGCAGGTGGGTGCTGCTGAGGCAGAGGTATAGATGGCAGAGGGCGATCAGCAGTAGATACGACGCTCTCCTTGCCTGCTGAACTTCCTATAGATAGACTCAATGACTACTTCTCTTAGCATTTTCCATCCTAAATGGGAAACCGCGATAATGCTTGTGCAGTCTATGCAGGCTTTTGTTGGCATTGCTACAGGGCGAGTCCGTTCAGCAGCAAAGCAACTTCATCTTTAGCAGAGAGCCATTGAGCAAATTGCTTCAAAGGTTAAAGAGTGCTACGGTACTCTTCACGCTTTTTGTCCTTTAACCTTTTTTGGCAAAAGTACTTTGATCTTGTAAAGACCTCGAGATGGGGAAAACAATATTAAAGATGTCTGCCGAGATAGAATATCTACGGCACTCTCCACGATTTTTATCCTTTGAGCTTTTTTGTCAATGTATGTGTTTTTTAGTCTGGGGATGACAGAATGGTGAGGACAAGGTACTTCGATATCTACCGAAACAGATCATCTACGGCACTCTCCACGAAGTTTCGTTTGACCTTTTCGTGCAAGTACACCTGTCTAGACCGCACAATCCTTTTCCGAGCTAATCAAGTCCTCGTCAATTGACTTTCCAATCCTGCTCAAACACGGTATTGAGCAAGCCCGCCCGGTTATGCCCCTGTTTCCACCGCATCACTCACACCTACTCCCGGTTCACCTCCTGACCCTCTTCCGTCTCCACATCAGCCGTCACTGTGAAGTGTCAGTCACGCTGCATCGTCCGAAATAGTCTGGCGAAGACATACCTTGATTTCCTTACATCTCCGTTTTTTCCAGGCTCAGGTCTTCGATCCCTCTTTCGACACTGCTCATACCATTCCCAATCTGCTCAAGCTCATTTGTCAACCTAGTGATTGTCGTATTTGCTTCATCAAGGGCCCGCTCGCCGGCGTCCTTGTCCTTTTTTGCAGCGTTCAGTGCAGCTTCCAGATTGGCTTTGGCGGTTACCTTTGCAGCTTCGTCTGCTTCTCTCCGAGCTTTCGATGCGACGGCATCTTTGAGATCTTTTATGGCCTTGTCAAACTCCTTCTTCATCCCGGCGATGGTAGCTTCAGCTTCTGGGCTT
>Ga0268246_10000562_pt1 | contig 15178 bp, 19 predicted proteins | sample AgamicOrSfe_FD_200242 | JGI IMG/M metagenome (GOLD analysis project Ga0268246, IMG submission 200242) | Agave microbial communities from Guanajuato, Mexico - Or.Sf.e (v2) (version 2) | ecosystem: Host-associated > Plants > Phyllosphere > Phylloplane/Leaf | place: Guanajuato, Mexico | collected...
GGGCGGATCCGAAAGATCAGTTTTGAAGTCTGCAAGGACGAGGAGGTGGAGATGGAGATGGGATGGGAGGGAGTTGTGAGAGAGAGGACGGGCAGATGGGTAGGCGAGAGTGGCCGTGGAACTGCAAGGAGCTTGGGATGTGGCAGGAAGGTGGCATACAATACAGGTGACCTGTAGCAACGACAGGGTGGACGGGCATATAATACTAATGCATGCAGACTGTACCTGCTGTCTTTGTCTTGGTCTTGACGCGCGGCAATCATACGACGATGGCATGGGTCGCCACGGTCAAGGGAGTGCTTTGTGATATGTCCAATTCTAAATACCGAGGTGTGTGGGCTCGAAAGAAGTGCCCGGTGCCCGATGTCTCCCCGGCGAAGTTCACATCGGCAGCGCTCGTGCTGTGAATGGGTGGCGGACCTGGTGGATAAGATGGTGATCTGAAAGAAGGGGCGGGAAGGCAGAAAGGTAAAGTAATGCCTGGGATGCTTGACAAGTGACGGGACGTGATTGAGTATCAATGAATACACTCAATACAATGTATACACAGACTCCGCCTCTCTGCCACAGTGCCACGATCAGTACAGGTGACCGGCTGAAAGAGCAGAAGCTCAATAGCATACGGTTAAATCGGGGACATATCGCTCGTCAGCGAGAATGAGATTGAGTCGAGGTACATCACGGAAGGGAGTGAGAATATAGATGTGGAAAGCACGATGGAATGGTCAGTGTACTTGTTCAGCCCAAATCTGCACCCTTTTCATCAGTCCCTGAGTGTCGAACTATCATTCGTCCGGATCGTGCATCTTCCAGATCGAGGTAGAGACAGAGGTGGACTTGGCCAGACTTGCAACTTGAGATAATTACAGTCAGCAGTACGCGCCGCGGGCGTATGAGGTGAGAGAAACGTGTGTGTGACTAGATGCCATTTGACCTCTACCATTTGCTCTGTAGATACTTTAATGTAAAGGCCAAACCTTCTCGCGACAGGTCAAATCAAGCACAATGAGCCAAAACCGCTCCAGCACCGAGCTCAGCTTCTCGTCCTCTTCGTTCCTCAAGCTTTTCGTCTATCACTTCACGACCATTCCCACCTTCTACTACTCATGTTCCTCCCGCCTTCTCCCATCTCACCAAGGTCACTCAAGCTGCCGATTCACATGCTCAATCGCCCTCATAATTCCAGCGCAACCACACCCAACAGCAACAAGCTCCCTCAAAACTCCGAGATGGTGTCTCCGCGAAGTTTGCCGCGCATTTCCCATTTTCCCTAGGTAGAGAATGAGAGTCAGCTAATCATTCTTTGCCATGGGACTTCTTGCCTTGCTGGGGCGTATGAGGGTGGCCGTGGAAGATGGGATGGTTCTGGATTGGGACGGTGTGAGAGTGGGTGAGATCCATGGGAGATCGAGAGCAGGCCACTGGCACTGCTGGGTGAGCTTGATGTGCCAGACGGACGAGGTCTGCTGTCAGATCTTCGCCGCCATCAGCCGCAGCATCTGCTTTACCTCACCATTTTCACTGATCACCCTCTCCACTCAAATCCTGCGCCGCACCCAACGCACCCATCCTCCGTTCCCTTTCCTTCTCTCCTACCAACTCCTTCACCCCCACGGCCCCCATTCCGCCAACCGACACCAACCACTCAAAACAAGAAGAGAATCCAAACTCACATCAGTCGTATAAGCGAAATATCCCATGATACTCGGCACAATGCAGACATAAGCCACAGTGATCCAGGCCGTGCGCGGCGTCCATCGGAAGTGCTTGTATCGGTCGACGGCCATTTCTAAGAGGTTGGGAGAGTCGTGTTAGTGTATGTTTCTGGGTTCTTGGTCTATTTTGGCTGGATCATTGGTTGTGGATTCTGAAGCATTGGTTTAAAAGGCTCATGGGAAGATGCAAGATGGAATGGGAGGGGCCGGGTCGAGACGGGACAGGACGCGCTGTTTGAGAAGAGGATGCTCTGCGGAGCTGGGGTCTACGGGCGACGAAGTGAGATGGCGGTGGTCCAGAAATGCCGTAGCGAGTGTAGTCGTAGGAGTCGTGGCAGTCGTAGCAATCGTATGATCTTTAGCATCGCCGGCGCAAGCCTTGGAGACTTGCACCGCATTGCGCATAATCTTCGACTGCCTGTCCCTATCTTCCGCGTGATCCTCCTCCTGCCCTTCCGCCCTTGTGCCCCTGCCATATCTTGCCCTCCCTCGACCTATCTTTTCACATCCACGCCCTCCATCCCAGCTCCGCTTTGACTTCCTGCTCCCTTGCTCCTCGCCTTCTCGCTTCGCCAGCTCCAGATAGATCCAGCTTCAAAAAGATCCAGCTCCAGACAAATCCAGCACCCCACCACACCACAGCACAGCGCATCACTTGTCGAATCGACACAACAAGAATAAAACGTACGATTATATTTGACAAGCGCCGGGTCGAGCTGAAGTGCTATTGTCATGTATCGCATTAGTTACTACGTCCTCGTCCTCGTCCTCGTCACTTCGCACCACAACAGACTATCCGTTTGTTGGCTGCGACGTGGACACGGGGATGGAGACGATACCTTCGACGTGGCCATGGCCGCCGGCCATACGGGTGAATGTGCGACGCATAGTTGTGGTGTTCTTGGAGGAGAAGTAGTGGGTGGAGGAAGTGGTTGCGAGCGCAGGGCAGAGTGTGGAGTCAATGAATCGAGGTCGGAAGTGTCACATGCTGAGATGCATCATTTGTTCGATTCGGCATTGGGCTGACATACGGGATTTGGAATAAGAGGAAATTAAGATGCAAGAGCACATAAGTGTGAATTGTTTAAAAGGTCATTACTTCGTTCACTGTCATAACTATATTCGTACATTGATCTTGCCCGTTCCGAATGCTTCTCGCTCTACCATTGCCAACGTTGCGCCATCATTGGATCGTCCGCTTATAGCGTGCTACATCGTTCAGTTGCATCACTCGCGACATGTAGATCCACCCAGCAACATGTTCAAAGATTGTATCTGCAAATCGAAGTGATCGAAGGCGGCATTGATCTCGTCAAGAAGACGATTCGTCTCGGTAGCGCTCGCAGGAGTTGTAACTTCTGCAGAGTTGACGAGAATAGGCACGAACGTGTCGTCTTGTACATCGCCTGCTTGGCTGAGACGAGGCTGTTGCGGTTTTGGCATAGCGGTGCACGGCAGAGTGTTGACAGGCGACAAGATCTGGGTCAGGATATCGTCCTTTCCTGACAATGTTCGCTCAGGGAGTACATCAAGGTGAGGTAGTTCATACACAGCCATAACAGCAGGCTGCTGGAAACTGTAACCAGTACCAGATGCATTCCAATGGCTTGAACCGAGATTCAGCATGGAGAAGTCGAGGCTGTTCCTTTGTGTTGTAGTGGATTGTTGGTTTAGCTGTTGCTGCTGTTGCTGAGAATCACTTGCACTGCTGTTCTGTCGTTGCTGCTCCTTGGCTTGTGTCTTCTGCTGAGATGGCTTTGCTGTGGATGTGGATGATGTCGAAGATGTAGCAGACGTCGTCGTAGGCTGTGCGAGAATGGTTGGGTCATTGCTCAGATCCTCTGCAAATGTTGCAAATGCAGGGTGACTCAGAAGAGAACGAGTGAGCTGGGTGAGTTGAGCAATCTGCTCAGCTTGGTGTCGGTTGCGCCTCTTGAGCTCATCACATTCTGCAACTTTGGTAGCGACTTCTCCTTCCAATTGTCCGATATATTCTGTTTGACATTAGTACATCATTACTCATTCGATGACGAGAGACGTACCTTTCCGTCTGGATCTGAAAGCACGAGCAGATACCTTATTCCGTAGCTGCCGACGTTCCTTGCTAGAGAGCTTCTTTCCCTCTTCACTTGCAAGTAATCTTTCATCTTCGTCCATGTCTTCTTCCTCCTTCTTTGATCTGCCCGATCGTGATGGCTCATCAGATGGTGAACCAGATTCTTCGTCGATGACGACCATGTTGTTATTGTTTCGCATCTGATCAAGCAATCGGGAGATCTTATTGTCCACACCAGCATCTGCCACACTGACCACCGAGTTTGCACGAGTGGCGGGCATCGATGCAGTCGACCCACCAATAGATGGACGATGTAATTGTGATAGCTGTTGTTGCTGCATGATTTCACGACCCATCTGCTGTTGTCTTTGTTGTCTGGCAGCAGCTTCTGCTTGAGCTTGTTGAGCTTGCTGTGTGTGCATTCCTGGGTAGAGACGTTGATGCTGAGCAGGTATGACAGGCATCTGCATGGGGGCTTGGGTGGTGACGGCGGATGCATCGGCAAAGCCAGTCGTGTTTCCATTGAAGAAGTAGGTTGAGTCTTGCTGCATCGGATCGAACTCTGTGTCGAAGTTGAATGTGCTATTGTTAAAGTCCATGAATGGCATCGGTTGTGTCGATGGCATCATGCTAAAATCCTCCATCTTAATCTCGGCATCTAGTGGTATTGATCCCATAGCCCCGGTGGGAAGCCCAGTAAGTTGTCTATATCTGGAGTACTCATGACTGGGTCCTGGGAAGGTTTGTCTGTTCTCAAAGCTGTCTGCACTGAACATTGATTGTGAGGGGTCGAGTGAGAATGTGGATGGGGATTGGAGGCCGGAGGGAGAGTGGAAGCCGTTATCGAAGTCGATAAAGTTCTCGAACTCGGTATCGAAAGGCGTGAAGGCCATGATGAAGAGCGGTCGATGAGAGAGACGGGAGCAGTGGCTGCCTTGCGAGATGAGGGCGAAAGGGGAGGCGGCTCGTCGGGATCAGCTGAGTGGCAACAACGAGAAAGTTGTCGTGTCGTTGAGCGACTGTATATAGCAGTCGGGGCCGGTCTTATACGAGGGAGATAAAGTCGATGTCTTGTTGGTGAATGAGTCTGTTGTTGAGAGATGAAAGATGAGACGAGAGCCAAAGGTGGACGACATGACTGCGCCTCGAATCAAGGTTGCTGCCTACGCATATCGGCACAATCCCAGTCCTGGCTCCTATTGGCTCGTCCAGAACCTTGGCGCAAATATCTCGGAGTCTTTTCTCCGATGTTTCAGACTGTCCGGCCGCGAGCTTCTATGCAAGCACAGCACTTTATATTGTACTTTATTCTTCTCGATGCCTAGCTCATATGCCCTTGTAAGATCTTATTCGAGTGCCTTACAGTGAATACCTCTTTCTGCTCTCACATTCACTGCAGCACATTCCTCCCGATATAACCCCGAGCAAATATCAAGACGCCAAGATGCCGTTGCTTTTACTCTTTTTATTCGGATATGCCGACAGCTTTCCATTCGGATATGCCGACAGGTAGACATATTTCGAGATGATTATGACAGCTCTCTCAAACGAGCGTGGCTTGGCTGTTTCACAACAGTGACAACACGGTTGTCGGACAAGTCCAGCTTACGTGGCTGTAGGCAGACTTTGCTCCTTGTTGAATTCGACCGAGTTTGGCAAGTGATCCAAGTGATCAAAGTGATCCTACCAAGAAGTTACTGGCTGTCATAGTGCAGTCTTCGACAATCTTCTCGTACACTTCACTTGCTTACCCTGCCCGTGCTTCGACCACGAGCAACAGTTTGAGCAGAAACAATACCAGGTCCTTCCAACTTCTTTTGTATGACAACCTATGTCTGAACTCATCGTCACATTGAGTGCTACTGTACTGCGTCAGATCATGCCTGTGACACATTCATCATGTGCGCGAGGCTATTAGTGAAATCTAGCCCCAACCACGTCAGCGAGGTTATAGCCTCACGCGGCTCAGCAGTGTAAGCTGATATCTTCATGACTTAAAGAGCACAACAGATGGAATCCGTTATATATCGCACACTTAGTGACTCTTCAGACATGTCATCCGAGACTACTCCATTGCTCTGGTCGGCTCCAAAAACAAATACCACCAAACCACCTTCCAGGACAGATGTGCACGCAGACTTCTGCGCTCTGGTCGGCGTGCCCGCATCGAATGCCCCCAATACCAATCGAAAATGGCCAAGAAGCTCACTCTATGGTCGTGCCACAAATCAGCTGTTCCATCAGACCATAACCTACAACTTTACTGCGTCCCTAAATAACACCATGCTGCTCAGCCAGGTAGTGCTTGGCGCTGCCGTGACCGCCCTTGGGGCCAGCGCTAGTTCCCACCTTCTGATCACCATCATCGGTGCCCTTAACACTGTCATCGCCGGTCTCGTGGCGTACCTGAAAAGCCGGGGCCAACCAATGCGGGCACGAATGTACCGCGAAGATCTCGAGCGCGTCGTCGACGAGATTGAGAATGCGGAGGTCATGTTCTTGGGTATTTCCCTTGGCGTTTCGGGATATGATGATGCTGTGACAGAATATGATGTGACTGTCAGAAGCGAGGTCGCGCGGCTGACGAGATTGTATGATCGCGCAGTCGAGAACAATACGCGGAATAATCCTGATACATACGTGGCAGCAGGTGCTGATGTTATGGGTGCTGGCATAGGCAGGGCAAAGCAGCCAGTGGTGTCACAGGTACCTCCCCAGACACAAGACAGCACTGCAGCAGCTCCGTCGACGGTAGCAGCACCAGTCGTGGCGGCTGCACCCGTGGCAGACTCGAATCCGGATTCAAGCCCTGCGAGTGCCCCTCCAAAGAAAGCAGATGAGCTTCCAGTGCAAGCGCCTGCAGCAGCATCCGTCGTGGCAGCAGCACCCATAGGCTCGAATCCGGATGCCAGTCCTGCGAGTGCCCCCCCGAAGAAGGCAGAAGGTTCAAACCCTGCTCAGGATAAAGCACGCGTCAATAGTACAGTCGACCTCGCCGGCAAAGGACAACCTATCAATGGCACAACGGGAGACACGACCAGGTCGGGAAATCCGAATAGCTCGGCGAAGACGCACGGTGACGACTTTGATCATAGCACTACGCAAGTTGGACAGCAGGAGCGGAAACCTGGGACTGAAGGTGAGAAACGCCATGAAGCCATTACAGAAGTTGCTTGGTCGCCAGATAATGAACCAGCGATAGCTGAGCCGAGCGAAGCATCGACATCACAGCCTTGATCAACTCCCGATCATGCTGCCGCAGAGGATGCGAACAGTCCTAACGATGCGGCGAACGATGTGGCAGATACCAAGAACAAAGGGGACTCGGCAGCACATTGAAACGAAGAGATGACGGGACGATTTCCGCAGTCGGTGCTGCAAAGGTCAATGTAGACGGGCTCGCATGTTTAGAAAATCAATGGGAACATCTACTCAGCTGTAATAATTGACGTAGCGTGGTATTAGCAAATAAATCAGGAAATCTCCAACCAAATCTCCTCACGCAGTACTAAGTCAGACTCGTACTTAATCTGCCTGAAATATGCTAACGCGGCTCTGTCAGACATGCTCACCTTCAATCGTCCTAGTGTTCTCGTATTCCCGGCCTGTCTCCGGCCTCGACAACGACCAACGACGGCAAGGTCAACGGCAAAACCTTATACAACACCTTGACCCCCTGCTCAGTTCATAATACGTCCCTCGTATCGATCATGGTGCTGGACAATGAATACTACCACGTAGCTCATCGCTGACCGATGCGGGATGTCTTCTACCTGTCCCTTCAGAATGGCGTGCGTTCGCCCACGATGGAGCATGCCTCCGATACGAACCTCATGGCATTTAGGTTTGGAGCACAAGCATCGTCAAGAGTCTGGCTCTGCTCGCTTCTTCCCATGCCCGGCGCGTATTGAGCCTATGCTTCTCAAGCACCGAACACGAAAACTTGCAACCTCCAGCTGAAGTGTAGATCTGCTTAAGACGTGTGGAGTCCCCCACTCTTTAGGCGACATGCTTCGATGAGCTGAGCTGCACGGTCGCCCCTCCTCAAATGTGTATGTCAGCTTCATCTCTTGGACCTTGATCCATCCCAACGACATCTTCGATATCACAAATACCACCATGCAGCTTTCATCGCGGGCGGCAGGCGCCATTGCGCTGAACACTCTACTGGCTGCAATCATACTACCAATCGTACTAGCGAGACTCTGGACGAGGCGAGTGCTTCAGAAAACCTACGGGACTGAGGACATACTCATCTTCTTGGCGACGGTTAGTCCTGGCGCTGTCACTCACTTCGAATGTAGAGTGAGGCATCCTGTAATATGGCATTGTCGGTCTGCACACGGGCCACTGGGAACCGCAACATTTGCGAATTGAGCTGTGACTAGACCGCTTCATCAGTGTTGATTATGTTCTCCTCCAGATCAGAAGCTGACAATGATGGTCTCATAGTTTGCAACAATTGGCGCACTAGTTGGCTGTGTGCTTGGTACGTAGAACGACTGCCATGCTTTTCATCATCAAGCTGACCTGTCGTCCAGCAATCTGCCTCTTTCATTATGATGAACATACATGGGACTTGTCTGCACAGCAACTTGTACGAGCGGGCTGGGTACGTCCTGTCCCAATCGGGCGACGAGGAGAAGCTGATAAGCTGACGATCGGCTTCAGATTCTCTTCCTTGCGGAGCTAGTCTACATGATCCTCTCGGGTATGATCAAGATTGCGATTTTGCTATTCTATCGTCGCCTCGCACCTGCCAGCATTGGACGTGCATTTAGATGGGCACTTTATGTAGTGGTATGTCAAGTGTTCCTGTTCAGAACCATGAACCAGAAACATTCTGCTGACCCCGAGCCTCGCCAGATGGCGGAAGTCATTACCTACAAGTTCATCTACATCGTCGTGCTAGGCACGTCCTGCTTCCCAATACAAGCTATATGGCAAAAAGCCGATCCTGCATGGCGGACAACACACCCATACGTCTGCCACACTAACAGTGCACTCAACATCACCGCGGGCTCCAGCATCTCAGCGGTAGAAGATCTGGTCCTTGCTTTGCTCCCCGTCGTGCTGATTTGGAGGTTATCCGTGCCACTGCGCACCAAGATCGGCATCTGGGGTTTATTCTCCCTCAGTCTAGGCACGAGTGCGCTTGGTTTCGTCCGCGCCTACTTTATTTGGAGAGCATATTACCACGGCAACCACGACTATATTTACTGGCTCTACGTGAGTTGCCAACCACACCCACATCTCATCGACCTCAGCTAATACTATTCAAAGTGGACCTGGCTCCTCGCCATGCTAGAAGTCGCCTGCGGTCTCATCTGCTCTTCCATCCCAGCACTAAAGCCCTTCGTCGTCCACTTCGCCCTCAAAGATCGCTTCCGCAAGTTCTTGCACCAGCCCCGCAAGTCGGCATCCAAAGGAGCCGGCAACCAATCCACATACAGAAGTCAAAGTCGATTGTACAGTCGACCCTGTGTGGATATAGATTCTACAATGTTCGATGGCGCGACGAGTGTTGTATCCATGGCCGTTGTGATGAATGGACGCCAAGAACACAGAGCCTCAGATTTCCTGGATACGCTGAAATCTGTGGCGACGATAACGGAGGAGGAAGAGAGTAGACTTAGTGAGGAGAATGATTCTCTGGTTAGCTCTCCCGAACAAGCCACGGTAGAAGTCTACGGCAAGGATGATATGTGGATCAATGTACGCAGCTCTGTGACTGTGATCAGAGGTACTGCAGATGAGGTAGATGGGACATGAACTGCAAACCACGAACATCGTCAAATCCTCACGTAGTGCGTGCAGGAATCAAGCTGGCACTGAAGCCAATTCCAGCATCGCGCAACACAGCAACCTCGATCCTCAACAACCTAAGCCAGCAATTTGCAGCCATGATATCGGGACCCTCTCCTCGAGGAATGACCACATGTCCCGCCATCTCATCGAGCAACAGCACACTCGGTCAAGCGTCGCACAAGCTGCTATCACAAGCATCCACCAGAGCCACCAATACGTGCCTGGACTGGAACACACGCCCAGCTGAGACCTGTCAATCGTTGCGATCACTTGTAAGCCTTAGAGACAAGTTGCTTGATCGTCCTCGTGCTGATCTACGGAAAGCGATCAGGAAGACAGCTTTTACCTCAACAGCACAAATCGTACTCTCTACACAAACTTGACTGAGTGTTGTGATGGGCGAGAAGTGGGGCAAACAGCGGCACTGATTCTGACGGGTCGGCCAGAGGAAAGGAGAACTACTGTTACGACTACGGTCACTCACCCCGGCGCAAAGTCGCAAGGCACTTCTGCTTCGCATGAAGTATGCGCAATGATATTGTGAACAGGTGGTGGGAGAGTGGAGAATGTATCGCTGAAGCGGGTGGATGAGGCACAGAAGCCGGGTGATAGCTGGGAGGAGGAGCCACACAGACGCGGAGGTGCACGGTGAATGAAGATCCGAAAGGTATCCTTGGCGTACACGAGAACAGCTGGACAGTGAGCTCTGATAGTCCAGTCGTGAGCATGGCCAGGAGATGCATGTCAGGGTTACCCTATGCTTGGAAATATATACTACTGCGCGAGACAACACAGTGGAATACCATATATCACATCTTGGTGGCGCATCCCCCGCAGGTCATTCAAGGGCAGCGAAATGGACATCAACCTCATTGCTGCTCGATGCGTATGTTCTCAAGCTTCTACCTTCTTGGCTTTGCTCTACCGGGATCCTTCCTTGCGTGGCGGTCATGCCCGAGGTGTTGTCTTGATCGACAGGATCATACTCACCGCGGCACCAGGCAGTATGGGCATTAGCACGAGCGTCAGCATCAGCGTCAGCATCAGCATCAGCATAAGCATTAGCACGAAGTAACGAGGAAAGATCCAGCGAGGGGGCAGCAGCTTGTGATAAGCCTGAGGATGGGAGATCAGTCAGCATGAGCATAAATAGCAATATGGGTGGTACGAAGCGCTAGCAGCAGGACAGGACATGACAGCATAGTATACAGGTCGTGGAGGAAGCGTCAAGCAGAGGTACTTCCATCGAGAAACCACTGGAGGCAGCGGAGGTGGGATCTGCATCCTGAATGGAATCCGTAGAATGACAGCTGACAGCTATAAACGTGGAAGCAATACTCTCGGAACAGATAGCCAACTTGGCCACCTCGATCATTGCTCCACACCCCACCAGGATTTGACTACATACCAATTACATACCGATTACATACCAACATCCCTCCTCTCCCTCCCCTCCACCGCCTCCTTCACCCTCTGCGTATCTCCCCTGTCCCTGGCCTCCTGAATCCTCTTCTCCCTCAACCACTTCTTCCTCTTCGGATCCTCCCAATCGATCGGATTGCCCAACACCTTCTCCGCCCTCTTGTTACTCTCCTTGATCCTCGCCAACTCGGCATGCACATCCACCCCTCTAGCCTCAGCCTCCTTCCACCGCTTATCCTTGAGCCATTGCTTCCGCTTCGGTTCCTCCCAGTCAATCGGATTGCCAAGGACGTCCGCCCGCTCTTTTTTCGTATTGAGGATCCGCTTCTTGGTGGCTTCGACGTCGATCCCGTTTGCGGCCGCGTCGGCGAGACGTTGTTGCTTGAGCTTCTTGCCCTCTTTGTGCTCGGGGTCCCAGGAGAGCATGTTTTTGACGTCCCAGCTGAGGGGGATGGAGTCCTTGATTAGGCCGGAGTCGCCGCCGCCTTCTGGGGAGTCTTCGTACCAGCTAAGGGGCTTGGCGACGTCCCAGCTGCGTACGAGGTTAAAGTTCTGCTCGTAAAGAGAAATTGGTCGGAGGAAGGGCTCACCTCAATGGTATTGAGTTTTTGATCACGCCGCTGTCGCCCCCACCTTCTGGATGCATGACGTTCCAGCTGAGGGGGTTGGCGACGTCCCAACTTAGTGGAATGGAGTCTTTGATGAGTCCGCTGTCGCCTCCACCGCCGGGGTATTCCTCGTACCAGCTGAAAGGCTTAGCGACATCCCAGCTCAGTGGTATAGAGTCCTTGATCAGTCCGCTATCACCTCCACCTTCGGGGTATTGCTGGTTCCACGATAGTGGCTGTGACACGTCCCAACTCAAAGGTATTGAATTCTTGATTAACCCTGAATCTCCCCCTCCTTCTGGATGTTCTCTGTTCCAAGATAGTGGCTCTGCGGGATCCCAGCTCAAAGGCTGCCGTGTATCCCAGTCGAGAGGTATTGGAGGATCGATCATTGGTGCGGGGAGTCTGGTAATGGAGCGGGAGTGGTCGACTTCCTCCCATTTTGGTGGTCTGCCTTCAGGCATGGTGTGAGGAGTTATGGAAGGTTGTACTGAGGATTGTGGTGTGATGTGAATAGTATTCTGAGGGTAGTGCTGAAGAGCTTCTCCTGGATGTAGCTAAGGCGGGATGTAGCAGACAAGGATGAGGTGAGAACCCTTGTGAGGGGCACTATGGCCAAGTCTGAGCAGCATGGTGGGCTTGTGAATGAATTACATTGAGGCTGGGCGAGAGTCATTCGAGAAGCTGGAAAGTTGGCAGAGAAGTCGGGGTCGGCACTTCCTGCGTAAACGAATAATGATCGTCAGGGCACGGACATTGCGGGGTAGAGTTGCAGGGTCTCTACCTCAGAGGTATCTCATCTCTCAACCTCATCTCTCATTCTCTCATCTCTCGTCTAATTCTCGACACATCATCAACTTCACCATCCGTATCACCATCACCATCATTACTTGTAGCATCGCGATTTGCTATCTGGCTCACTCGCTTCTCCAATCGATCATTCATTCACTCGCACCACATTCGTGCCACCTCGTGGACATCCTTGCCCACAACTATCGCTCAGTTATAAGCTGTGACCATCATTCACCAGTGCCATACTTGTCTTGCTTCATTGTACGATTGACCTGACTTGGTATCAAGTCATTAACAGTTCAACATGACATCATTCTACATGGTTGAAGCGGTGTCGAACCTCAAAATCACGTCTTCTACGTCAGCTCTCTTACAGCATCGGAACAGCGTTCACTTTCGTTTCTTTGATCTGCCGCGAGAATTGCGGGACTTGGTCTGTTTTTGTGAGGGCGAACGTGCTGCATATTCAGTCATGTTGATAACCCACATAGGTCTATTTCCATTCATTTGATATTGACCATGACAGCCTTGGTGCATGGATGAGGCTCTTCTTGGTTGGACGACAATTTTCAGATGAAGCCCGCCTGATACTGTGTGAGAACTATATGTTCACCCAAGTCGGCCTTCCTTGGGACTTGGACTCATGGCCTGAAGATTTCCATGTCCGGGGGGCTGTTCGATATGAAAAGAGGACCACTGATCTGCTGGCACCGTCCTATTGTACCTTACAGATACACATCGACTCTTCGCGGGCACCCAAAAGCTTTTTGATGCTCGTCGGGCACCAACAGCTTACATACTTTTGCAATTGGTGCGCACTTACACTGTGTTCGCCGGATATAGTTACACACCAGGATCTTTTCTTCCGAGACTTTGAGCACACTTTATACTATTATCAAGTCCAGCCACCAATCTCAAGGAAGCCTAGGTGGAAAAAGAAAATATTGATCCTGATTGGATCTCTCTGGTTTGGCTTTACGTTCGTGGAACTTGAAGGATTTGGTGACGAAACAGCTAGTGCCCTTCAAGCGATTCGCGACTACCCTTGGACATCATATGATGATTTCCTCAATACAGTCCATGTTTGCCACAATGAGAGCGTCCAGCTTCGCGACCAAGGGGCACTAGATAGAGGTCTCGTCAAATCTGAAGAAGCATGCTATTTGATTGAGGCAATTGAGGTAGCACGACACTGCCAGTCTGCCGACACCACATGGGTGGGCGACATGTGCTCTAGCCGACGAGCAGCAGAACTTAGCAGACTCCGTATGCTGCTTACAGAATACCACACAGTAGCTCTTTCGCGGGTGTTGGTCCGTAACGTGCAGGAGCTATGTTCCTCACAGCGTGATGAAGGTCTGTACCAAACAACACTTCGCCTTGCACAGCACGCTTTGCTCAGTGCCACAGAAGCATGGTACTACTCGGTGCGGAATGAAGGACTCGTCAAAATCGGCGCCCAACGAGATCTCTGCATGACCTCTGTCTCAGCTTGCATCATATTGCTCGAATCTGCCCTTGGCATGAAACTTTGGGCAAAGGGGATGAGCTCGAGTTTGTTCACCATCGAAGAAGAGATGGGTCCGCATAGAAGTGGGGCTGCATTATCCGAACTCCATGGTATGATGAGTACAATTCGGGCACGCTACGGAGAGTGCAAGCTTGAGCTCAGGATCAAGAAGTTCGACATCTTGGAGGCCGATGCGGAAAGACCTGAAGAGGAAGAGGTGGATGATTGGGATCCCCATACCGTCTCCTCTCCAATAAACAGCTTCTCTTCTGTTCAGTGATCAAGTAGATCAAGCAAGTACAGCAAACGATACAGATGGAGACAGATGAGGCGGACGGTGAAGAGCCTGCAAACGAAGCAGATGGCGTTGTTGAAGCCAATTGAGAGGACAATCTAGAGTAGTGCCGAATTTCTTGAACGAGTCAATCCGCTTCCCTCGCCATACCCTTGATCTGCCCGTGATATCGCGTATCATGCGTCTTTCAAGGACTTCAACGCTTCGGGAACTCGACAATCATTCGTTCTTCACAGTAAGTCATGCGACACCGCCCTTGCCTTCTCGTCACTGATACACCCCGCCAATGGTAGATCATCAACATGCTCAGCTCAATCTTGCTAGCCTCGGCATCTACGGCCCTCTTGAGCTGAGCCTTGATGACACCAGGGTGTCCAACATTCATGACAACCATGACCAGAAACATGAGAAGGGCATCAAAGATATAGAGCCAGAACTCGTGGCGCAGGAGTGTTCTGTTGAGGTCTGTCAGCTTTTGTAAAGAGTGTTCCTACTCTCACACAGGAGTTAAGTCTCAACAGAATCCTTTCAGCACTAGAACGACTTACCAGCGAGGGTTGCTAGCAGCTTGCATTCCTCCGTTGGAAGCCTGCAACAGAAAGGCGAAGCAGTCTTCAGTCACAAAGATGCCTGCATGCCCATGGTGGTCACTATAGCGTCTCGACGGCACTCTCCAGGCAAACTCACGACTGATCCACCTCGACGGCAAGACGCAGTACTTCTCGGCCCCAGTCAGCACGACCACCCTCCGCAAGCTCATGTACACCGTCGCCGCGAAGAAGGCCGGCGCGATCAGCAGCAAGATGCTCTGGAGGATGAAGTAGTTTAAGTTTCAGATATCTTTGGTGCAAAGGGCACGGCCGATATAGCCAATCGTCTCATGAGGCCGCCGACGATGAAAGGCACGAAGAACCAAGACCGGAAGCGGACCATTTGGTAGATGTGGACCGAGGTGGTGAGAAGGAAGAGGAT
>Ga0268246_10000563_pt1 | contig 15161 bp, 10 predicted proteins | sample AgamicOrSfe_FD_200242 | JGI IMG/M metagenome (GOLD analysis project Ga0268246, IMG submission 200242) | Agave microbial communities from Guanajuato, Mexico - Or.Sf.e (v2) (version 2) | ecosystem: Host-associated > Plants > Phyllosphere > Phylloplane/Leaf | place: Guanajuato, Mexico | collected...
TCGCCCACCACCGCACCGCTACGCCTCCGCCTCCGGCCCCCGCCAACCGTCTCTGCTGAAGCGACCGCGCCGTATCCGTCTACACGTGGCCGCTAATTTAAAAAGAGGAGGACATTGCGCGAGACATTAGGAAAAGAGGATATCTGGCCCTGGGTTCGAGCTCGAATGATTCCTGTAGACAGCTGGTACTGTTCAGGAGTTCTTTTCTGGGATCGCTGCTGAACTTGTCGATGGAGTTTTAAATTTACTGTCAAAGAATACAATTGTCAATCGTAGTGAATGCTATAGCCTCTCCTTCTCCTCCGCTTCCGTGCTTGCCCTCCCATCCTTCCTAAGTATTCCTGGCGCTATCTCTCGTCTCTTCCACTTCTCCGCTCCCTCCTCCTCCTCTTTCTCGACTCGGCTTCCTTATCTGCATTGCCGCCTCCGTCTTCTCCCTCTTCTGCGCGGTGCAGTCCCCCCTCCCCTTCCCTCTGACTACCAGTATTACCTCCCCTTCTCCCTTTGCTTTGGCCTCGATGTGGCGTGGCACACGAGGAAACGAGATTTCGCTGAGCTGAGCGAGATCCCTGGTGCAGCACACGTGAGCTTGTGTGCTGTTCCCTCTTCTCCTTCCACCCTCGTGACTTGATCGAGGACGTGCTGCTGCGCTCGTCCTCAACACGATGTCGCGAGAGGAAGAGGCAGCGAATCTGACTATAGTTCGCGGCATCGTCGATGGGGGGCAGGATGATCTTGCGCCCGGCTTAGTGATGTAGCTGATGAGGAACAGGAGGGTCGTACGCTTAGCTCGGCGGTGCTGTGCGTGGGGCACGGGTGATAAGGCCGGGGAGGAGGGAAAGGGGTCTTGCGTTGCGTTTGGTGCTGTAGTCGGCGAGGAGGAGAGCATTATGTGCATAGCACGGTTCTCGTCTTGCGTTGCGTTTAGTGATGTGATCGGCGAAGAGGAGAGAGAACTATGTGCTTGGCACGGTTCTCCTGCATAGGGCATGGGTGATGAGGCTGGTGAGGTCGGTGAGGTGGGCAAGGGATTTTGCGTTACGCTTAGCGACGTGGCCGACGAGGAGGAGGGAGAATCGCGGTAATGCGACCGACGGGGAGTGACAATGTGCCCGTGTTCCTCAGGCGTGGCCGGCGCGGAGATATAGGAGAGTATTTTATGTTCGTACGGCAAAATCCTGCGTGCACAAGCGATACATTGGATATGCTATTACAGCGCCAGCCACCTCATCGTACACATACAATGCTTTCACTCGTCTAAATTAGTGCATATGAATGCTGTCTCTTCCCTAAAATCCTATAGCTCCTCTTTGAACTTCCATGTCTCGTGAGATAGTACCTCGGAGGACTCTCACTTCTTCACCTTCCTCGCCTGCGCCAACTCCATTCGCCTTTTGCGATACTCTTGCTCATATCCATGAGCTTTGTTCAGTGTATCGAGCTCCTTCTTCACTTGCTCCAGCATAGCCGTCGAGAGGGGAGACTGCGCGAGATACTTGTCGATGCCGTGTAATTTGAGTCGCTTCACGTTCCACCACTTCGGATCTGCACCAATAGCCTTGAGACGTGCCTGATAATTTGCGGTATTCTTTTTCGTGGTAAGTGCAAGGGCTTTAGCCTCCTCTACTGTAGAGTTTGTCTTCCTCTCGACGTAATATTGCGCCTGGTACGCTGTAGTAGCGTTGTCGTATTCCATGCGTTGTTCAGGAGTCATAAGCTTCTTGCGGATGAGCTGCATAGTCCAATGTTCGGAGTAGCCGCGTTTCGCGAGTTCTGGTGCGAATTTGTTGATCATCTCTTGGAGGTTCGTCTTGTTAATCGGGACGACCGTGGCATTCTGAGGAGTTGACGATGAGGCGCCTTGGTCATTCAGCGAAGAGTGCGAACAGAGTCCTTTCCAGTTAAGCATTCCAGCCCAAGGGGTGCTAAGTGCTGATAATGCGCGAAGCATGATCTTGTCCACATTCATTGCACCCATATGCACTGCGATGCCCAATTCCATGACACGGCAGACGACATGCTTGGGAATGTCCGAAAAGAGTTGATCAGGCATGGACCATCCTTTGATCCAGAAATCCTCTCCACCTTCACAGAAGGATTGTTGCAAGATGGCATGATGGTCATTCATCACCGAGAACTCAAGAATAGACTCGGAGTAATGCTGTGAAGATCGCTTCGACATGGGTGAGCCCCAGATAGCACCACCATAGAGATGTGCCGAGCCATCTGGCAAGATGATGTAGTGCAGGTAGACCGAAGGATCGTTCCAGTCAGGCTCACAACTGATGACTCGTAGTTGTGAAACTGTTGGACAGGAAGATGATGCCAGTAGGGGCTTTAGGGCGTCGTTCATGTGCTTGACGTATAGACCACTGAAAGCACCAGCCCCGAGTCTCAGAAGTTCAACTCGGACTTTTTGTTCACAGTACACTGGCGTAGTCCAACGAGCAAAGTTGGCATTGAACCACTGTATAATGATAGCATGGTGGTCAGACATTGTCGAGGTATGCTAGGTAGACAAGGAGTAGAAGACTAGGTCGACGCGGATAGTGTAGGAAGCGGATCGGTAAGTGAGAGTGAGTCTGTGGGTGAATGCGTAGGTGAGGGAGAATTTGAATAAGTGCGTGATAGTGAGGCATTATCGACGTTTTGTTGTCATGATCTAGGCTTGAGAGCGTAGCGATAGGCAGGTGCAGTCCTGTAGTGCCTTCCCTGTGTATATTGATCGAGCATGATCGTTGTGAAGCTGTACAGATCATATTGATAATCGTCTACTTGCCTGTATGCTGTCGAATGTGATCTTTGACTACCTATCCACTTCACTTCTTCACAATGAAATTGAGTTTGCTTTGCCCTGCAGTAGCCTTTGGTGCACCATACTTCTTTGCCATTTTGCTTGCCTTACCAGCAAGTTCTGCCCTTGTGCCACCATCCGCCTTTTTTGCGTCTTTTTCTGCTTGGACAATGCGTTTGCGTAGATCATGGAGCTCCTCCTCAGTGACTTTGTCCCAGTCTGGCCAAAGACCTTTCCCTTGCAGGTCAGTCATAGACCATGTTGATTTCGAGACCCCAAGCCTGTCGAGATATGCCTTGATCTTTGCCTGGCCTTCGGTGTTGCGCTTGGCGTGGGCTGCCTTCTCCGCTCCTGTCATACCGTCTTTGACCGAGTTGTTGAAGCGAGTGATCCTTACTTGTCGGTGAGCCTCCTCTGCAGCCAGTTCGTCATTGTCCATGTAGTGTTGACGCAGCTTCCTCTTCATATTGGAAGGATCTTCTGCTTTCAGGTCCTGCGTGCACATCGCCTTCCAGGCTTCGTCGAACTCATCTTGTCTTTGAATGGCTACAAGATCACCTGCACCGATGCCTTCGTTCAGGGATGAATGAGAGCAAAGTCCAATGGTGTCGATGTCGTCGTACCATGGACAGCATGCTTGTACATCTAGGCGATATCCAATCTTTTCGTTGGCAAAAGCTTTGAAGTGGACTGCGAAGAACAGCTCAGCCATTCGACAAAGAAGTCGCATAGCCACAAGGTTCATCCTCATGCTTGGTACGGCGGTGAGGTCGTCAAACTTTGGCAACACGGGTGTCGCATTCGAGTCCATCGTATCAACATGAGCCGGAGGTATGGAGAACGTCTGAGACCAAATGACGCAGCGACCTTCTCTTTTGGCAGCGATCAGCTCGTCGTGGAATATGTTTTTACTGTTGTTGTGTCAGTTGATGTTTTCTTGTCGCACAGTAGCCATTCACTTACTCGAAGACCTCGATATTGGTGATGTTATGGTATTTCTGCCTTCCGTCTAGCCCACTAGGAAGATCTGACTGTCCTAACCCTGTTGCAGCACCAGAATAAGAGCCCTTGAACTTCTCGCCATTGTCGTTGAGGGTGTGGCACATGTAGGCTCCGAAATCAGTCGAGCCCTCCCATGGTATAGATTCGAGGTCGGCAGGAAGTGGAGGATATTCTTGCTCGGCAATATTCTTGAAATCAACATTGATGTAATGACAAAGGATGGTGTTCCATGTCGTGAGCGGAAAGGTGTCGATGGCTTTCTTGCTTGCAGGAGCCACTCGGCTTGATTGTGTCCAGACGGCCAGAACGCGGGCTATGAGCGTGGTAATGTCTTCGAGCATGATATAGGCGTGTGGTCACTAGTTGATGAGTGTCAGTAAGCTCTGGAGGGTACTAGGGAGAATCATCCTGTCTTGAACCGGATGTGGTAGGCACGGCATGTTGATCAATTTAGGAAGGAATGATTTGAGCTTCAGCAGTAGCATAACGTTCAACGCCCCCCTCCACGTTGAGGCGCCAGCCAAGCCGTCCCTCGCTATCGACGAGCGATAGTCTTGGACAACGCAAAGATGGGTGTATGTATGTAAAAAAGGATAATAATTACGACAAATAATTGAAGTATGAGTAGATGTGAGTTGTTCCAAGCAAACCTGAAGGTACTCACGATTGACGGAGACATCCTCCGATTTATGACATCATCAAGTCTCGAGGACACCTCCGGAGGCACGGCAGGACTCAGGCACGGCAGGACTCAGGCACGCCCAAGTACATTACATCTACAATAACAATGACAATGACACAAATGATCTTACAAGACGAGCTTCTATCGACAAACAGATTGGCGCATTGTTCGTGCGATAGTATGGAGGGGGGTACTGTACGCGGCTTCAGCGATGCCCCAATCTCATCGACTGAAGCACTTATCCTAATTTATACTACAACTGCATCTCATCTGAATCTCACTCTTTACATCTCACGCTCTGCACACTGACCATAATCGACGATTAAGTTATAGCGAGTATTTTGTATCCTTGTGTTCGAGCGGTGCTGTTGTGCGAGTGTTATGGAGAATACTGACACAATCCGCAGCTTCCAGGTCGCCCAGCTCAGCAGCCGCAACGCATACTATATCTGGAAAGCACGTCCTACCTCGATCTCACTCAATTGGTAGGCGCGTCGAACACTGTATCTTATAATCATGGACTTGATTCTGCATTCTTGTGCCATTCTCAAATCAACTACACCCACGAAACAAGCACTCAATCAAGCAAGCTACTTTCTGTCTCGTTCCCTTGCTATCAGATCATACGACCTCTGCTCTTGTCATACGCTCAACTCTCTTACTACTCCGATCCTGACTGCCTCCTCGTCTCATCATGGACCATTCGGACTTCGATAGTCTTTTCGTAGACAGTCCTGCAGCAGAGAACTCTCAACCCAGCGACTCTGTCACCGTAAACTCCGACATCAACGGCACGGTCATGAGTGATACTGTCATGGATAGTGCTATGCAGGACATGCTCATCAAGACTCGTTTCATTGACAACATCAGGAAATGGACCCATGATCCGTTTTTTGTGAACGAGGCATTCCTTCCTGAACTGAACCGAGTCGGTGTCGAACGCTATGGCGAGCTCTTCCTTCTCGGACTCCATCCTGACCTGAAGGCACTCATGACTGGATCGAAGCCACCGAGTGGCGAGAGCATTCAAAACCTTGCTAGCTCATCTGACAAACATGACAATTCCATTGGAGCATACCTCCACTACATCAAGACTGCGGACCTCATGAGCTTCCTCTACGCCGGTGGTGTGTGGGCCGACTATGGCATGGCAGGACGAGAAGTTAGTCACAATTTTGCTGCACTCTGCACCAGCACCTCTACGGACCATCATGCCTTCCTCCGTCAGGCACTCCTCAATGGTGGGAAAGCCTTCTTCATTCCTGCTTGGTCGATCCTGCAAGAACACGTTTCAGATGTCTTCCACGGACTTACGGTGTCACTCACTGTGAGAGTGATGGAGCTAGGAGTCGCAATTCACATGGGCGCCATGCAGTGCAAGCTCATCCACTACCGCTCGCTCCTCAACAACACACGTACATGGTCGACCGAGCCTGAGTACGTCCCGCTATGCACACATTCGTCACTCAACGAAGGTGACAGTTCCAAGCTGAAGACCCCAATTGAGCGGGAAACTGAATTTCCAGCACTGTTCGCCTCTCTCGAACCTGGTCTGCTGAGCGCTGGATGGACAAAGGAAAAAATCTGCAAGTTCGTCCGCCGGCAGCTGTTCACTGCGGATGAGGCAAAGGTCATGCAAGAGAAACATGCAAAATATTTCAAAGAGTACTATATCCTCAGGCGCGACAACATGACCGGAACCGAGATGAGAGATTATCTTGATCGCATGCGTACACCTGTCGACGTGTACCAAGCTCGTCTTAGGGCAATCGGCGCTCAACCTGGAGTCTGGACTGTTGCACGGTTGAAGGAGCATGGCTTCGAGGGATATCTACGTCAAGAGAAGCTCTCGGACAACAGATTGAACGATCTCAAGCGCCAGATCAGGATTGTTGAAGAGAAGAAAGGCTACAGAAAGGCATTCCAGAGCTACCACAAGGCCTATAAACTGAAGCGACAAGCAGCCAAGACTCAACGTGAAGCTGTACGCACTCAAGCTACCAATCAAAGCATTATATCATTCATGTCTCCCTCTACGTCTTCGTCGTCCGGCTCCTCAGGACATGGAGACTCTAGATCTTCAGCCTGATCAGTGTTTTGCCCTGCCTACCAACTACACACCCGTCATGAGCACGAGGCACGGCCACAGTAAGAGAAGAGTATGCAAAGAGTGGTGCAATGGCTGGTGTTCGAAGAGTCGACCTATGTTGTGCATGCGAGATTTGGAACGATTGGCACTGTTGTATGGTCTAATTTGCAGTGGAAGTTGTAGCATTGCATCAAATATGGGATATCAATGGACGAAGCGGAGCAAGCGAGGTCATGCAAGACGGGGAAGATGAAACGATGTAGCACTATCTTAAGCATAGATTGAATGAGGGAAGAGTAGTACAGAAATAAGTCATGATTCGGTCGTCTCTTGCACCTGATTGTACAGAGACATTCTGTGACACTTTACTCGTTTGCCTTGAGCTGCCCCTGTCGTTTTCCTCCATCGTAGTGAACAATTGCTTCTGAACTTGTCCACGTCGCTATTATCGGTCAAGACTCTGGCTGAGCTCCAGCCATACGGAGATCCAGGTATCCTTAGACTATGACACAAGATCTGCTTGTAAAGTCAGATGCCTTCATGACACTTCTTCGCCGCTCAACTGTGAGGGCATTCATGCGGCCTTCTACATTGGGCGGTCGTAATCAGTGCTTAATATCAAGCACAGCGGGAGGGCAGGAGGGATCTCGGGTACATGGGTGGTCAATATTATAGTATTGTATTGACTACTTGAGCTCGTCATGTAATGTGAGCTTGAACGACAGTATCACACTGTGGCAAATCTCATGATGAGCTGATCTCTATTGTACAAAACGAATCATGATCCAACCATCCCTTGAACCAGCAGCATGGACACGTCCTCTGACGCTTCAGTCGTACTCCCTGGCCTCGCCGTCCTCATCATCATCTTGATCGCCTTCGTGACCGTAATCTTCCTCCTCCATCTGACTGTACATGTGCTTCATGACCTTGTCGACGTCACCATTGCGATCATGGGCCTCAGCAAAGTTGTTGTAGTCTTGATAGATAGGGGTCTGGGCAGAGCTGGAGCCATAGGTTTCGGCGAGGACACGATTGGACTGGTTGACGGCATGGGCGAAGTTGGCTCGAGCCTTGGAAGTGGGCGAGAGAGGGCGCGGAGGGGAGACGGCAGCAGCCTTGCCTTTGTTTGGCTTTTCGTCCTCGTCCAAGTCCAAGCTGCCTGAAAGCAGCCAGTCAGCTATTAATTCTCGAGAATGTCAACATGGTCACTTACCTCCATCGTCCTGGCCAGCTTTGTTCTCCTGGTGCATCAAGCCGGTCGTGGGCGCGGAGCGGCGGGCTACTCACTGTCAGTGGGGCTCGGAAGGAAGGCAAAAGACTCGGTCAACTCACCAACTTTGCTTGCCAGATCTTTGATGAATCCTTCCTGAAGGTCTCGAGTGAAGGCTAGGATCTTCTCTCCTTGTGCCTCTCTGATCTCGTTGGGTTGACTGAGCTGTGCATCCATTCTTTCCCAGATGTTCTCTGCGGTGACTCTAGTGAATGGAGTCGGCAAGATGGACGAAGAGCTCGAGGTGGCAGTAGCCTGAACATGGGCGTTAACCAGAGTTGTAGTGGTACCGCGCACGACGAGAGTTTGAGTGTGCTCTTGGTGACTGAGAGAACCTGGCATGGTGTCTCCGCTATCGATCATTGAAGTGTCACTGAGCTCCTTTGATGGCGATTGAGTGGCGAGCATGTCTTCAATTACGAGATGGCTGTCTTTGTGAGCGTGCTCGGATCCAGGCTCTCCAGAGAGCTGCTGAGAGACGTCGAGGACATTGATATCGGCCATGACCTGGTCAGTAGCACCGGAGCTGTTGTTGGTCATGGTGAAGTCTTGAGCAGTGGCAGACTTTGAGGCTTGGCCGGAAGAGTTCCTCTGAGCCTTTCGAGCGCTGGCTCTGCGATTGGCTTTGGACTTGCTGGCGGTGTTATTGGGAGCCATGGTAAGAGCGAGATGGAGAGAAGAGAGAGAAGAGAGAGAGAATATATGAGTGAGAGTGTGTTTGTCGTCGAGTGATGATGGTGAGTCGAAGTTGAGATAGTCTGTGAGGATGTCAGATTGTGAAAGGTAGAAGAAGGAGATCGTGAAAGTGACACATGAGGAATGAGGCCGAAAGAGTACGCGGGAACGTTATTTTAGCTTGATTCTTGAGCAGTGGATGTAATCCTGGTTGATTACAGACGTCTAGCCACCCCCCGCTGAGTGGTAGCGCGCCGTGGCCAGATTTCAGCCTTCCAGCAGGGCTTCCGGATTTCTATACAAAATTTAGCAAAACATAAGGTCTTCAAAAGAAAGCAACCTCTCTGTATTTGTTGACAAAATGTCAGCTGAGAGACATGGCTGTATTGCTGTCTTGAGTCTCAACTTCGACGACATGCTGTAGTTCGGGCACACAGGTCTTGCTTCCCGTCTAGACCTCTGCGTGGCATGCAAGTGGACGTCATTTTTGACGAAAGCAAGAGAGCACATTCATTAGCTTGAAACCAGGCCGTTGCCAGGTTGTTGGTAGCGCCGTCCCGGAATGGAACAGTCGGCGATTTATTGCTGGAAATGCAGAGACTACTAGATCCCAGGTTTTATTGGAAAGAGCTCTAGATCGAGGGGTTACTGCTTACGCTCTTGCAATAAGAGATCCGGCTTTCATCCCGTATCGAAGATGCTTGACGTAGAGAGCGTCAGTGAGTTAGACGTGTTGATGATGATTATCATCTCACGTCTTGTAACATGCACAAATGTCAAGGCTGTTTGAGAATGTGAAACGCGTTTGAGGTTTTATTATGCACGTGCTATGTGTTTGACAACATCAAACGCCTTTCCAAACGCAACATATAAGTTCTGCATATTGCGAGTTCAACTATGAGTGTTAGAATACTGCTACTGCGCAGTCGCTCTCGATCAAAGCTCTACCCGACTATCATGACCACTATCTGGGCGTGTCTTGGCTTGTTGTGTGAGCTATAATTGTGATCAACAGACACCTGCAGATTCCTCCAACGACGATGGTGATCTGTGCTTCTCATTCAAAAGCTCTAGTCCCGTTGCGGCAAATGGTCCTGCATGTCTGATACTTGAGTCAACTAAGTAGAGTTCGAGAGTGATCAAAAATAAGATACCAGCCATGCAGGTGACTATTGCTAGGTTAGTAGCGAGGTCGATCTCACGGGACCCCTGTCTTTTTCGGGTTCTCAGATGGCGATGATGTATTGATGACGAGGAAGAGCTACTGGGGTTCATTCACATAAGAAACTCCGATTGATGATTGACAGTATTCAGAGTCTTCGTGTTGTTGTACTTTTCTAACATATATCCTCTGAGACTATCCTCTTCTGCTTCTTCTGGCATCAGTGCTGCTGCTAACACAAAGACAGACATCCTCAAAATCACGCGTCGGCCTCATTGAGGTGGCGGTGGGTTGCGGTGCTGCTCAGGTGGCACACGACCTTTCTGGTGTGCGAACATCAGTTTCGCGATTTCTTAACTCAAGCAAACTGAAATTGCACCCGGCTCTACTTCCGCGATCTCCCGATCTCCTACCTCTTCTCGCTGCTGCGCCCCTTTGCTGACACGTCTGCAGCTCTTTATCACCAACCTCGCCCACTCCGACCTCTGGTTTCTGCTTTCAATCCCACACACTCTCACATCTGATCTCTCCAACAACACCAACCACCTCTTGCACAACTTCTGCTCGACAGTCTTCTGTGCTTTGCACCTCATACTCCAATCTTCTTGCTTCGCTTCTCTTCAGCTTTCACCTGCTACTTTCTTCGCACGCTTCACTTCCCGACATCATGTCTGGTGCTGCTACCGAAGCCATTACCTACAACGCTCATCAGGATGAAGTCGTCCAACAGGCAAACTTCGATCGTGATGGTAGCGCATCTCATCATTCCTTCGAGTTTGTCATGATCATCCAGATGCCAGATGGTTCAGATGAACTTGTCGGTGGCATGACTGAGTATTCTCGCGCTGAGGGCAGCAAGAACAGGAGTGGCCATATCAGAGGCAAAGTCGTCATCACTCGCATGTCCACCATCTTCTCTTACCTCAAACTCGATCTCTGCCTCGATCACCAAAAGCCTGGACTCAACAAAATCTTCAAGCACTACTTCAACGTCAAGTTCGACTGGGGAAGCATTGTCAATGTCGCCTGGAAGCCCGTCAACAAGCTCAAGTCTGACGAAAAAGAAAAGCTGTTCGCTCGCCTCGACAAACCTGGTCAGGACACCATCAACCAGGGCGACATGTGGATCGTCGACATCACCTACCGTGCACACGCTGTGACAGCAGAAGGCATGACTGGTCATACCACTTTCGGATCCGAGCAAGCTGTCTGGACCGCCTTCCGTGATCACATCTTGCCACCCGGTGCTGGCAAAGGCGAGCACAGGATCACCCTCTACATCCTCGGTCACAATCCGAAAGAATTCCTCGAAGGCCTCGGTGCAGACATCAAAGCACAGAGGTATCAGAAAACTCTCAGAAGCATGTTCATGTCGCCTGAAACCAAAGCCGAGACACCTTTCTTCGTGCAGTGGAGCAAGGCAGATTCACTCGAGCGTAGCCCTTCAGGCAACTTTGACGCACAGCTGACGTTCCCGACTCCAACTCTCTACCAAGCCGTCAATGGCATGGGTCTTATCTTCGAGCATCAAGGTATCGCGGCAGCTATCGAGTCACAGAACAAGACAGTTGACATGCGCATCTTCTCCAACCCCGATGCCTCCAACAACCAGTTTCTTGCCTTCCTCAACCTCAACGGTCAGCGCATGAACCTGAAAGAAGGTGCCCGTTTCGAGATTGAGTTCGTGTCTGCGCCTGGTGCTGACGACAACAACAACAACAACAACAACGATGATGGCTGGGGTGGCAACTCTGCCCCGCCCTTGGATGATGACTCTGCTGCTCAGCCCTTCGATGGCAACTCTGCTGCTCAGCCCTTCGATGGCAACTCTGCTGCTCAGCCCTTCGATGGCAACTCTGCTGCTCAGCCCTTCGATGACAACTCTGCTGCTCAGCCCTTCGATGACAACTCTGCTGCTCAGCCCTTCGACGACAACTCTGCTGCTCAGCCCTTCGATGACAACTCTGCTGCTCAGCCCTTCGATGACAACTCTGCTGCTCAGCCCTTCGATGACACCTCTGCTCCGCCCTTCGATGAGAACTCTGCTGCTCAGCCCTTCGATGACAACTCTGCTGGCGACCCGACCGGAGAGACTGCCGTTCAAGTCGAACCTTCCAAGTCCTTTCTCAAGAAGAAACTCTGGCAAGGTATCGTGCTGCCTCGCAAAGCATTCCAGCCTATGACCGACATTGCTTGCAGCATTCGCCGTCCATGGGACAACGACACCAAGTCTTATGTCATCTACGAAGGCCAGGAGTTCGAAGCGACAAGGCCTTTCACCGAGTTCACTAGCCCCGAGCATGCCCACGACCTGATCAGCAACGAACCTGCATACAAAATCAACGTCCTGATCCCTGTCGACACCAAAGTTCCTCGACGACAAATCAAAGCGCTACGCACTCTCAACACTGAGTACAATGAGACTGGCTTCGTGGAGACGTACGATCTTTTGCTTGGCAAACGTGTGTGCGACCTGCCCAAAGCCTCAATGTTCCGCAAGACTGGAATGGCATCAGACATGCTTGATGAGGCAGTCAACAGATACCTCCAATTTCTTGAAGGTCAAGGTCAGTGCACTCCCGAGCAAATCGATGCCTTTCGACAGATGCACAACTCTACTCGCGTCTTCATGCTCCAAGGCGCCGCCGGAACTGGAAAGAGCGAACTCATCGTCAAGCTTGTCCGCTTCTTCACTATGCTCATGCCTCGTCCTGGTCTCGCCAACACAGTCCTGCTCCTGGCCAACTCAAATGCCAACGTTGACGACATGGCGGAGCGTGTTGAGAAGAATCTTGTCGGCTTCGTGAAGTGGATTCCTGTCGTCCTCCGCATGCACTCGATGTCAACCGAGAAGGGTATGTTGCTTGCCCACAAAGTCGAGAACCCTGACCGTCCACGACTCTTCACACACAACGACGACGAGTCTATCGAGATTCCGGAGCTTGCTGTCGCGATGCTCAAAGAAATCCAAGACATCCACACCCCCAAACATGGTGTCTTCGATCGCAGAGTCAAACATACAACACTGTCACTTCGAGCTCTTGTCATACGCACACTTGGCTTGAGTCCTCAGCAGCATGGTATCGACCCTCTCGCCGAAGATTGCGATGAACGTACCGACTTCGCTGGTCCCCTTTCCCACATGATCAACAGCATCGCCCAAGGTGCACCCATCGACTCGAAAGAATTCACGACACACTTCAACTCTGCACGCAACTTCATCTACAAGAGGCTCGATGCCGTCTGCACAACCCTCAGTAACGCTGCTGACTCCAAGCTCTACACTGATGGCACTCAACCCAAAGGAGAAGGTGCAGTTCCTGGCCCTGGAATCCAGCCTGTCATGATTGTCATTGATGAGGGTGAACGTGCAAGAGAGTGTGACGTCTGGCCGGCACTTGTACTCTATGGTCGAGACATTCCGATCCTTCTCGCTGGTGACATCAAGCAACTTGGGACCGTCGTTCAGGATGTTCAGAACATCTTCGGGAACCAGCTCAGGTTGTCTTTCATGGCTCGACAGATCCTACTTGGTGGCATGAGCGCGACACTCACTCGGCAATTTCGCTACCCACCCAACGTTGGCAAGTTCATGGAGAAGCTATTCTATCCTGATGAGCTTACCAGTGTTGCTCAAGCCAAGAAGCCTCTGGAGGATGTCTTCAAGGCTTACAACAGGAAGTATCACGGCAACCGCCTCAACATGATGTTCCTCAACATGACCCATGACAGCTGCGAAAGAATCGAGGAAAGCACATCGATGTACAACTTTGCCCAAGCTCGTGCAGCCATGGAGGAAGTCAAGCAGCTCCTGGATTACAAGATCGAGGGCAAGTCCATCGGCATCGCAAGTCCATACGAGGATCAGACAGCTCTACTCCAGCGCATGCAGGCTGAGCTGGCCAAGACTCATCCCAAAGCCCTCGATGTCCTTGTCATGAACATCGACGCCTTCCTCGGTCTGGAACGGGACATTGTCATTCTGCCTCTCACTATCGGGAACAAACTCGGCTTCATGAAGAACACTCAACGTCTCTGCGTCGCACTTACTCGTTGCCGTGTCGGATTCCTCCTGATTGGAAACCCTGAGAAGATGTCACAGGCATCCAACTACAAGTCAACCAAGCTTGCTCAGGTCATCGCCGAGATTCAAGGCTCGAATGGCTTCGTCAACCTGCAAGAGAATGATGACGACAACCTCTACGCGGATCTCCACCCTGCTGTCTACGAAGGACGTGACCTCAACTTCGTCGCCGTCGCTGTCATCACCTGCTTCAGATGTGGTGAACTCGGTCATAGTGTCGGAAAATGCCCTCAACCTCCGAAGCCAAAGGTCGACACCTGTCGCAACTGCTGGAAGGAAGGTCACAGGGCCAGTGATTGTTCAGAGGAGAAGGTCTTCAAGTGCAACTTCTGCCATGGTCTTGGTCACAAAGAGAGTGTGTGCCCGGACAAGCCGTGCAAGGGATGTGGGAAGAAGGGACATACCCAGGCAGAGTGTGGCGACGCCGCCCCTGTTCCAAAGAGGCAGAAGACCTACTAGTGAGCTTTGTGAAGTTGAGATTGAGATTGACATGGATATGGACTGACAATGAGATTGATGGAGACTCAAGGATGGATTCGGGCATGTAATACTAGACCTCACTGAGAGAATAAAGAACCGATTTGCTGTCGCTGTCTTTGTGCACTTGACCTTGCTGTCGTAATCGACTCTTTCTTGACTCTTGAAACACGCCGCTTTTGATGTGACTACCTTCTATGATAACCTAGCATTACATTTTAGCTATCATGCTACCTGCTTCATGCTCTACCTTGCCCCTGTGACCTTACTGCGATACCTCTCTCCTCTTCCTCTATTCACTCCATCCTCTTCTCCATCCTCCACCTCATCTTTCTCCGCTGATTTCAAAACCTCCCCCACTGAATCCACAAAGTGTCCCTCACCACCACAAAGATTCAAGTTCTCCTTCACATACTTCCTCTCTTATGTTCTGACTACCTCACACACATCGTATCTCGACTTCGTCTAGGCAAACACCATTCAACCACTCATCCATCAACACAATGGCGCCTGGCATGAAGATCTTCTCGGAAAGACGCGTGAGAAGTTCAAGCTCAAGCGCAAGGCTAGTGCCCAAGCTGGTCCAGAAGCAGCGTCGGCAGGCCACTAAGGCTTCAGGTGATCAAGACATGGACGTGGGTGAGGACAACGCAAGTGCTGCTAATATTATCATGACAGACATTACTATCTCTGTCCACCCAGTCGACTCCGAACAGCTCGTTTGAGGCCACGGATCTTAGCTTGAGGGTGATCACGATCTCTCAATGGCACGCCACTGATCAGCACAATTGTCACCACAACAGTCGAAGGTCATCCTGGCTCTCTGGCTCATCACGACTACTCCTAGATTCAACAAGATGTCAAGATCAGGTCGAGGTCATTACACAGGCCCTCCATGACCAGAATGTCTCATCAGCCTGACC
>Ga0268246_10000564_pt1 | contig 15153 bp, 6 predicted proteins | sample AgamicOrSfe_FD_200242 | JGI IMG/M metagenome (GOLD analysis project Ga0268246, IMG submission 200242) | Agave microbial communities from Guanajuato, Mexico - Or.Sf.e (v2) (version 2) | ecosystem: Host-associated > Plants > Phyllosphere > Phylloplane/Leaf | place: Guanajuato, Mexico | collected...
TCGAGTGATTCCCAAGAGCCTTGCGCTTTCCACGACCCATTGCTATGTGCAAACTGTGACCGAAGGCGCGATCGATCTCTCTCGTTCTCCCTTCGCATCCAGCGTCGCCAATGCGTTGTCTGCCAGCAAAGATAAGCATGACGCATACCTCTCTGCAACCAGCTTCGCAAGCATGGGATGGCTGTTGCCGGTGAGCAATTTGATACTGTTGGACGCCATGGCTGTAGCCTGGCTTCTCGCTGCGTGAGCAAGAGGAAGAAGGTGGGAGTGCTACTACCGGGTACTCTCCTACATTGTTAGCAAGGGAGCAAAATAAAAGCATTAACGCCGGTTGACGTCCTCATGGTGGGGCAGCCTTGTAAGGAGCAGGCTCGAACTCCGCAATTATGCATCTTCACATCTCTATCGCGCAAGGTGCAGCGCATCAGCATGGTGTAAGAGGGGGTGAAAGCTACATTAATGAATCTCATCCTGGCCTATAATACACCCGAACTATGTAGCAAGCCTTGATGACAGCTCAGATAAGCGAAGAACCTGCACTTCTTCGATACCAGATACCAGCACCAACCTTCGAGCTCTCGATTTTGGTTACAATCTGTAGGAAAAGAGCGAGCAATAACGCCAGTGATATGCGCTATCCTTCGCAAGCCATGCAATAAACCCCATGCACCAATCGTGATGCTAGTAGAAACAAAGTCAAAGTGGGCGAAGCTACTCAGGCAAAGCCAAAGTACTCCCCACCAGTCGTGATGGCCGTGTATACGTTCTTCCGGAGGGCTTCGTAATTTTCGTACTCTGGAAGGTCGAGTTCTAGATATGTCGTAAGCATATGCTGTATCGGGAATTCAGAAGAGGCATCAACTTACGATTGAAACATGTGTGTGAACTTGGGAGACGATCCTTGTCACCATAGTCCTTGTGAATGCTGAACCTGGTGTACCCATTCATTCCTTCAAGCTCCTTAAAGCCATTGAGAGGCACCTTGCCAGTTCCCGTAATGAACTGTAGCAGCTTGGCCTGCTCCTCCTTGTCAAACGACCGCACTGCACGCCAGAACCATTGGATCTGTGGCGAACTATGATTGTAGTTGATGTAGTCGGTGTTGTTCTTCCAGTCGTCCACATCAATCTCGGGCATTCCAGAGATCAGAAGCTCCAATTCACCCTCGTCGAAGATCGAAATGAGCTCAGCAGGAACAATGTCGTGGAAACCTTCCAGGAAATGCTGCAATTGCTCCGAGACCGAGCCAGTCAGACGGTATTCCATGACCAGGCGCACGTACTCCTGCTTGTTGTCCTCGGTGACAGTAATATTGCGCCCATTCTCAATCAGGTCGATGACTTCAATGCTGCCGAAATTGTCCTTTTCGACTGAGAATGTCTCGGTGATGATATCGGTGATATCATTTTCAAGCATCCATCGAAGCGACTTTGTGTACTCCAGGTCAATAGTCTCCATGTCCTTCAGCGAGACAGACTTGCCAAGGATGCGCTTGTAAACAGCTCTGCTGAAGTGGCAATCCAAGACGCGGTTCTCGTAGAGAGCTTTGCCAATGATTCTGCCGATGAAGTGGAAATACTTGAGATGGTCCTCGTTAATACTGCTGAGCGGGTTGGGGTGGAAAGTTGTGCGGTCAGCAGCAACAGGGTTAAACAATGCATTGTCGGCATTGAACATCTGCCTTGCAAGTACTTGGAACCACTCTCGTGTGACACCACCTGCGTCAACACCTTCCTCGCCATGGAAACGGATGTTGAGCTTGCCATACTTGATCTCCTCGGGCTTCTTGAAGTACAATGTGCGGTACGAGTCACCAAATACTTGAGGACGCCTGATATTAAGAGTGAGAGTCGAATGAGGTACAGCTCTCTGCTCCGCAGTACGGTAGTGCAGCTTCCGCGTGAAGAAGTTGCGCTTGTTGTCAAACTCCAGGACACCAGGATTCTTGACGAGAACAGAGAATGAGCCACTCATAAGCTTGGGGTTTTGACGAACAAGGTCATTCAGGATCTTCTTGTGACGATTCGTGAACGTGAAGAAGACGTTCTTCATAGCCGGCTCTGGCGCGGGCGTTGTCGGTGCAGATCCCTTTGTGGTTAAAGGTCGAGCTTCTTTGAGTGTTAGTCCTTTGCAAACAACCATCAAGGACTCAATGAGCGGCAGCAGGATTGTCGCAACGTTCAAGAAGTAGCGTTCGGCTTGTTGAGTAGCGGACAAGCACGCTGCTAGCTGCTGCCAAAGTGCCGTGAAAGACGGATGCTCGTAGAGTCCAGCCAAAAGGTCTGCGCCAGCCTCGAGAGCACTATCAGACTGTTTCTTATTCTCAGCTGACTTGGGGTCAAAGAGATAGTCCAAGGCCGTGAGTACGCGGTTGAGCTTGGCTTGGTCGGAACCTGCAGGAGAGAAGTTTGCAAGAGCAAGCGTCTGTGCTTCCATCTCATCTTCTGCGCCTTTCAGAGTCTGAATCAGGTTGCCAAGATCCTTCTGGATGGTAGTGGCAAGCTGGTGCGCACGTTTGATGAGCTCTTGACCGAAGATGTGCCGCGCCTCCGGGATGGCAGACAGATTGTTGATAGCAGACAAAGTGTCTCGGAAGGTCTTACCACCGCACTCACGAGCTGTAAGCACGTTGATGATTGACCTCAAACTCTTCTCAGGGATCTCTGGAGGAGTAAGCTCCTTCTTCTTTTCCTCGGCCTTAGTATTGTCGGCTTGCACTTCTTCTTGTGCTGTCACTGGCGCTGCATCGGCGGCAACCGCCGCTGGCTCTGTGGTGCTTGACGATGCTTCAGCCGGCACAACGTCCTTTGCGGGATCCGCCTTGTCCTTCTTGAGCAGAACAGTCAGAGGCGTAGTGAGCATCTGCAAAAGTGATGCAAGCAGCTCTATCAAGTGAGGACTGTCGACGATCGTGTCTCGATCGAGAAGAGTCAAAAGCGAGTTGAGAGGATATCTTCCGGTCTTATTATCCTTGGCCTTACCCTTGCCTTTGCCTTTAGCCTTCGCGCTGATCAGTGCTTCATGCTCTGTCAAGAAGAACTTCGGGATATGAGGTATAGAAGAAGTGAGGAAGATTAGCATATGAAGACAGTGATCCATGACCGTAGTCGGAGAAGTCTCGCTGGGGTCGAGGCTAGGCTTGGAGATTGCGCGCTTGACAGATTGAGGTGTTTTAGTGACTGAGGCAGGTTGTGTCGCCTTGGTGGCAAGCTGTGTGTAAGCTCGCTCAACAGCGGCCACATCGGCCGTGCCGTCCTGGAGGATAGATAGCAAGCCACTGATGATCTCACCACGAGTCTGATGATTGCCGCAAGCATTTCTGAAGATTTCCATCAAGCTATGCCTGGAGCTGCCGTGAGTTTTCACGAACAGAAGACGTAGCAATGTGGCAACTCCAGCTTTGTCGAGCATCTGGACGATGGGTCTCCGTGGTTTGGCCTCAAGCGCTTTGGAGTCAGCAGTGCGCGAATGTCGACCAGATGCGCCGTCAACGCCCAGTGACGATGCAAGAGTAGCTGCGTTCATGCCTCTACGGCGATGATGGCCACCCAATGCACGGGCTTCCGCTGCGACCTCAGGAGGCAGAAGATCGAGAATATCGTCATCGGCTTCCGCCAGTAGAGACTGTCGAAGAACAGGATCATCGAGTGTGGCAATGAAGCTGGCCGGATCCATCTCCTCAGCACGAGCCTGCCCACCATTCGCAGCTGATGCTCTGCGACGATTCTCTTCACGTTCGCGGCGACGATTCTCGGCAGCTTCTTGCTGAAGCACCTCCGCACGAATGTCCACTGGAAGAGCATTGAGGAATTCCTGGTCGAATGTCGATTGAGCTTGCCCAGTCGCAGCCTGTTGTGATCGATGTTCTACCACCTGCTGCATGATGACATCCTCTCGCAATTCTGCCGGAAGAGCATCCAAGAACTCAAGGTCGATACCAAGATCCGTGATGTCGAGCGTACGACCACGTATAGTAGTCATAACGCGTGGCACAGGCGCTGCTGGAATTGCGACTTGAGCCGGAACCTCAGCGCCTGACTGTTCAGAGGCTTGCTGTGATACAACACCTTCCATTGCATCATCTGCAGTGTTGGCACCAGATGGGTCTGTAGCCTCTACTTCTTCCATCTCCATGGCCTTCTGCTCTGCTAGTTCTTTGGCGGCTTCTTCTTCTCGTTTTACCTGTTCCAAGCGCTCTTGTTCAGCCTTTTCATGCTCTTTGCGCACACGCTCTCGTTCTTCTTCCCTCAATTTCGCGGCCGCAGCAGCAGCCGCAGCAACCCGTGCCGTTTCTACTTCGATGGCTGGAGGTACGAGAAATCTGAGGATCGCATTGACCACACGTGTAGCCTTTGCCGTCTGCTTTCCAGGCCCGGGACAGAGCATTACAGCCTCTTCACGCCAGCGAGCGATCGTCTCGCATGCGTCAAAATCCACTGCAGTCGCCGGGTCCATCCGTAAAATTCTGCTCGAGTATGGTCTCACATTATTATGCCAATTGATTGGGCCACCTGCATCATGAGGACCGGACCCAGGCATGGTGACATGAATATGTGTTGGATGACCGTGATGAGCGTGTCCGAATTGAGTATTGGCGTGTCGGCGAATGGTCGGGAGCATACCTCCGCCAACACCAGAGCCCATGGCACGGAGCAGATCATCAAGTCCAGATATGGTGTTGTCAGCTCGTGTAAGTGACTGTAAGAGCGCGCTGATATCGTGCGTTGCTCCAGGCCCGGGAGCAGGCAAAACCATTTCAATCGCGCCTTGCAAAGACCCGGGTAATGGTGGACGAGCCGGCCGATCTTGGCGGGCTCGCGCAGGCTCATCGTCATTGGACTGCCGCGTGCGATCCAATAGAGGATTGATAGCCTCTTCGGCACCTTGAGTACGACCAGTAGGTCGATGCGAACGGTAACCACCAATGAAACTGTCTGCTCGGCTGTTGAAAGGCAAGTACCCAAGTGGGCCGCCATGGCGAGCCATTCCACGAGCAGCGGCAAAAGCCGGCATGCCTGTTGGCACGAAACCAACGTCCTCATCTTCCATCTCGAATTCGCCCATACCGCCGTTGAGGTAGGCTTCGTCTTCATCGTAGTCCTCTTCATCGTCTTCACCCTCTTCGCCGTCCTCCTCATCACTGAGCTGATCTTCCTCACCCTCCATCTCAACCTGCGCGTCAGCCAAATCGGGATCTCTGAGGGTAGGGAGGACATATGGAGCGAGTTCATTCTCAGACTCATCTTCGTCTCCGCCCGGGCGACCGCCCAGCTCGATGACTTCTTCAGCGTCAGCGGCAACAGCAAAGCCCATGCCATCATGCATGCCTTCTCCGTCTTCACCTTCATCTTCCCAGCCTTCCTCGTCCTCGTCCTCATCCTCATCGCCGCTCTCACCATCCAGTACGTCAGCCAGGCCTTCGAGAATCTCCTGGCGTGCATCGTCATCGGGGTCATCATCATCTTCTCCATCGTCATCGTCCCCATCATCATCACTGTCCTCATCCATCTCATCTCCGTCATCGTCGTCGCCGTCCATGTCGACCTCAATGTGCATGCCCATGTCACCAGGTAGACCTTCAATAGGTCCAATACCGTTCATATCTTCATCTTCGTCGCTAACGACATCCTCGTCGTTTGGCTCTTCTTCATCGTAGTCCATATCGTCAGCATACTGGCCGCCATACATCTCGTCGTCTTCGTCCTCTCCATCTTCATCCTCGTCCTCCTCATCTGATTCTTCTTCCTCTTCTCGACCTGGCTCGAACATGCCTAGGGTCGAGTTACGATAGAAGTCAGGAGTTTCCTCCCGATCTACGTTGATCTCTGATGTTGAGCTTGCAGAAGAGATCGCATCGTCGTCATCAGTTGTTGCGGCTGAGGTCGAAGAGTCAGAGGAAGCACTAAGCTCGATGGCGGTGTGTGTCAGAAGTCTGAGCGGTCGAAGCACATACTTCACGACACGTTTAGCACCAAGAAGAGTCAAGTCGAGGTCAGCAACAGAACTTGTCAAAGCGCTGATGAAATGCTTTTCGAACATCATCTTCGCGGTGAGTTTCTGGCTCGGTATGAGACTGGTCGAGTCAGCATCGGTCCTACGATACTCAACTGGGATAGCTGGACGACCCGCAAGCATGCGGTCGAAAAGATCGGCCAATGCCAGCAGCTTAGAGCCCTTAATCTCGAAGGGATCGGAAGAGCTGTTTGCATCCTTGAAGGCCTTGAGTGCATGTTCCAGTACGAAGCGCTTCACAAAGAAGAGCTCTGGCTCCTCTACTTCATCCAATGTGTCCAACTTCTTCTGAGACTTTTCGGCAGTCCTTGAACATAGAGCTACGATGACACTAGTTGCCCTTGAAGAGACACAGCTCTTCTTTCGGCCGGCAGTATCTTCTGGATGCTGAACACTGTTCGTGGGAAGTAGAGTGTTGAGCAAGTAGTTCAGTACACCAGATCGCGGCTTCGAAGGTGTCATCGGTTGCGAGTCTGATTTGCGAGAAAAGTTGATGAACTCGACCTTAGTCCTGTTGTAAGAAGCGAGCAATTCGGTGAGACACTGTAGGATGAAGCAGCGATACACGAAGATTGGATGATCGTCTATCTTGAACTCTTGCTTGGTATCAGTCTTCTTGTCTTCCGGTTTGGGGTCTTGCACCACGGAGCCGACAGAGGCTGAGTCGTCAGACATTTCGATATCTTGACCCAGCTCGCGAGACGCAGCCTGTTGTGGTGATGAGGAAACCTCCTTGTCGTCCACATCCTTGTAAGACATGAGCTCCGACAACAAGTACTGTATGACACCATCAGGATGTTCCACAGAGGGTGTCTTTATCTCGAAGCCAGGCTTCTTGACATCCGCAGGCGCCTCGATGGAGAGGGTTGCATTCTCCGCGGGAGAGGTGGGTGTCGGTTTTGTTGCGTCGTCAGAAGTGTCAGCCTTGGCAGGCGCCTTCAAGGCAAGATTCTGAGGAGCCTGTTTGTGGTCATACTTGGGTATCTCAAGCAACTCGTTTGTCACCTCGACGAATATTTCTGGCGCCCTGAGCACAAGATGAGATGCAGTTGAAAGGTACACAGTAGTATCGATTCTGGCTGGCTTGTCGAAAATTGCCTTGATCTCAGTGCGTATGTATTGTCGGATAGTCTCCTCATCTTCTACGACGTGTCGCAATATGATCATGACAGTGCTACGGAAGTGCTTGTCCATGCCGATAGAGAGCTGCTTGAGCATGACGAAAAACCTCTGCATATTCTTCTTCTGGCCAAGCTTCAGCGCCAGCTGGCGATCGCGAGTCAAAAGAGCCAAGATTCGGCAGAAGGCAATGCCCACATCAGCATCCTTGCCAACTCGTGGTAGGAGGTCAATGACTCGCGTGAACAGAGTTTCCTTGTCTTCTTTTGACACTATGGCCTCAACAATTGCTGGTGGCGTCTCGTCTGGCCTGCCATCGAGAGGCGGTGCGTGCCAAGCGATCTGCTTCGGCGAAACATCCTCCTCCAGCAAGCCTTCCAGGATTAGCAAGATACGCGCAAGCCAAGGTGCGACCTCATCCAGAGACTGTGGTCCTTGTGGCACAGTGAGAAAGCCGAGCAGTACCGAGAAGTTATCTTGCAGCTCTTCTAGAGCCGCCTCGAAGAACTTCGGGTGCTCTGGAATGAATTTCTCCTTCATCGTGATAATACCAAGCAAGTGCGCATATCGGGCAATCTTCCTAGCATTTTGCGACAATTCTCCATCGACGCCCTGAAATGAGATCAGAGATTGGAGTAGTGTAGTGGTAATGTCCTGTCGAAGTTCAGGCGCCTTGACACAGCTGGCGGCAATGACATCTGCCATTTCGAACGTGACATTGTCAAATGCATCCAGAATTGCCACACAATGATCAACAAGGTCTGTTCGGATCTCGTTGCGTAGTTCATCCAAGTCCTCGACAGTCACAGGTGCTTCATTGCTTCTTGACAGTTGCGACATCATTTCATCCTCGATTGACTGCGGTTGCACAGCTGCGCCTTCCGCATTTTCTCGCAGTACCGCTGCGGCCGCTTCACCCAAGGGTCCTTCCAAAGCGAAAGGCGTGATCGAAGGAGTGTCCTCAGCGGATAAGGTGGCATTCAATCCGCTCGAATTGGAGTCTTGCTCCGGCCTGACTGACGTGCGGAGGATAGAGTTTGTTTCATACCCAGGGATTGGATGCCGTGGAATGAGCGGGAAGCGTCTATATTGCAAGCAGTATTCCAGTGCATTCGCTTGATTGTCGTTGCATCGGTATAAAGCTTCTCGGCCGAGGTCAGGCAAGTAGTCTCGCTCAGTCAGTCTGTCCAATTCTGCCTGGTTGCGAGGCGACCAACTACGTCTCGTTATTTCGGGCTTCTTGGGCGCTGGATGACTGCGTTTCTGGATTGCGGCGTTTTCTAATCGCGCGTCCAATACTTCCTTGATGATGCTGGCCAAACTTCTGATCACCTTCCCAGGTAGCTGTTCAATATCGTCCGCACTCCAGATGGGCAGAACTGCACGCATGACCTGCATGCGGACTTCGACAAGGAGCTGCATAGGTGAGAACTGATAAGCAGCTTCACGCTCTCTCTCGCCACGCTGGGTGAGCAGGCCAGATTGTGTGGACGTCGGAATGGTCTTGCTGTCAACTATACATGCAAAAAAGGACAAGATATTGTCCAAGGTCGTCGCAGCCACCGGTCTTCGCTGGTCGTCAGCGGGAAGTCTAAGGTAAAGAGCTTTTACTGCATGCGCCAAGCGACCAAGGAGTTCCAGGCCGCCTCTCTCTTTGAAAGGCCGGAGGATCAAGGTCAGAGCTTCCAAACCTTTACGCTCGGCATCAAACTTGGCGTCGGTTAAGGTATGCTGGAGACGGCCCACCGCAGCATTCAATGCTGCCAAGTAAGGTTTTTCCTCGTGCTTGTCGAGAAATGGAGTGAGCTGGTCCACTAGAGCCTTCGCGATATGATCCGCTACCATAAGCATGTTCTGTTTGTTGTACTCACCACTAGGCATGCGTCGAGACAGTAATGCTTTACCAAACCCACCAAAGACACGCGTGATTATAGCCGATGTTTCGTTCATTGCATGACGAACTTGACGATAGTTGAACTCCTCAAGAGTGGCGAGCGGAATACCATCTGATGCAGCATCATTACTGTTCCCAAGCTTTATCCGCTCCGAGGGTTTTGGTTCCGGAGCATGCAGCGCACTCTCAGGAGAGCTCGTGTCGACTGTGATTGAGGTCAAATCATTGTCTCCGGTTGGCATGTCGGTCAATCTTTTCCTCCATAGCAGTTCAGTGTGGATGCGATCGATGTCACACTTGACTTGGAGCTTTCCTAGCGAGGTGAGAATCCTAACATACATGTCCATCAGGTTCATCGAGGTCAGTAATGCTGTTGTGCTCGATCGAGTACCTTGCGCCGCCAAGCACTTGGTTAATATGCTGCAAGTCATCTGGACAGCTTGTAGTGCGACTAACAAACGACTACCTTTGAGACTTTGAGCTGTTGAAGCTGGTGTATCTTTCAGGTTGATAAGATCTGCAAAGACGGCGCTGTCCGTGTCGTGAGCGATGAAGGGCGCAAGATCGTTGAGACATATCAGCATGTAATCGAGCATGAAAGGTAGGACGAGATGCGGCTTGGCATCGATGAGCAGCTGTACCACACGCACCAGCCTGTTGCTGCTGAGCTGAGTGTTCAAGACTAGTGGCAGTGAAGGCGCGAACAGAATGTTGAGGACGTCGGCTGTGCCGCCTGCGTGTGCAAAAGTGGCAACATGTTGGGTGTTGCCGAAGAATCCGAGCAAGAACTTCGAGAAGACTGCGATATACTCTGCACTCGTGGGTATGGAAAGGTACTTCTTGATCTCTGGACTAGTTCGGTTCAGCGAGGATGATTCTCCTGTCATTATGACATCGTCATTCTGCGAGCTCGGCCACGCTTCCGTGCTGCGAAGTACAGCCATGTTCTCCGGATCGTTCAGAGCCATGATCTTGACGCCAAACCCTTCGTCGCAGATCGGCTGACCTTGCTCATTCAAGTGGCACAGCCTGGGACCATGATTCTGTGTCATGAACTTCCCTCTAATGATACGGTTGAGATCTGAGGCAGTCCTGCAGGCGAGGGACACGATCTCGGTTTTGAGTTCCGGGTGGTGTCGTGCAAGCTCGTCCATATCACGTCCCAGGGTTTCCACCTCGGTACCAGTAGTTTGGGCAAGTGCTTTGACATGCGCAGGTGAAAGCAGTGCCCTGTAGAACATGGCAAGCGCGTGAGTTGATTCGAGCTGCTGGATGCCTGCCTCGTTCAAGCAAATTGCGGAAAACGCTGGCGGGAGAGCTGCAATGCATTCGACACTGGCAAGGACGCCTTTCTGCCACGTTGTCACCGACCCAAAACCGGTACTGTCCGCATCAGGCGCAACGATGCCGTTTTCGTCCATGTCAATCAGGGAAGTGGTTGAGACGTCCTCATCAATAAATGGCGAATCTATCACCCGCTGCGTGATCGTCTCGAGAAAGGTCTTGACCAAGCCTGCCTCGGCGATGGCAGCATAACTCGTTGGCTCATTGTGGATGAAGCTGCCGAAGACATTCACAGCCGCACTCCATACATTTGTTCCAAAGACGGTGGGCTTGCTGATGATTGTCCGCAGGCCACCTAGAAGCTGGGATGACTCAATGAGGTTTCGAAGCATGCGATCAGTCGCTCCACCACTGAAACCCATACTATGGTTCAGAAATTTCACCAATGCGCGTAAAGTTTGCTGTTGGTAGAAAGGAACTTCGTAATCCGTCATGGCAGTCTTGTACTCGCTTGGCATACCTTTACCTTGTTCAATCAGAGCTAAAGCTGTTGTGACTTCGTAGTCCAGCAGTGCCGCCAGCTCATCGAGCCCTTTGGCATTGACAAACTCGTTGAACGCATTCTGCGTGTTGTACGTCCATACGTCAATGAAGTTGAGTATTGAGGGATGATCTTCTTCAGCTCTTGCAGACCGCCGCGAGACTGCTTTGGTGAGAATCTCTATCAAGCCAGCAGAGAGAAAGCCATCGCCTCCACGTGGGCTTGACTTCGGCAGAGTGTGCAGCAGAGTAGAAAGAGCTCTCCGCCACTCTCGATCTTCCACCTCGTCCGTCGTATCTTCACCCGGTGCAGCATCATTGAGCGCTCTACGCACGATATAGGTGAAAGTGCCATGACTCGCATTGATGCTCAGCGCCATACCGACCTCAAATACTTTGTTCTTGTGGTTGCAGAGTGCGTCTAGCGTTTCCAGTGCCACCGCCTGAACGCCTTTGGATATGTTGCCCAGTCCTTTTCCTGGTGGGTGAATAACGTTGCAGAGCTGAGTTGGCATTTGATGTCGGCGTGAGATCTCAACCTCCTGAGCAAGCACTTTCTGATCCAATTGTGATTCTGGGTAGATGTGCGACAGATTGGCAATGGCCAACATTCGAATCCTTGTGATAGCTGTACGTGATTCTGGTGTCGAGGCTAGAGCTCGAGCCACCCGTAAGCTGTGTAGAAACTCGTAGCAGCGTTCTTTGGGGACTTTTGAGATGTTCGCTTGAATGATTTCCACCAAAGAGGATTCCATTAACTCGGGATACTTGATGTGCAATTCGGAGTCGACTGTTTCTTCTTCCATATCATCATTAACCAATGAGCCTACCACCTTTCCCAGACTTGACCTGCCGACCGGAGTTGGAGTTGCCGGCGATTGGAACAAGTTTGTTGTTGCTTCTGCAGATCGAGCTTTCGACTGTCCTGTTGTTTCCTTCTCGCGTAGGTCCATCTTGACCTCACCCCACTCCTGCCACGAGATGTTGCGTTCCGGATTGTCTTGTAGCGTCACCAGCAATTCCATCTCAATGCCTGTTGTTTCTTTGCCAGGGAGATTCATCTGCGATCGAAGAGGATCTGTCGGAAATGGCCCTGCCAATTGCTCCACTTTGGCGAGATCGAATTTGTAGTGTGTGGCTAGCAGACCTTGGTGAACGTGCTGCAGGTACGGAGCACCGATGCGCAGGCGCGATGCGGAATATCTTTGAGCACATCGAAGACCTAGTCGCAATGTGGCTTCGAGTAGGGATAGCGATGTGGTGTTGAGCAGGTGACTCAGGCAGTTTGTGCTTGCATACAAGCTCCTGTTGCCACAGTTCTCGAAGACGAGTTTTGAAAACCTCAAGATTGACTCTACCAGCTCACGATCTCCCTCAGAGCTGAAGCCGCACTCTTTCAGTTGGTCTAGGTTGGCGCCCGTCCTGGCTTCTTCCTTGACTGCATCTTTGTCGCCATCTTGCAAGAGCTGGCAGGTGAATGCCGTGGTCTGTGGACCTGAGTCGAGACTGTATTGAGTAGAGAATCTCTCAAGGATTGCGTCGAAGCGGTTGAGTGCATCGATCCAGTGGTAGATGTCACCTCGTGGGAAAGGCCATCCTTTCGGGAAGGTCTCTAGATGCTTTGGGAGCAGATAGAGTGGAAGTGATGTGGTGGTGTTGATGAAGTCTGCTATAGCCGGTGACTACGTGGTGTTAGCTAGGGTTGGCGTGATTATGGACGAAGTGATCTTTACCAAGGTAGCTTCATGCTTCTCCGTCGCCTTCTTCTCAATCTTCCCCATGCTGCCAGCGGCAAGCCCGAACGTTGATTACGCCAGTCCTGCTTTGGTAATGTTCTCCCTTGCTAGAGACTTTCTTGACTCTGATTCCAGTTGATTTGTTTGGTGACAGTGATCTTGACTTCTTCGGTTGACTTGAAAGCAGAAGATCTCACAAGAGGGAGGCCAGAGCAGAGCCGGAAGTGACGGAAGATAGTTTCTGAAAGAGTGTCACAGACTGCTGTGAAGACTGAGCTTGATGTTGGCGCCTGACAGATATAGGTGTAGTTCAATCGCAATTTCTGGCACGAACGACGGTGCAGGTCGTCGTTCCTTGAGTAGACAAGGTGCGAATCTTCAGACGCTCTTAAGGTGATGCGTTGGTGGCTATATTGTACAATGTCAAGAAGATGCGGATTGTAGACAAAACATGTGACACCAGGTTGTAGTTGTCGTGACTGACTCAGGCAGCCCTCATTCGTGACAAGATGCCATCTCTGTACCGGCAGTCTCTTTGTAATATTTAGGTGATTGACCACTCCAAGCTAGAGCTCGATAAATAAGGAGTCTCTGGCTCCGATGCAAGATCGTGTTTCATTATGGATTATGATTTACTGTCTAATATACATTTGAAACGAAGCGAGCGCACGCTCAACCCGTCCTCTATCTTCCTGCTTAACATCCTTCCTATCATGTATGTCCATAAGTCGTGAAAGCCAAACGCCTTGCATAACCATCATTTAATTCAAAGATCATTTCCAAGACCAATACCCATCGACAATACCCACTCCGATCACTGCGCAAGCACCACTGCGACAATCAGCCCGAGCGCGCTGAAGATAGATCCAGCTCCAAGACTTGACGCTTTACTGTTTGCGAAAGCTCCCACGGTTGCGACTGGCGCTGGCGTCAAGATCGCGCTCTTGACTCCAGCCGTCGTACTTGTGCTCATAGTTGTGACTGCTGCGGCAGACTTGCTTGAAGCAGTCGTCGTAACTGTGCTCGAAGCTGTGACTTCTCCGCCAGACGTACTTGAGGCAGTCGTAGTGACTGTGCTCTTGTCTGTGACTTCTCCGCCAGATGTGCTTGATGCAGTCGTCGTAACTGTGCTCAAGGCTGTGACTTCTCTACCAGACGTGCTTGATGCTGAACCGGTTTGTGTACCTTGTGAACCCGCAGAGCCTGATGAGCTTCCGGAACCACTGGTGGAGCTTGCACCACCTCCAACAATGACGCCGCTCCCTGTCGTGATAGTGGAGACTGAAGTTGATGTGACAAGCATTGTCGATGTTGTCGGAGAAGAGCTTCCAGATGGTGTCAATGAGACCCCAATCAGAGTATCGGTCAGAACTGTAGTAGAAGCTGCTGATGCTGTAGCGCTGCCTGGTAATGAGGAAGTGAAGATCTGTGTAGCGGTTTCAAGAGTGGTGGATGTGCTTTGTACACCAACAGGCCCTATTATTCCCGTGTTTGATGCTGTAACAGAATTGGCATTTGTCGTGTCTGAATAAGATGTGACTGTCGGCACTGAAACTGTCGAAACCGGGGTGACGCCTGCAGCAGTTGATATGTGAGAGATTGCTGTCAATGCAGTGACAGTGACAGTCGTGTCATATGAAATCGAACCCATGGCGCCGGAGGCAGAGCTAGCACTGGCGACTTGTGTAGCGCTATTAATAGCCGTGGAGCATGTACTCCCGAAAGTGCAAATGGCGCTTGAAAGAACGGAGACAGCGTTCGTGGTCATGGTAATCGTCACAGTCTGTGCTACAACAGGCCCAGAGAATGTAGACAAGGTCGATGCTGCTGTCGATTGCTGTAGGGTGCTTGTGGAGGAGACGTAAGTCCAACTCGATGCTTCAGATCCAGCCAGAAATGTCGCTGTGACCTGGTCGTGCGATGAAAGAGTGAGAGTCGTCTCGGATGTTCCAGGTATTGGCACTATTGGAAGGTTTGACGAGGCAGTGGTCGGAGCGTACGATGTGCTGATATCTGTCAAAGGCTCGTCAGTACTGATCGCAAAGGCACGAATACTGCAACAAGCTCACAATCAAATGCGCTTGTTGTTACGGGATCTACAATGAAAGTAGTTTGCGCGAGAACAACACCACTAATTGCGCACAGTGTCGCCAAACACAAGCACGCGAACGCGGCATTTGCAAAACAGGAAAAGAACGACAAGCCAAAATTGACAAAAGGTAAGAGAGTTTTTATCGCAACATACTTATGTGATGTCGCTATGCAGCTGATGGGCTGGTGATATGCGAAGCGGAGTGAAAGTCGTCGCGCGAAATCAAGGCGTCGAGGTGTGAGTTGTGTTGTGTCGGGAGGTGTCTCGGAGCACGAGCTGGCAGGCGCGTAGGAGACTCCTATGTACCTCAGTACGGAGGAAGTTACGTTTCAGAGAGTGGTCGGGACGGGCCACCAGCGTTTAGTGAGATGGCGTTGAGACAGAGATTTTGGCAGCGTGAAGGCTGGAGGGGCAAAGTCAAGATTGTATAGTTTGGCATTCCTGCCACCCGTGGACGGCATAACAGGTTTCATGCT
>Ga0268246_10000565_pt1 | contig 15135 bp, 3 predicted proteins | sample AgamicOrSfe_FD_200242 | JGI IMG/M metagenome (GOLD analysis project Ga0268246, IMG submission 200242) | Agave microbial communities from Guanajuato, Mexico - Or.Sf.e (v2) (version 2) | ecosystem: Host-associated > Plants > Phyllosphere > Phylloplane/Leaf | place: Guanajuato, Mexico | collected...
ACTTCTTAAGAAGTAAAGAAATAAATTACCTTTTGTTCCCGAAAAAGCCTTTTCTTGTCTTGACAACGAGTAAACTCGCCTTGCCATAAGGTTTTTCACAGTTGGATTGATCGACTTAACGAAATTGAATTAAGAGAAGAAAGCAATTCTTATGCCCAAAACTCCCATGCTTTCCGGATCATTGGTTAACAACCAACCGGCAATTTCCGTCTTCCTGAATTGGGAGAGTCTTTCTTCATTTTTCGAGAGAGCAGAGCAAGCAGTCAAAGAATGAACCAAATAAATGATAAATAGAATTAAAGCTCTCCAATTATAGGTATATATTCTACAGCGCCATGATGCGTATGATCAAAAAAAGCGGTTAGTAGTCCTTTCAATTCTTGTGTAAACTTCCGAGATGTGTCCAAAAGATGAAGAATAGAAAGAAAGTATAGGCGCTAAAGCTAAAGCCCTGATGCCTTTGTGGTTGGAAGCCTCTTGTATGTTGTATGCAATGACGTGCACCTTTCCTGAAAAAAGGCCCAGGCTAACTCTGATAGCTAGAAAATAGGTAGGAAGTCTGCAATTCCTTTCACTCCTACAGAAGTGGAGGACTTAGAAGAAGGTGATGCTGGAGTTCCAGTCTTACAATATATAAAAATAAAATATAAATATATAAAGAAGGTTGGTTCTATCCATGGTTCTACTAGTGATTACCTATTCATATGAATACTCCATTTCGCCACGAAAAAGCTTTAGTACAGAAAGGTTCGCAAGTAAGATATATAAGAAACAGAAACAAGACGAATTACCAGGCCAGCAAATGTCAAACTAGCCATTCTTGTTCACGAATCTCCTGCGTCGAGAAGAAGCTGTTTTCGCACCTGAATCAGAATACGCTGCTTGGATCTTTGCACGACTAGGCTCTTGGCCTTCTGCCTGTACTTTTGATTATGCCTTTTTGCCGTCGATTACGGGATTTCCTGCTTGACTGCGTCGACTCTATGCCTTCCCGGCTTGCTTTCTTGGTGACTCTAACCCGGAGACTTTTTACCTTGACTCTTGACTTTTTACCTTGACTCTTGACTTTTTACCTTGACTCTTTCGGTATCGGTATGCCTTCGATGATTACTGCTTTAATGAATACCGTCTCTTCGGCAAGTTAGGAAGCGACGAACTCTTCCCTCACCCGAAGGCGAGCGAGTGCACTACATTGAGTAGGAATTCGGAATAGAATAAGCTGTTGGGAAGAGAATACCACGAATACGCTATTTTGAGGATAAGGATTCGCATGCGGACAATTCGATGAGGACGATTTCTTGCAGAAAGAGAAAAGGGATACCAGACCAAAAAGGGAGGAGAACTAACCAATATCAATCTTCATGTACCGACGGGTGCTGTCAGTCTAGCTCAACCAGGCGTATGATTCATCCTAGTTCAAGCTGTCTTATTCACACTGGTGCGTTCACTCTCCTCTCTTTCAAACACACCTTGCCTGCTGTCAGTCGTATGTCAGCCTTTCAACAATCAAATGTCAAATGCGTCAAACATACCACTCGAACCTCGATCGAAGGCATACCGAGCATAGGCAGAGATAAAGCAAAAAGAACGAAACCGAGCCTCGCAGCCCTCTTGATGCGATGAGCAAATGGCTAGTATTCAAGGCTAGTCCCAAGAAACCAAGCAAAACGGCTATCCCGATAAGAAGAAGAAAGGGCTAGTCTGAAAGGAAAGGCGGATCACAAGATTCACAAAAAAAGGGTTATTTCGACAAGAACTCAAAAAGGTGATTCCGAATAGTCCTCATAAAAGAAGGGAGGTCCATTCCTACTGCTTGCTAGTCTAAGCATTTGTACAAACCCTATAGTCTAATACCAAGCAGTGGTCCAATCACAAAACATTCTCAAAGAAAGCATTAGGTCTCCCATTCTTTAGGGCAAGCATCGATAGCAGCTCGACCTTATTAAGAAGAAGAAGCCTGATCGGGCGGCCGGTACATGAGAAGCACTTTACAAACTGTCATCGCACTGTCCACAAGAAGAAAAGAAGATCAGCAGGGTCAAAGTGAATTTCGTTACTTTGCTTCTCTTGTTTTGAATGGAAAAAGGAGAAGTGACCAATAGGCAGCATAGCCATAGCTTGATTCACATTTTTCTTTTTTTTATTATAGAGGCGTCTCGGCATTGGAAGAGAAGGCTCCAGGCCAAAAATGAAAGCAATCGAAGGAACGGGTAGAACATGTTCTATTTTCCGATCTTTCAAGATGAAAATGGAGGGATTGGCTTAACTTCCTCTATGCGGTTGCATACTGCTTTGCTTGAGTAACGAGTAGGCCATTACAGATAGGCTGCTTTTGCTATTACTGAAGCTTTTAAGAAAAAAGACCTTTCCTTTATGATATTAAGGATTTTTCCAATCATTAGAGTGGCGTCATCCCCTTTCATTCATGTCTTTTGGATAAAAGTCCGTAGGCCTAACAGTCGATTAGGTCAGTAGCGGAATGCCATTTGACCTACCTGAGAGGTTAAATAGCGCGTTCAGGCACTCGGGAGAGGAGGAATCGAATCCCTATTGGAGTCCCACCCCATAGAAAGGGCTAACCTCCTCGTTAGCCTATGAATACGAGAATCTTAGTTATGTTCAAGCACTCTTTCGGGCGAGTGAGTCACGTGCGTTCAAGTCAAACCAAAACAAGAGAAAGTAACTCGACCTTAGGCAGAGGTTTTCAAACCATTTCATTGGGAGTCCCATCATTCAGACGGACAAGACAGATGCCGAGGCAAGAAGCCCCGCAAACGCAATTCAAGAGGGAAGTGCGCCTTCCACCTTATTCGAGTTTCAGATCTTGATGTTACGGCCAGTGCCACGAGAGTTGAGTTGAGAAAGGCAATGAAGCGGAAAGGGACCGAACGTGTCCTATTGAGAAATGAAAGAATATGAGCTCAAACCCGCACTAGAACGACAAGGAGAAGTCGGAGCTCCCTAAACCCAAACTCGGTCGGTAGGTATAAGATGAGCTGGTAGACTGAAAATCTTACCCGACATCAGCTATTTGAAGATTTGTTTGTTAAACTGTTGAGGGAAGGTCTGATGCAACGAGTGAACCAGATCGACCTGAGAGGGAGTCCCAGGAAAGGGTAGACGAAAGAAGGTCTCCGATACGGGGATGGAGTGTGAAGACATCGGTTGAAGTGCTTAGTTTCCAGACTCAGTTAGTTAAAATAATCTGGGACTAAGATAAGAAGATCAGTTTCTCTTAATCACATCACGGGGCGCATTCGTCTCGTCTATCGGTCCTTAGTCTTAGATAAATTGGTGGTAGCCACTACGTCAAGAGCAAATAGAATCGAAAGAGAAGATTTTCCTCGATGAGTTGAAGGTTTGTGACTCCTTCGCTTCGACCGTACCTTCTTTCTTTAGTAGCGAGTATAACTTTACAGATATCATTGATTTTAACCATGACCAGCCCTGACTTGACTGGTGGGAGAGAAAGTCTCAGCGCTAACTCACTAGACGGACAATCGACCCTAGGGAGAGACCCGATTCAGCCTGGGAACATCACTTCCTATAGTGGCAGGTAATTATGGGTTCTGCCGCACCTGATTCCCCAGAAACGAGAAACCATCACATCAATGAAGGAATGCAAGTGTAGTTTTCACCAGATCTAATGTCTGATTTCGACCTTGATCTATTTGAAACGAACTGCCCTACGTTCAATAAAAAGAAAGACTGTCTGGCTGTAGCCATGCCGAATGGAGAAGGAGGGGCAAGGGCAGACCGCTGCTGGTAGCCGTAATTGGGTGGCGCGCTATAGATCGGATCCTAAGTAGCTATAGGATGAACCCTGGAAGACGGCCCTACCGGAGGAAGCGGGTAGGGTGAATCTCCGTAACGATTCTAACGACCTAGCTAATCGTTGATTCAATGTCCTCTTAATCGGGGCACCGGTTTTTTTCTTGTTTTCAACTAGGTCTTTTCCCCTCGTGGTTAAACATGAGTTTGGAAATGCTCATTCTGTACATCTCCTCGTCAATCTGTGCATGAGCTTCTGGGCTATGTCTCGCTTACCCTCTTTAGTAGAGATCAACCGCTTATACTGGAATTAAGATCTGTTATCCAAGCCTCGGGCTTAATCCGTATAATGGTTATTACTGGCATTGTGGGGTAAGATTTCTTTGACATAGAAGGATGTCCCTCGGAAGGTTTAGCTACGTCCTGTAAGAACTTGCTACAAGCAGGCAACTTACTACCTCTCTGTCTCCTCTTCTTATATAGTTGATGGACTTAGTTTCATCGTATAAGAGACGGGTCGGTGGGCAAGTGAGCGGATCTCGCCTTTGTTGATCCGCTTGAAGAGAGTTATCACGACCCTGCTACATCGCGATCGTTTATTCCCAAGCGATAGAGAATACAAAGCACACAAGGCGCATGATGAACAAGAGTAGCTTCCCGTCCCTTACTCCATTTCTTGTCTTAAATAGAACAAAATAGTGGGCTTCCTTCTTCTATGAGTCGAAGACAGCCTCGAAGCGCCAAACGAACTGACCCTACCCAAGCCTTTTCCAGGCAAGATCTCAGCCAAATGAGCCTGATCGTAACAAGCTTTAATTAAATCAATGGGACCGGCTTAAAATAAAAAGATGGAGATTTTCTCTCTACTAGCTGCCCCGCTCATAGAATGGATCGCTCAAGAAGAGCACTTTTCGGGCATAAGATAGCGAAGTTTTATACTCTCATGAGGGGTCCAGAAATGGAATGAAACTCGTGATTTGATGATTAAAGATCAACCTAGCCAACGTGGCCTATGAAACCGGTTTCATATCTTAAGTAAGAAAGGTGAGAAAAGGTTTTCTTTTCTCGTGCCTTTGACGCAGGTGCCAAAACCAAAGCATACGAATTTCAGTTCTTATGAGCCGGGACACCCAACTTCTCCTTCTCCCGAACAGGCACAAGCTGAGTCAACAATGGAGAGAGACAAGGGAGAGCAACTCTTCCTACTTTATCAATTATACTAAAAGAAAGTCACTGCCCAAGGTCTGAAACATGCTTTGTACTCAACCCGATGATCCACACTGACGGGCCGAACCCACAAAGATGTCACTTTCAACTTGCGACAGTTCTTCGAGGTCAAACCTTCAATCTTAGGGCAATTTTCAATTGAACCCAGACAACTTTGAAGCTTTTCACAGAAGGAATTAGGCATACTCAATTGTAGTCCCCTAGCTTTGTGGTACCATATCTTGTCTATACCTAAGAGGGACTTCTCGAATGAGAATTCATACCCGAACTAGGAGATCCAGCTTGCCTTGAAGTAGCCTTGTGGCATAGATAGCGAGTCCTACAGAGAGAGGGCGTTTGGTTCAGTTTCACTCTGAACAATGTCCTTTTATGTTCCTATTCAATTCTTCCTATCCTAACTTTGGCAAGGAAAGAAAGCTCTTAGCGCACAAAGCAAGCAGCGAAGGAACGGCTTCTTTTCTTTCAATACTAGCTACTAGTGAACACTCTTCTTGTTCACCTTTCAGGCATAGTTGAAATCATGTAAGTTAGTTAGCCTTAGCCTCTCTGTTCTCCTTTCTTTACAGAAGCAGATTAGAAAGCGCATTAAAAGCTGCTTAAACAAAGCGTAAACGCACAATCAAAGGAAGGCTTCCTTGAAACCACCTTTCCTTCGTTCACTCCTGACCTGACAGAAGCTATGAAACCATCCATAGGGTAGGGGTGACTAAGCCCGCGAATCGAATGGTTAAAAAGCCGATTCTGTATACTGACTGCATTGCTCCCTCTTGACAGCTTGCTTATGTTAGAGCTATTGTGTCACTGTCCTTCTCTACTTTCTCTGCCGATACCGAACACGGTAACTAACCTCTTGACTAACGGCTTGTTTTGTTGACAGAGTGGCTCCGAGTGACAACTAAACTTGTCAACTAGTAACGGAAAGAAGCTCTTAAACTATAGGGAAAGCTATTCTCCCTAAGTCGAATCGGTGGAATGCCCTGCTTCCGGCTAAGTATACAGAGTTGGGCCTACCGTTCGTTCAACCTTAACGGCCTCCATTCTGATCTCTCTTTTCTCCTTTGTTTGCTTCCTTGTCTCGTCTGTCCTTCTCTGCCCTCAGCCTGTCTTTGAGCTCTATCCCGCCCTTCCTTTGGCTTGCTAGCTAGAAGGCGAAGAGCGCACAGCGCAATAAGGTAAGGTATAGGAACGGTTGACGCCGAGAAAGACTAAAGACGGGAGAGCACGCACAGACATCCTCGGGAAAGCACTAATGAACTACGCCATCCCTGACACTTATGCGGTGAGATACCAACCATCCGATATCGCCCACAAAGCTAAGAGGCCACTGGCATCTGATGCCATCCGATAAGGGAGAACTCTTTCGGCAAAGAATTTTACCAAAAAGCCCGATTCGAATCATTATGCTCGATAAAAGGAAAAAGGGAAACTCAAATAGAAAAGAGCACTACTGCTAGTAAGATAGCGATCCAGGCAAGCGCCAAAGAAAGAAGCATTTAGACTTCTGTCCCTCCTTCTGCCATAACCCCAAACTCCAAGCAAACAACCGACCTTAGGCAATGGGTTACCGGCCTACGGCTCATGGGGCATTGCTTTCTGGGTCCAAGGCTGCTTGGTCTCAGAGTGTGAATTTATGGATGTAAAAGTTCACTTCAGGATATAAATATTGGGTCTTGTATAACTGCTATAAAGGTTTGAAGTAAGAGTTAACTGCACTGCCGAAGAAATCCCCGTAGGCAAAGTCTTCCATTGTGTTGTGTTACTCCCCGGCTGAAAGGAACTTAACTCAGGACTCGGGGAAAAGAGATTTAGACAACCTGCCAAATAGAGAGTTTACGGCTGGAGCAGAATAAACTCAGGACTTGGGAACTCATAACCTCATGGCTACAGAGTTACGGCCTTAAGATTCTTCCTTCGGACAGTAATGAAATTGTCAACTTTCGGAAAAGGGGGACACAAGGCCTTAACACAATTGTCCTCTGGCTGTCCCTTAGAGAAGTGGAAAAAAGAAAAGGCATAAGTCTCGGGAAGATAATTGCCTTAGTGCTCATAGGGGAAATCAATACATGAAACTTAACCGCAGGAGTTGTCTTCATTCAGGGATTCGGGTTTAATACAGCCATTTCATTGTTAGGCCGTAGGTGATTAAATGCCTTGTTTTTGTCTTACTTCTTCCCTGAGAACAGATTTCAGTTAAAAGATGGAAGAGAGTCATATGACTACTCCTAACGGTTAGTTCCTGTTCTTTCCTCGCCAGAGTTAACTCGTTAATAAGGCAAGGGAAAAGCGGGAAATTAAGAGGTAGTAAGAAAGTCCTAAGGAAAGTCCTGTAGGGTAGTTCTTAGGCAGTTCTTAGATCTATTAACTTATAGACCTGTAGGTTCTTTATTTTTCATTTCTTACCGCAGTTATCAATTAACCAAGACTTTTCTCATGAAGACAATCGCCTATTAAGATAAGACTCCTATGGGCCTGTTAATATGCCTTTGATTAATCGGGTTCTTTAATAACGATCTTTAAGTGAATGGAATCACTATCTGCCGTAGGTTCATTGTGAATCTATTCACTCGGGTCGGGGATCAAAGGGAAAGGGTGGACAAGGCCGAGCGCGTTCAAACGTTGCTCCATAGTGCCCTCCTGGGGAGCAACCGAGAACAAGGGCGGTGGATGGGACATTGATCCAAAGGTCGAGTACGGTACGAAGAAGCCCATTTCCTTGAAAGGCAGTTTAACGCAATGATAAGCCCCGCCTATTTATTTGCATAGTTGAAAGTCAAACGAAAGATGCGAGGTGACAAATCAAATCAACAGGAGAGGAGCTAGAAGCCTTAAGCGCTAGGCCTGACCGATTCCCTTTCGTCTCTGCAAACATGGGCGGTGAGAGGGGAAGGATAAGAATTGGTTCGCCCGGTCGGACCATCCCCATGATACGGAATCTTCTTTTCTTCTTCGAATTAGCCTCAAAGGGAGCTCAGAAGACCCCGTCTATTGTGGTTTATACATATATAACCTATGGGCTGGCCGGCCTTCTGTTTCGAAGAATGGAATCTTAGTTAGGAGAACAAGACCGGAGACAAACCCTTCCAACATAAGTTATTAAAACCTTTTTCGATATGACCATCAACAGCAAAGCGTGGCTTCTTGCCCCGGGGCACTAGGGCCTTATCATCTTTATGGCTATAAATCCGCCTTCACAGTGATCTGCTTCTTGATCTGAGTGGAAAGAGGAGTATTCCCAGATGTGATTAGAGAATAGCCCAAAAGAGGCATGTCGGCATCAGCTGAGGAAAGGGTTGGCTGGGGTGGGGAAGATGCCAAAAGCAAGAATGTAGTTTTTCCAGCGAGGAGGTAGTCCCCAGTCACTCGACTTAGAAAGAAGGTTCTCCCGAGAAGGAATCACTCCTAGGCAAAAAAAAAGTGTACCCGCAGTAACTCGAGGAGGCACCCCTCCATTCACGTTTCGTTCCCATATGCATCGGCTTATTCTAAATCGACATATCCAGGTACAGTATTCGCCAAATAAAAAAAGGATTTCTAAGTCCTCGCACCATAGAATGAAGAAAAGTTTTCCTAACCGTTCCCGAATATTCAGATAGATGGGGCAGGGAACGAATCATTGAACTTTGCAAACAACCTTACAGGCATTTTCATAGTGAATAGAAAGAAGGAAAGAAAGAAAAAAATGGTTGGAACATTGGGTGTAGGAGCTAGATGCATCGATGCCTTACTCGGATGCGGAATTGAAAGAACCATGCCTATAGTCTTTGAAAAGCCTCCTCATCCACTCTCTTTCTTTCGAACCCCCCTCACCGACAGGAAGCATGGGCCTTGTGGACTTTTTGACGAAGGCGTAACTAGACAGGCCCAGAAACATAATAGTCCTTCCAGTTGGACTTCGAATGCACCAACAACATTTGTGAATATGAGGTATATATATTTCGATTTCGAAGTGGTTTGGGTGTTCATTCGAGGAAAGTCGGCAATTCACTAATTGGTCACAAGTTTGAAGTTAGTATCATACTGTGCCAAAGCAGTTGATCGAATCTATCAGAGGAAAAACCTTCGATGGTCATCTAATCACTTACATTAAATCTTCTTGTTACAAAGATTGTGAAAATCCAAAAGAAGGTCTATTTTTTCATTTTTGAATATGTTAATCTTTCTGTAAAATTGCTTTTTTCCTTAAGTTAATAATTAATAATAATATTATAGAATCACACAGTCTACCTTAGACAAAATATAGAATAGTGTGCCTGATGGAATATTTTGAACAGGTGACTAGCCTTGCTCTGTGTTTTTGGTTTTCCAGGGCAGTGCTCTTCTGCTGACTTTGGTTTTGGGGTTATTCACTCACAGGCGAATGGTTCCTTGCGGCGCTGCCTCATGCTTTCTTGAATGCCAGTACGTTACTAGAATTGGTGGTTGGCAAAGAAAGAGGGATAGGATGCCGCGCCAAAAAAGGCAAGTTGGACAACCTTCGTGATAGATTGGATACCAAGGATGAGAACTTGAATTTCTAATCTATGAGTTCTACGCTATCTTTGGATTTCCTTTTTTGAAAGACAGATTTGCCTACTACAGGATTGTCTGTCTTTTGGCGGAATCAGTCTTCTTCTCTGGTGCCAGCTGTGGCCTAGTTCCAGCCAAAGTCGGTGTGGAGTGGATCAATGACAGGGACCCCAGACTCTATCTCTCTTTATTAGTTACTTAGGAGGCTAAATGAGTAAAGAAATTCCTTCCTAGCCTCGTAAAGAAATAGAGAAAGTTAACGAATTCCTTAGCGCCCAGAATAAGCGGAGTTACGTTAGGATCGTCTGCTGATCAGCGCCAGTAGAGAAAGGAAAATAGGGCTGTGGGGAGACTGAAGCCTATTGAAAGAATTGTCTTCACATCACACTTTAGGTAAAGTGGAAGTGGCTTGAGCCTACCTAAGCTTCTAAGGTTCAGGTTTGTCTGACTATCCTAGGTGACCATCTTCGTCTACTAGGATGTGTGCCGTAGAGTGGTGTCACCAGTCGGGAGAGATTTCTTTTCGTCAACTCAGAACTCATAGCTGCTAGCAATTGCTTAGCTACTAAAACAAGTACTCTTTCACCGGGATACTTTTATTATTCATTTAAATCGGGCATGTTTGCACCCCTTTCCCTTGTTCAATACCCGAAGTAATTAGCTTAATCTGTCGAGAGGATCGTACATGTAACCAGTCTTCTCTGGGCTGCTCTAAGTGCTCTTTCCTATTAGTTCCACGTGTCGTCATCAAGGAGGCCAGTCTGTGCTGTCTACCAGTCAGTAGCTAACCGAGACCCCTGTAGCTAGCTCTTCTTTAGGGGCTCCTCATGAAACCGTACCTGAATACTATTCAGTCGCTCTAACAGAAAGTTGGAAAGCTAAGGATCGACAGGAAGCGTCAGCTTTTTTTATCCGAAGTAAGGATTCTCCTTAAGGAGATATCTAGCCAAGCCTGATCCATACACGCCAATAGGCAGAATATAGAGAATATAGTAAGTAAGATTTAGTAGTAAGTTCGCAATCCAGTGAGGATATTACGATTTTAGGTAATAAGATGTACAGACCTTGGCTTTTACTAACAATCTTGGATTGAAGGGAAGCGAACGTGCTATACTTTCCTATAGGTACTGAGCCGGAGGAAGGACAGAAGTCAGACCAAGTAAGGGTACCTGTCAAAGGGCAGGTGCGATTCCGATAGCCACTTATTTAAGTATGTTGACCATTAAATAACGTTATCACGCCTTCGCTAAGAGTAGGGTAGGGGGCTGTAGGCTTACACTTCATTTGCTCTTTTTCCATGTTCGGAAATTTCAACGATTCATTATCCCTCATCAAGTTATAGGAAGGTTTTGATACATCAACTCAATCATCTTTGGCCTGTTCCCGATTGTTGGTCTTCTGGTCGAGATATCACAGTGGGGAGGGGACAGTAAAGGCAGGAAGATAGCTATCAAGTTCAGTTTAATATTTAATAAAGTGGTAAGCTTGTGCCCGTGAGTCGGCCGGACTAGACTAGGCTCTGTCATTAGTAAGTTAGCTCGCCTAACCCGCCTTAAATTATTAATAAGCAAGGGAAAGGTCTAGTTCCCATTTCTCCGAATCGCTTTCGTTGAGCTACGTAACCTATCTACCGGGCGACCTTAGCCCCTTTTGCCAGTTCTTTTTCAATAGTTGTTCTGGTCCTGTAATTTTTTTTTAGGAGAGCGTCTAATTATCAGGTTCCACCTTTTCCATTTTCAACTCAATTTATTTCAACTTCCGATTCCCGCTGCATTTCATGTAGCTTTCAAACTCGCTATTAGTCTCTATATTACGCTCGCTCTATAGCCAAGTATTTCATATTTCACTCTACTCTATTCAACTATATATTATATCGTTTAAGACTTTACTTATAATGGGGTAGAAAGGGAAGATGACATAAGGTTTTTCTTTCACAGTTCCAGTTGGCAGGATTCTGTCGAAAGCCAGGGAATCAAGTTTCTAAAGCCCCAGGTTTCTTAGAAAAAGGTTGTATGCCTGTCAGTGGATGGACTTGTAGGCTTTCTTATCGGGGGTTGGTTGCAAGAATCAGTCCCTGTTATAGTTCTTTACAAGCTCGAAAGCGAGTGCCCGAAAGTCTATTATGTATCGGGCGAGATCTAGGGACCTAAGAAGCCAGAAAGATTGGGGCCAGCTTTAAGGCAGGAAGGGGTGCCTGAAGGAAGCGAGAGGCAATGAAAATTCTGTTCTTTCTTCCTCGTTTTTCAATCTCAAGTCTGAACGTCAAGCACGAGATAGATCAGTGGGTAAATAGTCATCAAGTTACGCACACCATGAAAAAAAAAAGGCAGGGAGAGTTATATTCCAGTACTGAAAAGGGATTCTTTCTAAGTAGATGCGGAAGCGAGGTGCCTAAACAAAGGTGTTAAACCCTCATCTCAGATATTCCATCACTCGGTAGTTAAGGTTGTCCTTCAGAGATGGGATGCTCACTAATCGACTGCTTCTCTCGAGATGGCGTAAATAAAGACTCTCTTGGTCCTCTCGAAGCAGATATTCGTACTCCTATAGCAAAGTCTTGATTCTTGGATCGGATCTTAGGGAGAACCCCCCATCCTAATCTGTCATTGAACCAGCAGTCGAAGACAGGCTAGCTTATTCCATTTCACTAGTAGGCCAATCAAGCAGAAGGTTTTAAGTAAGTAAGTTCGGAAGAAACGGTTAAGTCAGTTGGTCCCGGGGCTTCTACAACCATATTTAGGAAGGAGACTAAAAAAAGGGTCGTTCACTGCTAAGTAATGTGCTCACGAATTGGATTTGAACCAATCAAGCTACTTGCCCTTTAGTAGATCGTGAGAGAGAGAACTGATGAAGATAAGTAAGTAAGCGAGTTCCTCATCTATAGAGGTAGGGGCTTCGGGACTGCTTCAATCGTCACTCGAAAAGCCCTCCGCGGGACCGAAGGGAGTTCGCCCGTATAGACTAAGGAAGGGGGCAGACTTCCCCATGTTAAGTGGAATCCATGGCAGTCGTACTACTGACAGCTAAAGTACACTACTCTTAGTGTACTTTTCTTCACTTCCATAGCTCAGGGCTAAGATAGTCTTGAGAAAGCGACTTCGGACTAAAGGCCGTAAGAACTCGAGCTAAGATGAGAGAAGCTAGAATTGCTCGTCTGGAAGGAAGAAAGCAATGTTTCGGCGAAATAACTATTCCTCACATTATAAGATTAAGGTTACTTTTCCTAAGCCTGCTGAGGTGATGTTGCCTGATCTTCATACTTCGATGCCTTCCGGACATAATTCTAGAAAGAACTCTGAATTGCAACTGATTGTGAAGAATGATGATAGCTTGCACACTCATGAAGTGATTAATCCAGCTCATAAAAGGCCTGAACTAGCAGAAATTGAGAAGATGAAAACAGCCTACTGTGTACTGTGGAGACTTTGTGTACTCTAGACACCCTGATCATGTTGACCGTATCAGAATTAAGCTTAAGGGCTCAAAGTCGAAGTCACGGCATGGGGGGCTCGGAAAAATAACGAGAATCGTTGTGGTGCTACGAGATGGCGATTTCTCGTATAGAAGAAGAGATCGGCGGACCTATTGATTGACTATAGATGCGAACCGCTATCTATTATAAAATAAGTAGTTCTTCTATCGTTCAAGGGCAAGGGATATATAACATATTTTTTCAGTTAAGGCCTTTCGCGGGCAGAAAAGACGATTAACCCATAGGTACTACGAACTATAGAGTCTATGATGCTTATCTCGTGCATACAATACAAGCCTAAAGGTCACCTAAGGTAAAAGAAGTCCTTAAGAAGCTGAAAGAAGAACAAGGATTTCCTATTTGTCCCTCGGCTTCATTAACAGTCCAAAAAGAAAGGGAATAGAATTATCTAACAAAGGGGCGAACAGTCGCCATTGGCCCTATTTAGGTTAGGTCGCTACTCCAACTACTGATTATCTCCGCCACCGCGGGGCTACAGCTACCACTGCTATTACTACCTTCAGTCCCACAGCTGATTCAATACCTGTCGTACTTTAATATGCATGTAAGGAGCGCATTCACGAGCACCAGCTTTACTGGCTCTTTCCTGGCTTGTTCACATTCACCATCCTGAATAGATCTTTGCCCTAGCCCTGGCTTTAACTCTAGTAAAGGCTCTCTCAACTCTCCCTCAACTTCTGCATAGATATCATGCTTGGATGCAATGTGTCCCAATAGCTTTAGTAAAGATGTCAGCCAACTCAAATACTCACGGCCTGTGTGATTCAGGCCAGCATGAGAAAGCTTCAATCATATTGAAGGAAATGCAGATTAGAATATAAACCCAAATGTAATTACGTTCAATGTGCTAGTTGATTCAATTCACTTTGCAAAGACTTCAGAGGATCAAGATATGTTTGAAAAACAAATAAACTCACTAATGGATGGAGTGGATGAAGCTACAGAAGTGTTTGCACTCATGATAAGCAAGGGTTGCATGCCTAACATCATCAGCTACAATATCTTGATCAATGGATATTGTCAGATTAAACAGATAGATGAGGCCAAACAGCTCTTTGATATGAAATATGAAATGTCCAATAAATGGTATTCTTCCTGACACTATAACATATAGTACTCTTATAAAAGGCTTGTGCCGAGTAGGGAAACGACGGACCGAAGTCCTGCTAAAACGGAAGCTCAATCCAGAACGCAGTGAGTAGAGTGAGTTCACGGTCGATACAGCAAAGAGAAGACAGTCTCAAAGAAGCAACCTACAACTGACTTACTACTATCTTCTTAGAAGACATACTGGGAGACGGAAGGGGGCTAATTAAGGACTGGGAGACAGAAGGGAGGCTCATTCTATCAAACATCATCTAAGAAGAGACATCCTACTGCTTTTAAAGCGGCTTGGAAGGATTCATAACCAAAAGGCATTGGTCCTACCAAGCATCCTACTAGCAATATAGGAAGAATCACTCTCCTACAGTACAGATAGACTAAGATGATCTCTTTAATAAGGAATTCCTTCCCCCCTCTCCTGAAAAACTTATTAGAAAAAGTGAAAATAGATTATTAGAGGAGTAGTCTAAGACTAAGAAGATATTGCCTAGCTTAGAAAGGGAATAAGATGACAAGAAAGAATAAGAAGAGGGTACGTACTAAACGTTATAATAAAGCACTTTTAGTAAGCTGAGCTTTTGTCTCAAATTGAGCATATTTTATCAGATAAGAAAGGAGGCAAGGAGACTCGGTGCGGACCCTTGCAAAGGAAGCAGAAGCATCTCATCCCGTCTTAGGACCTTGTGATGAGCTCACTTCTTGCCCTTCGCCGGCTTCTGGGTCTTGGCTTATAGCTTAACACAGCGCTTTCATTGCGCATGGCTGCTCTCTTCCGGACAACCTCGCTGCTTCTTTCGAAAGCCTTGAAAGATAGATAATACCTTTCTTTTAAGCTCTCTCGGTCCGAGTGGTAATTTACAACCCTCTTATCTGGCTTCAAAGCAGGTTACTACATTCTTTATTCTTTCTAGTTGTTCCAAACTATATTCTAATATATATGAAAAGAGTAAGCATAGAACCTTACTAAGAGGCTAAGAGGAGTTTATACACATATTAATTATACTACTACTCAGTCTTTAATTATAATTAATAGA
>Ga0268246_10000567_pt1 | contig 15104 bp, 21 predicted proteins | sample AgamicOrSfe_FD_200242 | JGI IMG/M metagenome (GOLD analysis project Ga0268246, IMG submission 200242) | Agave microbial communities from Guanajuato, Mexico - Or.Sf.e (v2) (version 2) | ecosystem: Host-associated > Plants > Phyllosphere > Phylloplane/Leaf | place: Guanajuato, Mexico | collected...
CAAGGAAGATACGTTGGTGAGATATACTGACGAGGAGAGACCCTCAGAACCTGACAATGTTACGGTACCCGCCACAGCCACCTTGAGCATGGTCACCAAGGTCTTCGCTTGATCTCTTCTCTTCGATATAGCTCCCTACATCTGCGTTCTTCTGCCACTTGTGTCTACACTAGATTATCACGGTGCTCGCCACAGTATTGTCCAGCATAATCAAGCAGATCTATCAGCTCGTCCACGCAGGTTGCCGTACATGAAGTCAAGAGCGACGTTGGTTGAATAGGCAACAATCGTGAGCAGGAGAAGATGCTCAAGCGTGTTCATCAGCCAGAGAGCAGGTCTCGATACAACTGACAATCTCAAGTGTTCTCTGCGGTGCCATAATCTACCAGCATGCGACTGTCGACGAGCTTGCCAGAGTCAAGAGCCATCAGCCTGCAGTATCACGTCTTATCCGCTACACCAATATCCAAGTGGTGGTTGTGCTCCACGATGACCATGACGTCTTCATGGACGGCGTCAACTGCGAGTTCCAGACAAGTCGTGACCCAAAGTTTGAGAGCATCCAGCAGGTCAATACCATATGCCACGGACTACAAACCCGCCACTGACAAGCAAATAGTCTATCACGCTCGACGTGGACCGCAGTCGTCGTGCCCGCTCGGTCAGCACCATCTCCGACAACGACACCAAGCCTGCGGGCGCCGTGCTACTTTACGCACAACACATGGTCAAGCATGAGAACAAGCTCATCAAGCGCGAGCGCCAGCACAACCACCGTACAAAAGGCATGAAAGGGGAGGCTCAGCTGGATATTATTGACGTGGACGAAGACATGGTCATGCGGATGGTCCTCGTCTCAGTGCAAGTCGTGTACCTTCGAGAGTCTTGCATCTCAGCTGACATCGCGACTGACATCATTGATGGGAGACTACATCGTGACCGATCCCCACGAAAGGCCAGCACCAAAGAGGGGGAATTACGATCATGAGGTATTGCGGTCGTAGTTTGATATTGAGTCAAGCGTGAGTGAGTGCTTCATTTGATAGAGGAGGATACCAGTGTCCCTGACAACACGGCATTGGTATAAAAGCTGGGCCTAGGAGTACCAAGGCAATGAACTGTCGTATGATCTTGCGCTTGATTGTGCTGAAGCGTGTTGCTGAATGTACAAACTTTCCCTGCTGTTCTTACGCTTATCACACCTTGTTGAAACGCGAATTGCGCAAAAATGACCAAAAGTTGGTAAAATGAAGCAAAAATGAGGTAGACGAAGCCAAAACAAGTCCAAAAAAGCAAAAGAGGGATGCCCACAAGCGGAATTGAACCGCTGATCTTCCCATAAACGGACATGGATGTACTCCAATGATAATATACGAGTGGGACGCCTTACCACTGAGCCTATTGAAGTTAGTATATAGGCGGAATGAGCGGAGAAAGTTTGAACTGACCATGCGGGCTGCGAATGCAAGCACAAAATTTAATTCCATCTATAACGTCTTAGTAAAAAAGTGGGGAAGATCAGCGGTTCATTCCGCTTGTGGGCATCCCTCTTTTGCTTTTTTGGACTTGTTTTGGCTTCGCCAAAAGGTGATATCGCTTGGCGATATCACGTCTGCTCCTTCACACTTAGGTCGGACAGGACAGCATTCTCCATGCGCTACATATACGGAAGAACCATGTACCACTCAATACAGGCACATCTTAAGCAGAATCACGTAACGCTCTCAATCACGCTCACTTGGAGGGATCACACAGAGCTCAAAGCCTTATTGAAACACGAGAAAGATAAGGTAGCTACAAGCAGGTCCCAAAACCATCACCATATCATGAAGTCACATTCCAACTCGCTCAGTTCACTTGCTCATGTCCAAAACATACCGACCTGCAATCTTGCCCTCCTCCATGAGCTCATACTATTGATCTGATCAGAATCGCCACAAAGATACCGAAAGACAAGTACTTACGACATGAGCCAGCTCACTCAAGCCAACGACCTTGAATGGCGCCTTGATGTGTCCGCGCTTGTAAAAGTCAAGAGCTTCCTGTGTGTCCTTGCGGTTTCCGACCTGTCAAGAGTCGTCAGTCCTTGCATTATGTCCAAAGAATGTGCTCAGACTCACGTATGACCCCTTAATCGTGATCATCCTGATGACCGACTCGAACACAGGAGCCTTGAGGAATGCGCCTGCGGGTAGTCCAATACAGACTACAGTCCCGCGTGGACGTACGTACTGGAGAAGAATTAGCATACGCATGCTTGCGAGACTGATAGAGACGTACCTCAGCGGCCTGCTGGAATGGCTTTTCGTTCACAGCAACAAGGATGACAGCATGAGGTCCGAGGCCATCTTCAGTCGCATTCTTGACATCAGCGACGAGATCCTTGCTCGTGCCGAAGTCGACAAACTCTGCGGCGCCGAGTTGCTCTAGAGACATCTTGCGCTTCTCCTCACCGCTGGACAGTGTCAGCACAGTCGTGATGTTGTGCCGGAGCTGGGAAGTAGCTTACCTGTCAATAGCAATGACACGAAGACCCATAGCCTTGGCATACTGCTGAGCAAGACTGCCTAGACCGCCTCCAGCACCGACAATGGCGACTGATTGACCAGGTCGCGCACCCGACTCCTTGAGACCCCTGGGTGAAAGTGTTTAGCTTCTATCCAGTTACGTGGGAGAGGTCGTGACATACTTGTACACCGTAATACCAGCACACAAGACTGGTGCGATTGCATCGAGTGGGATTGATTTGTCAATCCTCGCAACATGAGCTGCTTTGGCAATGGCGTATTGCTGGAATGAGCCGTCGACTGTGTAGCCTGAAAGAAGAGCCTGTTGGAGAGCCTGGTCAGTACGGCCCAGCGTGCTACGTCAGAGACAATATACCTTCGCGCAAAGCGGCTCGTCAGACTGCTGGCAGAAGTCGCAAGCAAGACAAGAACCATTGATCCACTGCACCCTAATGTCAGCGACTCCATTCCCACAGTCAGTCTTCCCACAACTGTACTCACCTTAACACCAGCATGGTCACCAATCTCAATATCCTGGACCTGCTCACCCTTTGCAACCACAACACCCGCACCCTCATGGCCACCAACAAGAGGCAACTTAGTAGCCAAAGGCCAGTCACCCTTGACGGCATGCAAGTCTGTATGACAGACACCAGAGTACTTGATGTTGATGAGCACTTCGTCGGGCCCAGGCTTCTGGACGGGAATCTTCTTGTACTCGACGGGACCGCCGGTCTTTTCGATCACGCAGGCCCATTGCTCGGTGGGGATATCTGGGGAGGACATGATGAATATCTGAGGTCAGAATGTGGTTGCAAGTGAGTGCTTCTGGTTGATGAGATGAGAGGCTAAACGTAAGCGCGACAAGATCGTCAATGGGACGTGAGATCTGATAATTAAGTGATTGGAATGCTTTGAAAGGTGTGAGAGAGAAGCTTCGGTGAGATGTAAGGATTGATTGAAGCTGGGTTTGGAACCACTACAACTCACTTATATGCTACATGAGGCTCAAGCTGACACTTTCAGACACGCAAGCTCAGGGCGGGGTAACCGAGGGGCTAGAAAGCACTGAAGCCTTGGATATCACATCTAATATGCACGGACAGGAGGAAGGCTTGCAGCTGTAGAGGGCCAGAAGCTCACCAACAGTACCGCCAACACGGTCCAGATCACGCCAGAGAGCAAATATACAGGAAATAGCTATCCGGGTCTTCAATTTCGGGCAAGCCGCCAGCGAGATACAGGGGAACATGCTGTGAAGTACATAGATCAAGTGATATGTAGCGGGGTCTATCCCCAAGGTAGGTTATACGATACAAGGCTACTTCCCTGACTTGCCGTGCCGTGTTGTACTTGGCTGGTGCGGGCAAGACGTTCGCCGAGGTCGAACGGAGGGAAGTACAAGCTGAGCCCATTCAGTATCACCAAGTCTATAGTGAATAGATACGTGAAACGCCCTGTCAACAAAGCAAGATCACACGACACGCGTTCTGGAGGCCCAGGACTGTGGAACCTCTACATGACTTGTACAGTGGTACCTGAAGCACTATTTATGCAATGCCGCCGAACTACTGTACCCCTCGATCTCATTGTGATCCTAAGAGGGTGTATACTCAAGATTCACGAGCAGATCTGGAAGTCTCACCAGCGGCACATCACAAGACCTGAAAGTCTCAACAGCGGCACATCATGGGAAGCTTTGTGAGAAACAACTCAGTAAGCAAGATCGGGTGTAAGAATGAGGAGGATGGAGGATGATCCACGGCCAAGCTTTTCCCCGCACGGCGTCTCCCCGAGGGCAACCCGTCATGGGCCGTCCTCCAGCTCCTCAAACCTCGACCGTGCTCTATTGAAGTACCTATGTCTCGTACAGTCTACATACAGCAGCTTCGACCTGGTGTTTCCAGCTATCACACAGACCGTATAGAATATTGCTGGAACTAGAAGTGCCGTCTTCCAGATAAGTACTCAGCATAGCAGTCGAAGACATCCCATCACGTCTGCGAGCAGTAGTCTTCTCTTGATAGTCCGAGCCACCTTCAAGTGCTCCTCCATGGTCCCAGCCTCTTTTCCAATCTCGCAGCGTCGTGCAATATCGTACGGCACCCTTCATGATATTACACCAACACCAAAGGGTGTCTGTCTAGACCAACGAGAGCAGGAACGTTTGTAGTATAGTAGCTCTACTCGAAACATTCCAATACTGTCTGAGGAATAGGACCAATGCTGGACGTCACGAGTAACCTTCAGACTTTGTTAAGTTTTGCCACGAACATCTAAGCTGTCGTGCCTCAAGTGCGTATATATCTGATCGTAGTTGTCCCAGCTATGACTTACATGCACTCGTGTCAAGTGTCATGACTCCAACACAATATTCATCACTCCTTCATCCCCTGCACGCCCGCCGCCTCTAACAGCTGCGTGACCATCTCCTCCTCCCTCCCAACAAACACACTAATATGCCCCTCGCCCTCTATCAAATTCGCCTTTAGTTTCTCCTTCGGTAAGTGCTCACTTAACCACTTCCCATGTCCATACGGCACCATGGCATCCACACTCCCCTGGTACAAAAACACCGGCACCTTGATCTCACTCAGCTCAAAGCCCCACGGCTTAATGAAGGCCATGCTGTCGTCGACCCAGCCATCCGCCGAGGTCGCTAGCCCTACGTTGTTGGTCTCGACGAGATGCTGGCCGAGGTCAGGATGTTTTGCCATGGCAGCTTTGTCGGCGAAGGGCAGGATGCTGTCCATAGCTGCGATGACGCCGGCGACGGTATTACCGACCATGGCGGGACGCTGTGCTTCGGCGAAGGCGGCCATTGTGGGCTCGCCTTTGAGGGAAGCTTCGGTTTCTTCGACATTATCTTGGCCTTGACCTTCGAGCCAGTCAAGGCCCTCGGCGTTATATGGAGCGACAGCTGCAATGCATAGAACTGCCTTGCAAGCTGGCAGTCTTGCGGCACAGGCTAGGGCGTGTGGTCCTACACACTTGGATCAGCCTGCGATCCATCTTCAGTCTACACACATTACATACCGCCCCCACTCCAACCTCCAACGACACACTCCTCCACCTTCAAGTGCTTCAACAGCTGAGCGATATCATCCACTGCGTCGACGATGCTTCGGCCCTTGTTTCGTGTTGATCCGCCGTAGCCAGCACGTGACAAGGTGATTAATTTGGCATTGTGCTTGATGCACTCGCGCTCTAGTGACTCGATGTAGACGACGGAGCCGGGTGTGCCATGGATAAACAGGAGCGGGAAGCCGTCGGGGGCACCGTTGATCATGAAGTCGAGGTTGCGGCCGGACGAAAGAGCGAGATGCTGGATTGGGAGGACCATAGTGGCGGCAGGGAGGGAGGGAGCTGGTGCGGGAGTTGGTAGTAGATTTAAGGGGCGAGTAGCTACGGAGATTGCTATTGAAACAGTGAGATTGGAGGGAAGAAGGGGAGTGTCAGATTGAGGGTGTCTATCTACAATTTTCGAATCACTTCAGGGCATACAAAGCTTACCTAAAACATGGAGCATTTCAATCGTGTGATCATTATCGATGTCAAGGACCTGCCCGATTTGGAATGGGCATTTTATGTTTATGTGAACATCAGGTGGCGTGGAGCTGCAGTGCACGCCGACGGTACTCTTCACACGATTGTAGGTACAATCCTGGCACATAGGAATGCTAATAGTTTAGCAATTATATACAATCTCGGATTTTCGTTAATCGAAGCAGATTATATCCAATGCTTTGCTCAATTCTTGGCGCCCACAGCCGCTACTTCTTGGTCAAGAGGCAATATATCCGGCACAGGCCCCAGCGGCGTTATGCTCAATGGGTTGATCTGCTGATGACTCTTCGTGTAGTGCTTCTTGATATGATCGAACTGAGTAGTTTCTCCAAAGGCTGGCACCTTCCAGTAGAGGTTTCGCACCCACTTGTGAAGTGCTGGATAGCCAGACCTGATCTCCTTCAAATTGCACTTAAAGTGCTGGTGGTATACGGCGTCGAAGCGGACGATCGTCGTGTACAGACGAACGTCGGCTTCCGTGATGTGCTCGCCAAAGTAATAGGGCCCGCCCTTTTGCGATGCAAGATGAGCTTCGGCTTTGTCCAGGGACTTGAAGAGGGTGGTCACGTTCTTTTCGTATGCTTCTTGTGTTCTATCGTGAAATGTTAGCAAGAGTTCTGCCAGTGTCGTATCGTCACCATCGAGGCTCGACTTACGTGGCAAACCCAGACTTGTAGACACCGTTGTTGATGTCGTTGTATGTCCAATCATTGTGCTCTTCGATCACCTTCTGCAAGTCCTTCGGAAACAGATCCACCTTCTTGTACTTCTCATCAATCAAGTGATCAAACTCTGTGTAGAACATCCGCAGAATCTCGCTGCTCTCATTGCTGACAATCTTGTTTTGCTTCTTGTCATATAACGTCGGCACAAGGAACCTGCCCTCGTAGTCTGCATTCACCTTGTAGTAGATATCTTGCAAATGGCTGAACTCAGGGTGTACTGGGTCTTGTGTGACATTCTCACCAGGCACTTCTTTCTTCTCGACTTCCTCCTTCGTGGCGAAGCGCCAGCCCTTCTCCCCCATGTGCCAGTGGACGGATGTGAAAGGGATGATATCTTCCAGGCCTTTCAATGAGCGCACAATAAGCACGCGGTGTGCCCATGGGCATGCGTATGAAACGTAGAGGTGGTAGCGGTTGGCTTCAGCTGGGAATTCCGCGCCAGGCTTGTTCTCGATGAAGGACCGGAATGCGGACGACTTTCGCTTGAATTCTCCAGTCTTGTCACCTGGTGCCACCCAGTTGAGGATATTGGCGCCGCCAGCTTTGGAGCCCTCCTGCCAGAAATGTCAGCGGTGTACTCTTCTGCGCCTTAGGAGTTGACATGTACGGACTGTGCTTGAAGACATTGTACGAAATAGAGTCCTTGTAGGTGTGAAGCGAGACTTGAGGATTGGAAGCGATAGCAGAGTACGACGACTTGCAGATATAATGAGCATACGCAGTATTGTTTAGGGTATGTTTTGTCAGAGCGGAAATGACAAAGAAGACGATGTCGTCACTGACTGACGGAGTTCGTCCCGTCAATCATCCCACCAGCAAGCAACAGTAAACTCGACATCACTCTCCAAATATTATGTCTTGCTTTATCTTATCTCGATTCGTTATCTACGTGTAATGTTCTCTGTTTCCCATTCTCCATGAAACACAAGCGAAACCTTCCTACCACGCGCAAGGCACTTCCGGATCAGCAGATTGGAAGGTGCCTGATGTCTTCTCTCTAGTAGCATTATCAATAATCTCGAGAACACCTTTCATGCTCGTCTCCAAGCTCATAGGCGCCTCTTTCATACCAAATGCCCTTGCTCCACCATTGCCCATATCAGTTTGAACCTGAATCTGTCAGCACCAATCCGTGAGTTCGTGAAGATGTTAACATACCCAGCCTGGGTGCAACACGAAAGAAGTGATCTCAGCGTTCTCAAAATGCAAGCGGCGGACAATCGAGTTGAGCGCTGCTTTCGAGGCACCATAGGCAGTGACGGGAACCGGGATGTGTTCCATAGCCGAGATTGTCGCACTGATTGTCGAGACACCAACGAACATGGGCTTCGTGGACTTCAACAGTAGGGCATGAGTGGCCTGAAAAAGGACTAGAGGTGCGATAGCATTGACCTCAAAGCAGTCACGAATAACATCAGCGCTCAGATTGGCTGCAGGTACGTACGCGCCGGTGATGCCACTATAGCATAGTCAGCCTCGCCTTTGTATCAATTTCTGAAAGAAAGCTCATACGCGTTCGCGACGACTGTATCAATCTTGTCGATATCCTTCAAACCTTGGATGGCCAGCTCGGCACTGCGGTGATCATTGGAGTCAATGTGAGCAAGTACAACCTTTGAACCCTCCGCAGTGTGTAGGGAAAGCAAAGCTTGTGATGAGGACGAAGTCACATCTCTGACACCCGCGATGATTGTGGTGTTGGGTCGCTTGAGTAGCGCCGTCACCATTCCAAGACCAAGGCCTCGGTTGGCACCGGTGATCAGGTAGACAGTGTTGGAAGAAGACATGGTTCAGGATGGCAATGGGTTGAGGATCGATGAGTAATGAGGACTTGGGGGATGTTGTGATAGCGGGCGAAGTCATGTCTGTTTATATATTGACGCCAATTTGACAACGGCAGTCTTCTGTTCAGCTGGTCGTGTATGGCATTGGGATTGATACGGTTGCACCATAACAAGCTGACCAATTCGTCCATATGCTATGGAAGAGTTCCGCAGGTGGTCACCATTTAGGCATGTTTTGGCTTCGCTTCATGCACGGCTTGGGACCTGATATGGTAGATTTGTAAGGAAAGCTTACAAATACATGCATAACTTGTGGAGGTGTTCCGCTCGCGATACCCGTTTTGGCGTTGTCTGAAGTGTTTTGGCGTCATTCTTACAAATCAACACTCACCCACGTTCCCCTCATCGTGAAACCCGGGCCAACATCACCCCGCTACATCCCTCATTCCGCACTCTACCATACGACCATGAACACCATCGACCCCTCCACCGGCCTCTCCACCCCCCTCCCCGACACCGCCATCCAACGCATCCTCTTCATCCATCCCCGCGTCCACTGCTACGCCGTCCCACCCCTAACCTCCAACAAAGGCTACACCGCCGCAACCTGGACCGCCCAACCCCCCATCTTCACCGCCCGCCTGCGCATCGTCGAAACCGCGCTCCCTTCCTCCTCCGCCCCCTCCACAGGCCCGACACCAGGCGAATCCGTATCCACGACCATCCTGCTTGAAGACGCACAGACGGGCGACCTGTTCGCCGGCGCGCCGTATACCAGTGCTGCGATCGTGGCGCAGTGTGTGGATAGTAGCCGGTTCTTCGCTATACGTGTGGTGGGCGAGGGAGGAAGGAAAGCGACGTTGGGAATTGGGTTTGAAGAAAGGCCGGACGCGTTTGATTTCGGGATTAGTTTGCAGGATGCGGGAAAGGTGCTGGGCTTTGAAGAGAAGGCGTTGGGGCAGCAGGGACGGGGAGGGTCGCAGAAGGGCGCGGTTAAGCAGGAGGTCAAGAGGGATTATAGTTTGAAAGAGGGAGAGACAATTACGGTGAGCTTGCCGTCGCGGGCGGGTAGGGCAAGAGATACACAGGAGGAGACGAGGCAAGGTGGTGAGGAGGGGGTACTGCCGCTGCTGCCGCCGCCTCCGAGCGCGGCGGATGTGCGGAAGGATATGGATGATGCGTTTGGTGGCTCTGCGGCGCCGCTGAAGTCGGCCACGGCGGAGGAGCTGGGGTTCGATGATGGAGAGTTTGGGGAGTTTCAGTGATCGCGAGGGCGTCGCGCTACATAGAGACATACTACAGCGTCTGCTGCTTGTTAGTGGAAGTCAGGTTACTTCGTACTACAGCATGGCATGGCAAGATATAGAGCACGGTAGGATAATCGTAATTCATAATAAGGTCGAGCCTGTGATGCTGACGCAAAGCAGAGCCACCCATCCTCGCGTGTCATCGTCCCGAGGAAGACTGCCTATTCGTTGAGGTAGTTTAAAGTCTATCACTCTCCACAATGTCCTACTTTCCAGCGGCCCGTACGATATCACGCACAAGCTCCTCCGCGCTCGATCCTTCCGGACAGTCTTTCCACTTTCCACCATCGCGGATACACCTGATCTCATCATCAAGTCGCACCTAAGGAGATCAGTCACACGTGACTCAAAGCGAGCTGATTCATCACTCACCGTGCAGCTATTCACCACACCCTTCTGCTCACTCCTCGCCACACTCTGCCTCAACAGGTCCATCCCATGCGTCCCCTCCTCGTCCTCTGCGCACTTACTCAGGAGTGCAAACTCAATGCCGTGCTCGAGTGCGCATTCCTGGATCAAGCTGCGGTCGGGAATGTGCGAATAGGACTCGCTCATGCACATGGTAAAGCCAAGGTAGATCATGGGGTCGGGATAAAGCTCTGCAGCACAGAGCTCAATGATGTTGCCGAGACATTCAGACTCGCCGTGTTTGCAGGTCACGGTTTCGTCTTCGTCGGAGTTGCTGTGGAGTCTGATGGTGTGATGGTTAGCCGTGATAGGTTTGGGAGAAGTACCGGAGCTAGAAGTGAAAAGGCCGGCCAGAAGCATGGAGAGTACTTACTGGCCTATGTATGATAATATAAAGTCGACCTTGTCGCTGACATTCTGCATTGCTGGCAAAATCATGTCGCGGAGACAATCTCTTGCGTCTGGACATTTGCTCCTGAGAAGAGAGCATATCAGTCAATGATCTTCGCTGCAGTACCCGTGGCCCCATGCATGAACACAGTCCGCAAGGGGTCAGCCTCGTTTAGGAACGTACATGATATGCGCCTCAAGCGCAACCCGCCGTCCGCCACCTAAAGCTGACTGCGCCGCCTGCACTCCCAATTCAGACGTCGCTGGTTCAGGTACAATCACCCAGTCATCGTTGATCGAAGTGTCTGTGTGCTTGCTGCCGTGCCAGTGGCTGCTGCCGATGAGGCCGCAATTTGCTAGGATCAAGCCTTTGGCGACAGCGAAGATGACATAAAGCGCAAACACACAAAGGGGAAGATACCCGCGGCGCTTCAAAACGTTGCCGCGACCGGATGCTGGTTGTTCCTGCTGCGTTGCTTCGATGTTGTGTTGCGAAAGAAGTGGTTGCTTTTCGGGGTCGATGTCATTTTGGGGACGGGCAGGAGGTGATAGTTTCTCCGAAGAAGTCATTGTTGCTGCTGTTTGTGACTGGTGACGGTGAACACGGTCCTCGAGTTTCAAGATAGAGATGTGTTACAAGGAGTTGTCTTGCGTTCGTGTTTGGTGATGACGAACAAGCTGTTGGCAGGGCATGCTCAGGTGCACGAGCCAGGCTCGGCAGTGGCGAACATGACAATTTCGAATCGCACCGGTATACGGGTAGCAGCAATTTCACGCTCGACATATTTGGTGGTGCCTTGAAGCAAGTACAGTCTCTGATTTGCATATCATGCCTAGTCTATTACGAAATCTACAGTCATCTACTGAAGTGTGCCATATCGTCAATTCGCCTCTCTCATGCACATCGTGATCCTCATCAAATGTCGTTGAGTCGTCTCGAAATATCCTGCTGAACCTGCCATATTCAAAGAAACACTCTGTCCAGAATAGTCCTCGCCAGTAACCCCGATCCCAGTCCTCAGGCTTTCACGAAGCGCATCTTGATTGTCTTGGCCGGATTGAGCACAATGCTGACCTTGAGACCGACCTCATTCTCGCGTGACTTCCTCCATGCCAAGCTCTCCTTGCCATTCTTGAAGAAGAGTTTGCCCACTTCGCCCTCCGGCTTGTCGGCAGTAGTGTCATGAGCATCGAGCTTGGAGAAGGTCTGCAAGATCCTGACGGTTGTGTAGCTCATCTCCATGAGGGCCAGGTTCTGACCGATGCAAACTCTGGCGCCACCTGGTGTAATGTTAGCCCTAAGACACCTACTATATTACAAGTCTAGAAGGAATCTGAAGACCCTGGGAAGAGTGCCGTAAGAGTAAGACTTACCACTGAAAGGGATGTGAGTCCAGGGTTTTGGGTGCCAATCCAACCAGCGGTCAGGCTCGAACTTCAAGGGATCGAACTTCGAGTTCTCGTAGTGCTCGGGCTGGAGCTGGAGGCCGAAGGTGGAGTAGAGCACTGCCGTACCCTTCAGAATGCCAATTGGAGCGAGTCCATCGGGTCCACCACCTCGAGGCAGAGTAGTGTCAACCACCGCGCTGCGCTGGTTGACTGGAATAGCCGGATAGAATCGCAGAGTCTCAGAGAGAGTGTTCGAGAGGTATTTCATGTTCTTGAGTTGCTCGTAGGTTGGTCTTTCAGATGGTCCAACAACGTCCAGAACTTCCTTGCGGAGGGCTTCGAAGACATGAGGACTCTTGCCAAGCTCGTGGAACATCCAGCTCAAGGTGCAGGCGGTAGTGTCACGACCTGCCAAGAGAGTGGCGACGAGTTGATCCCTAAGGAAAAAAGCGTCGGAGTTGTTGGCTGCAAGTGCATGAAGCAGTGTGTACTTGTGATCACCAGCAGATAGCTTCTCGAGCTCATCTTTAGGGATAGCGAGAGCGGCGTCGACGTATTTGTTGATGAACTTGTTGAGTACATCAAGATGCTTGTTGAATTCTTTACGTGGGTAGAGGAAGGACAAACCACTGGTGTTGCGTAGATTAAGTTAACCTGGGGAGGGTGCCGTGGAATGTCAAGCAAGGAAGATGCAAATGGGCCTAATAGCAGAAAGGGAGGAAGGTAGATGCTGACGAGAAAATAGGATAGATTGTGGGGAGGTGCTGGGCAGGTGCTTGGAGAGTGCCGTGGGCTGTCAGGTAGTCGTGGATAGGCACAATCACAAAGAAGACAAGAAACGACCAAGAATCTGCTAACATACCTGTTGCTCAAGGCACTAAGTAGAGGCTGAATTCGCTGGATCTCACCAAAGGAATGAGCGAAGCCAGACTGACCGTCCCTCAAGCTGTTGACACTTTGACCAGTCAGGAAGTCTGTGGCAGCGTCGAGTGTGAATCTAATGATCAGGTCAGCGTGAGTCAAATACGCGAAGTGAAAGCTGCTTTACCGGGAGAAGAAGTCCATGAGGTCGATCTGCTGGCCATCTTGTTCAAGCATGAGCTTGAGGAGGATCGAGACGTGGCGCTCGAAAGTGTCGAGATCCGCAATGCGATCCTTGGCAAACTGTGGTCTGAGGATGGTGCGCGCGTCTTGCCAGAGCTTTCCGTCAGTTGAGAAGATCGAGTGACCTAGGAAAGGTTCCCAAGCTTTCTTGACGCCTTCGCCCTTGTCAAAGTCTTTAAATTGCGTGGCCAGCATCGCTTTGATGTTCTCCGAGTTGGTTGTCATGATGGCTCTGGAAGTGCCGCGCATCACTTCGACAGTGTAGGGAGCTTTGCCATGACCTTGAGCGAAGCACTCTTCGAATAGCTCGAGGAGACGGTTCGTTTTGACAGCTTTGATGACTTGCCACGAGGTAACAAAGCCTTGGCCAAATGGAATTCTGCTTTTGATGCGTGCAGAGTAGCCACCAAGAGCGAGGATTTTGCGGTGTCGTTGGTAAGATCTGACTTGCAGGGCGCAGAACGCGATGATGCACGCGGTGATGAGGATGGCTGAGGGCGACGAAGAGAGGATAGTCGACAACATGGTGCGTGGTTTGGACGATGAGTGCGAAGGTAAGCAGAGAGAGCAGGAAGGGGTGGGAGTGTGAGTGATGAAGGTTGAGAGAGCGAGAATGTGAAGATGGTAATGATCAAGGTAGTACATAGCTCGGCAGAACCATGACTCGATAATGAAACACGAGAGCGTGTGAACATGATCGTGAATCGAGATAAGCCACTAAGCACCTTCAAATCCGTAGCTTGCTTACGCCTGAAGTCAAATTCATGCTTACGCACAACCCCAAGCTACCTTGAGTTGCATGCCAGCACTCTAAACGACGAGATTTAGTAAACAGGTTTGAAAGGACAAGCCAAAAAAACAGAGTTGAAGAGTACCGAATGATATCGAAGGTTTGATTTCAGCTAGAAGATCAATTCTTCTCTCTGACTAAACGTGACGAATTTTGACAAACAGGTCTAAAAAAGGTCAAGTAAAAAAACGAGTTGAAGAGTGCCGTAAGATATCGAAGGTCAACTTCGACTAGAAGATTATTTCTTCTGTCTGGTCCAATATAGCAAGCTTTAGGAAATAGTCTAGAAAGGACAAGCAAAAAATCGAGTTGAAGGGTACCGTAATAAGGTGGCTTCATTTCTCATCAAGGACATCCTTATCATGCTCGAGGTTCGATGCATTCGAATGATGCCAAGCGCCATCACAATCGAGATGCAACCAGCGCTTCATGACAGGATCCGAAGCTGAAGAGGTCCGGATAGCGACAATGCCTTTTCCATTTCATCCCTGCGCGTAGCCTCCCTTATGTTTGAGCTGATTGTAGATGGGCAGCGACGAGGTGCGAGGACCTCATCCTCGTATGCGGATATCATGACAGCATACCGACATTGCAAAGATTGTGGCTCTCAGACGCACGCTGCAGCTCCGCAGAATCTGCGCATGGCTTTGGATTGTTTCAAGCTGAAACGTCGATGATGCGTGAAGTCATTGAATTTCTCCACACAATTGGAACCTCGGCCGACGATCGGACATCCCTGCAGGTGCACTTTGACGATACATTACTCAGCAACGAAACATCACTGAGCACGTGAGCAGCGACAAAGTGCTTCGAATACAACCCCACCTCTTCCACCAGCTGCTACCTCGTCCGCCTTCCACGACCTCGCCCTCACTCCTCCCTCCTCTCCAAAATGTCGGCTTGGGTTCGCTTCCGAGGTATCTCCGTTGCTGTATTTCCACATCTTTTCCTCGAACTGATCTTCTCCTAGATGCCATATTGACCTCGAAATGGAACAAGCCCTTTCCTGTCACTATGATTCCTGCCGCGATCGGGCTGTACCTAGCTGAGAAGCAAGGCGAGCGACAACGGCAGATTTTGGCGGAGATCAGGGCGCTGGGAGACAATCAGCTAGCAGAGGTTAGGAGGATCGC
>Ga0268246_10000568_pt1 | contig 15072 bp, 11 predicted proteins | sample AgamicOrSfe_FD_200242 | JGI IMG/M metagenome (GOLD analysis project Ga0268246, IMG submission 200242) | Agave microbial communities from Guanajuato, Mexico - Or.Sf.e (v2) (version 2) | ecosystem: Host-associated > Plants > Phyllosphere > Phylloplane/Leaf | place: Guanajuato, Mexico | collected...
CCCTGGTTCTTCACATGAGTTACGCAATATGGTATCCGATATCTCCAATCCCGAGCGAAAACAGCTCAAGAGATTTGTCGCTGTTGGTGTGTGCGAGTTGAATCCGTTACTAGATAAGCAGAAAGAGATTGTTGAGAACCTCATGATATGGACTCCAGATGACATTGGTGAAGGTTTGGCCAAGGTAGACATCGCGAAGCAGCACGCAATACGTGATCTTCTACCATCAGCCACGAATCTCTACAGCCCCATGGCATTGACGAGTAGTATCAGGTTGCGTCTTAACCCATTCGCAAGCCCAGAAAGTCAAACCTTGATCCAGAAGAACCCTGTTCTGCTGCAGAATGTTCACACCACTCCAGTTATAGAGCTTACTGGTGTACCGACTCGTCCTAGAAATGACATCTATCTCACAGTCGTAAAGCCAATGCTCCCTCCTGGCGTAATGCTATCTCATCCAACTCTAGGCAATTGCCCGCTGCCTGATGACTTGGATATGCGTGACTTGCAGCTTACTTTCGAGGTACGAAATGCCTCCGGCGCAAGGATGGACAACTGCATCTTCCCTACCTGCAACAGCTCAGGTCATACAGCATGGAGATCGACTGCAATCGAAAGAGGAGAGGCCTGGAATCAGACACTTCGCCTCGCCATTCGACCAGAGGATGTGCTCGGCTCTCATATCGTGGCTTCCTTGGCAGACGCGTCAAATTTCCCTTTCGCTCTCTGCTGGATGCCGTTGTGGGAGCACGAGGCATTCGCGCAAGACGGGGACCACTCATTGACTCTCTTCAAGTACGATGAGCAGACTTCGAACATCGTTTCTGGTCGTGGGGCATATCTTGCTCTGCCCTGGAGCTCTCGGTCTAAGACAGATGCCGTATTCGGCACTGCAGGCTTTTTGCAGATGCGCACCCAATTATGCAGCACAAGCTTCTCCCAAGACTCTGCAGTGCTTGCTTTACTGATGTGGCAAGAACAACGAAGTCGTGATATCATCCCGATATTGAAGCGCGCCCAATTCGTGCCCGAGGTTGAGTTGGTGAAGCTCATGCCAAAAGTATTAAATGCCATATTCGAGATCATGACTGAATACGGAGGCAACGAGGAAGTGGAGGATCTAGTGTTCAATCTACTGGTGACAGTGATAGGCCTGGTCCATGATAGACGCTTTGACCTGCAGCCAATTGTCGATGAATACACAAGGACCAGCTTCAAATTCCCTTTTGCGTTCCCAGCCTTGGTTCGCAGTTTCGTGCGTCTCCTTACGCACGCGCTCAATGATGACAGTGCGAAGAAGCTCCGCGCTGCAGCAAAAGTGGGATCACTGCTGCTCCGTTTCACAGTCCTTGCCAAGCGACACCAAATTGAAAAGGAAGCTGGGATTGGTATCAAGACACATCCGACTACCTATGCCAGGGATCTGCAAGTTCTGTTCCTCGCACTCAATGGGCTCATGCAAAACACTGCTCCTATCTTGATTGGCACGAAAACCCTGCTCATCCAGAACTTCGAGTCCTGGCTGCCGGAACTGCAGCTTGTCCTTAACGAACACGAGCTCTTCAGTGTGTCTAGCAAGTTCATCGACTCGTGCGATCTGGTAGTGGGCAAGCTTGTGCTGTATAAGCTAGTCCTCATTGGCTCTATTAGTCGTGCTGATTTCCTCGCAACAGCTGAAGTTCGTGACGCATGGCAGGAAAAGAGTGTACAGTGGCTAGCACCCTACTGGGGCGCGACACGAGGTACAATTGAGCAGTGGAGGGAGCAGATCCGCCTATGTTGCGGTATTGTCGCAACACAGTCTACGAAGTGGTCGGCACCAATAGCACCATGGCTTCGGAGTCTTGTGGACTCCTATACTGCATTGCAGTCGCTTCCGAAAGCAGCGAACGAATTGGGCACTTACTCTCCACTCTTCTCCAACTCGTTTCCTCCACAAGTAAGGACAGTACAGCATGAACCAAACTACGATGAAGGTCTAGTCGAGATTGCGGCACTACTCACCTCAGCCCGAGCCGATGCAGCATACCTACCAGCAATACCGGAACAAGAGCTGTTCGACTTGATCATTGATCTTTTGGGTGTATGTAACTCGATACTGGATTACGAAGCATACCCAGAGTCCTGGCTTAGTCTTGCCATATACCATCGCCGCGCAATCCTGCAGACCTTACAGAGGGTATCTGAAATGCTCGTCACACAATTCCTGCCAGATCCTGACGAGGCAGACAATTTCCTGACCGAGCTCTGGACAGTGTTTTTCACGACATTGACCAAGGTAGTGAGTAGTAAAGTTCTCGCACTCGAGACGTTCCCCGAGCAGAAAAGAAGAGCCATCTGGAGGACCGTAGGCGATGTTCGGGAGATGGGCGCCAGTCTCCTCCAAGCATCCTGGTCAGAACTTGGTTGGGAGACAAGTCTTGAAGATCAGGAGCTCTACACTTTACAAAAGATGGGTGGCTATCAGGTCCAGTATGTGCCCAGCCTTGTCGGACCCGTGATCACACTCTGCCTGAGTGTCCACCAAGGTCTGCGCAATGTGGCTGTGTCGGTGCTGCACACAATGATCGTCAGCGAGTGGGTGATGGGACAGGATCTTGGTGCACTGCAGGGCGAGGTCTTGATAAGTCTGGATACGCTTTTCAGAAACGATGCGTCCAAGGATACCGTACCTCAAAAATTGTTCTTGGGCGAGCTAATGCATATCATCGAGCACAGCACAACAGATAACGCGTTGAAAGATGCAGTCAAGTCTTTCATCGACGTGATTGACCATCTACTCGATCTTTTGGTCGTGGTCTACAGTGCGACAGCGACTAGCGAAGCGTCTCAAATCATGGATACCCTCAGACTCATGGACTTCTTGCGTGACATGCAGAAAGAAGACATCTACATTGCCTATGTGCACAGACTTGCTGATATACAAGCCAAAGCTGGAAATTTCACAGAGGCAGGCTTAGCACTGAGACTGCACGCAGAGTTGTATGACTGGAGCACTGTCATTGATGTGCCTGCTGTTGAGGAGCCCAAACTACCGAATCAAAAGTCCTTCGATCGCAAGGAGTGGATTTACTTCCAGATGATCAAGCACTTTGAGGAAGGCACAGCTTGGCACCATGCTCTGGACGCGTATGAAGAGCTCTGTAACGAGTATGAGCACAACTCCTTCGACTTTGCAAAACTTGCCAGGGCAAAGCGTGCCTCTGCAGCACTGTATGAGAGAATCAGCCGAGGCGAGAAGCAGATGCCGCGATTCTTCAGAGTCGTCTACAGGGGTCTTGGCTTTCCTATTAGCTTGCGTGACAAGCAGTTCATCTTCGAAGGCTTCCCAAGTGATCACACGAACACATTCACCGAAAGGCTGCAGAGACAGTTTCCACTTGCGCAGATCATAGGTAAAGAAGGAATCGACGACTACGAAGGACAGTACCTATCTGTGATTCCGGTGCAGCCACAGAAAGACTTGACACACCCTGTCAATCGTCGCCCAAAGGTCGGTCACCATATTCGGGAGCACTTTATGCTTGCGAATCCACGACAATTCACTATCACGCCTCGTAGTCGCCATGCTAGTCAAGCTGCGCTGAAGGATTCAGCTGTCGAAAAGATCGTCTTTACCACTGCTGAAACCTTTCCAACGATATTGAGACGCAGTGAAATCATCAAGACTCACACTACACGATTGTCGCCGATCCAGATTGCGCTTGAACGCACATTGAGGAAGACGCAAGAGCTTGCTGGGATCGAATCAAAAGTTGGTGATGCCGACAAGAAGGTGTACAAGAGCTTCACTGAAGCGCTGAACATTCTCATCCGACCTGACTCGGGTGGTAGTGTGTCTGAATACTGGTCGCTCGTACAATCATCCATGGATGACGAAGAGTCGCGTGCTATCGACGGTGTACAAGACGATGACCACAAAATTCAGGCGAAGTTAGCTGATGCATTGAGATGCGCACTGATAGATCATGCTCTGGGCATAAGGAAATGCTTGTACTTATGTAGCAATCGTGTAGGGTTGCAAGCGGCGGGCGTTGAGCTGGCACAAGGTAAGTCTCTCGTTCGACTGATACGGATCTGCCACTAATACGACACGACTAGTCTTCGAAAGCTCTTTCGCTCCCATACTCGCAACCTTCGAGACACCGCAGACCGATCTGCTTACCCAAATGATCGATTCACCTCTGCCACTCTCGCCCACTGTAGCAGCTTCACCTTTAAAGGCCCACGCCAACATGGACAAGATTGCGCGAGAAAGAGACGCCTATGATAACGAGACGCAGCTAATGACGCCTCTATCGCCAAGTCGGTCGATACCATTCTCCTCGCTTGGTCTTGGAGAAGAACCTGCAACTCCGATGGTTGGTGATCCACTAAGTCAACGACCAACAGGAACTTTGAGCAGGTGGCCAAGCAGGCTGAGCGGATTTAGTGTCTTTGGGGATAAGAACAAGGACAAAGGAAAGAACAAGCAAGAGACGAAGACGGATGGGAAGAAACTTGCTATTGACACGCTGAGCTCAAGGCCGAGCATTGATGGCTTGCTGAAGTCGCCCGCCTTGAGCCTGGCAGTACCAGGAGACACGAAGTCACCGCAGGAGTCTAGGAGCAAGGTTGGAAAAAGGTTGAGCTTCCTGGGACTGGATAGTAAGCGGTGAAAAGATATGGAATGGACTATGGAGATGGGTTTCATTATGGCGGAGGGTTGGACTATGGAGATGGGTTGAACTATGGAATTTGATTCTCTTGAGGATTGGCGGGATCATGCATTGGCTTCTTCTCAAGGATTGAGAGGAATCGCGAGCGGACTACGGACACGGGCTGGACTATGGAATCTGCTTCTCTCGGGAATCGACGGGATCATGCATTGGCTTCTTCTCACGGATGAGATGAAACTGCCTTACAGGAGTCGGATGTGCTTGGAAATACCCCCACCAGGTCTGGATATATTCGGGGACATGAGACAAGGCATCTTTGGTGCAGCTTGTTGGACATATGGAAGCACAGATCCGGCATCAGATACAGACTAGATTGGCATATAGGCGCTACAGAGTCTGTAGATACCAGGTATACAGAGATTATACGCAGAAGTAAGACCTGCTGTCTAACATGACAGAGGGAAAGGGGCTAGCCAATGCCAGCCAAAGAGTGAAAAGTGGGGGATCCGTTCCATTCATTTCCCCGGAGGTTCCATTGATGAACACCACGCTTCGGTTGCCTGCATACTGATCCCAGACTTACAACTTTTGCTTTTGCATCTGCAGCCCGCCGCCTTTTTTCTGTATTTCTACCTCTCTTATATTGCTCGCAGTCCTCCCACTCTATTGTGCGGACCTTGCAGGCTTTTCAACTACGACCGCCCGGTTGTCTAGTTCAGCACATTCAACGAATTGACGTATTTAAGGACACTGTTTACACGTGGTGTCTTGTCTTACCGCAGCACAACCTTATATACTGCCTCTGGGCCCTGGTCCTTGGTCTTTTAATACCGTACGCACTCCATTCTCAGACCTTCTAGGGTCTCCGCTCGGTCACTCCAACTTCCACGCTGACATTAGCTCGTGGTATAGCCTAGTCCGCAGCAACTGGGACTCGAGTCTGCAAACGTAGATTTCCCCAAAGACTCTATTCGCAATGGCTTCCACCACCGACGACAGCACTTCTGCTCAAAACGGGCTCACGCCTGCCCAGCGTCTGCAACAAGAACACGAATCTCATAACCCCACTATCGAGGATGTCCCAGATGAGGAAGACATTGCACACCCACCACCTTCTGCCACCGTTGCGCCAGCTTTTTCGAACACTGAGACTGCCACCTCGGTCAATGGAGGAACCATGTCAGCCAAGGCTCAGGGTAAACAGAAGGCTGCAGATGAACCTGTCAACGAAGTGAACGGCGAGGACACCAAGAAGAAAGCTCCTGCATTGGACACAGCTTCCGAGGAGGCTTTCCCCTCCCTCGGTCCTGCCAAAGCTAAGCCCATGGCGTCGACATGGGGCAGTCGTCCTGCTGCCGCTCGGACTAATGGGACTACTCCGAACAACACTGGTTTCGGTGGACCTACACCAATGACTATGCCTAACCGTACAGCAGCTTCCATGGCGCAACGTCCTGCGCAAGGTGTCTCGATACCAGGAAGATATGTCGAAGATATGCGCATGCCATCTGACCAGCTACGGACCGACCTCAAGCGCCCAATCGCAGACTTACTCAAGGACATCAATCGGAAATCAAAGGCCAAGGTTGACATGAGGCGTGGTAATGGGACCATGATCTTCCAGGGACAAGGCCCGAGTATTGACTCGGTACACGAGATCCTGAGGGAAGTCGCTGCTCAGCTCGGACAGAAGGTAAGCATTGACCGCAATCGAAGACAGAAGCCCTATACTAACAACAACAGCAACAAATCAAGGTGCAAGTTCCCTCATCCCTCCGCGCTTTCATCATCGGCAAGCAAGGTGCTACAATCCAGGGTATATCCAAGAGGACTGGTGCGCGCGTACAGATGCCAAAAGCTGCGGCTGGACCAGAAGACGACGAGGACACTGTAGACGTCGAGGTCGAGGGAAGCCCCATGGCCGTCGCGATGGCCAAGCACGAGATTGAGGGCATCGTCGGTCAGCGCACTGCCACTGTCAATCTGCGCATGAAGGATGTCCCTGCGGAGTTCTTCCCCTTCATTGCAGGTCCAAACAACTCGCGCATCAGCTCAATGGAAGATGGTCGCGATGTCCGCGTTAAGGTGCCTCACTACCACACTTGGCAACAATCAGCACCTTCGACCGAGCATCCGTCAAAATTCACTGCGCAAGACGGCCTTGTAATCCAGATTGCTGGTGAAAGAGAGGCTGCTAAACAAATCCAAGCAGCTATCGAAAGACAGATTCAGGAACTACAACAACAACTTAGCATCAACCAGGTTCAGATTGAGCAAAGCCGGCATCAATTTATTGTCGGAAACCGCGGTAACACCCTACATGACTTCTTGAAGGAGACTGGTTGCTCCGTTGTGCTCCCTCCATCAACGGAAGACAGTGAAGATATTACGATTATCGGTCCTCAAAGTCAGCTCGAAAGCGCGCTTGAGAAGGCAATGGACTTGGCATCTAGCATGTCTATGCAGAGAGTCGACCTAGCTAAACAACACCCTGGCAGCCGCGATCACGCCGAAGCACACGCCCGCTCGCTTGGTCAATACCTTCGCAAGAGACGTGCTCTCGAGCAATATGAGAAGCAATACAATGCGCAGGTTGTGCCCGAGAGCGGCAGTCAGTGGCAGGTCTTCTCACCTGACGCCAGAAGTGCTATGAAAGCTCGCACTGATCTTATGGGTCTCGTCAGCGGACACCCTCCTGCCCGTTTCCGCAATGTTAACATCCCGCCATTCTACCAACGTGATCTCCAACGCCAACATGCCAAGTCTCTGCGCGAACAGCATGGTGTCTACCTTATGTCGCCTGAGGACTCCGAGTCCGAGCAGGTCGTTCTAGTCTTCGAAGGTCCTGGTAGTGCTGAAGATTATGCTTTCCCGTCAAAGGCTCCGAGCTCGCAGGATAGTCAAGATTTCGAGCGTCAATTGCAGGATGCTGAAACATTACTGCTCAGCCTCATCGGTGAACAACAGCCCGTCGAGCACAGAAGTGTAGATGCACCATCAAAGTATCGTGAGAAGATCCAGCGCTATGTCGCACGCCAGAACCAGCAGGACACTGAAGAGAAGTATCCTGTCGAGTTCATCGGTCTCGACGGCGGCAACGTATCTGGTCAGAACTTCCCTCTCAACTTCCGTGGTCCTACATCTGCAGTCGATGACTACGAGCAGAAGATTCGTGCATTCATCGAGGAGCAGATCCGCGATGAGACCGAGCGAGGCTACACGACTTCCTTTGACTTTCCTCAAAAGTTCGCCAATGTCCTTATCGGCCGCCGGGGTGAAAACATCAACAAGCTCCGTGATGAGTATGATGTCGACATTCAGGTCAACGATGGTCAAGTCGAGGTCAAGGGCCCGCAAGCCAAGGCCAATGCTGCGAAGACTGCTATTCTCAACATGTCCCGCAAGCTCGAGGACGAGACTACCCACGTACTGAAGATTGCTCCCAAGTTCCACAGCGAACTGATCGGTGCTAAGGGCAGTCAAGTCCTCAGACTGCAGGATCGCTACAACGTCCGCATCCAGTTCCCGAGGTCTGCTGCGGACACCCCTGATGATGCAAGCGATGCGGGTGCTGGTGCTCGTCGACGAAACCAGGCTGCCGATGAGGTTGTCATCAAGGGTCCCAAAAAGGGTGCTGACGAGGCTCGCGATGAGCTTTGGAGCTTGTACACTTACACACAGGATATGTCTCACACTGCCGTCATCTCAGTTGCACAAGCGCAGGTTCCGTCACTCATCGGCCAAGGCGGTCGTGAATTGCAGAGCCTGCGTGAGACTACTGGTGCTGAAATCGACATCCCTGGTAAAGACTCTGTTGACGCCAATGGTCGCGTGGAGATCAAGCTCAAGGGAAAGAAGGCCAGTGTAGAGAACGCGAAGAAGATTATCCAGGAGCGTGTCAAGGTCTTTGATGACAGTGTTTCGCGAAGTGTTGAGATCGACCGTCAGCATCATCGTGCTTTGATTGGTCGTGATGGTAAGCATGCTCATCTTTGCTGCTCGCACAGTATATGCTTACATAGTCACAGGTGACAATATCCGTCAAATCGTCCTCAACGCTGGTGGTTCAGGCGACGCACGCGAACTCAACCGTATGGTGCAGATTCCCAAGGCCGACTCCGCAAACAGCTCCATCAAGGTGGAAGGCTCTCCCGACATTGTCGACCGCATCATCGCTGCTATTGAGTCCTTTGCTCAGGTGCGTGACAACCAGGTCACCGAAACCGTCGAAGTCGCCCCAGGACGACACGGTGCACTCATCGGTCGTGGTGGCGAGACCCGCAAAGCAATCGAATCCGAGCACAACGTCACCATGCAGATCCCCAGCACGTCCGTCACCGGTCCTGCCCGCAGCATGATCAAGCTATCCGGTGCTCCGTCAGACGTCGCAGCCGCAAAGGAGCGCATCCTCTCCATGACCAAGGAGACCGAGGGTGTCACAATTGACGTCCCCCACCGCCTCCACCACGCCGTCGCCGACACAAACGGCAACATCTTCCAATCTCTGCGCCGTGAACTCCGCGTCAACGTCGACCACGCCGGACAACAGAAGCCGGCACGGCCGCAGCCGCCGCAGAAGACAAAACAGGCGAAGGCGGATATGCCACTCATCACAGACACCACCCCGTCTGCTGGTGACAGCCTCGACCCCGAGACAAACCACCAGTGGGATATTGTGGACCTGCTCGCCGATGAGGACGATGCGTCTGGTGCCACCATCCCCTGGATCCTGCGCGGTCCTGACGCTGCTGCTCTTCAGCGTGCTAGGGAGCAGATTGAGGCTGCGATGGCTGCAGCACAAGGCGCAGTCACGGGATACCTCGTCCTGCCAGACCCGAGGACATATCGCCACGTGATAGGCCAAGGAGGGTCTACGGTCAACAGGATCAGGAAGGACACTGGTGCGCGCATCGATGTGCCCAAGGCTGGAAGTGGCGGACGCGACGCTATTGAGATTGTGGGCACAAAGAGCCAGGTTGAGCAGGCGAAGGAGATGGTTATGGCTGCGGTTGTGCAGGGGGAGAGTGCGAGGAGGTCGTAGCATGTCTTGAGGGGATAAAATGGGATGAGATGAGAGGAGATGTGTAGGATTTGTTCGATATGCAAAGGGGTCATAGGATGATAAGAAGGATTTTCTGTACGCGTGATGGATAAACTGGCCAAATTGTCTAGATATCAGACTGTACAGTGAGAGAATGGAATAAAAGTATCTTGTCATGCTGTTTGTTAACCTAGAGCAGCGGTGTATCGAAGGTGGACTTGAGGTCAACGAGACGTGATTGCGATGTGACAAGCAAGACAAACGGGACCTCCGTGCCAAGACCTCCGTGCCAAGACCTACATCCAACCCGCATAGCACCGATGAATCTCAGAAGCACTTCACTCACACCATCTCCCAACCCGGCACGACACGAATGTCATGAGATCAGATCGAGTCAAAGGTCATATAATATGTAGTGATTGTGCAAATTATCACCGATTCATCCTTTCCACTTTCGAGCTAGGCAGCTCTTATCTGTACATCTGATGGACTGCAGGACGAGCCTACAGCTAATCACCCAGTATCCAGGTCCGGTGTTTCGTCAAGGAAGAGGAAGTGCTGCAGAGGGGTTGAGCGAGTATCTATAGGGAGTGACAAGGAGCGAATGATGGTGGGGGCGTGCCCGTGGGTGGGACCGAAGGTTTGTTGATGTTTCGCTGGAGTCAAAGGTCTACGGCATTCGACAAGGGATTTGCACATCCTTTGGCTACGTGAGGTACGAATTTGAAAGAGACAGAGTTAAGAGAGTGCCTAGCGTTACTCGCGTTGTGATGGAGAGTGCCATTGGTGAATGTTCAGACTCACAACTTCATACCTTACTCTCGAGTCTCTCTCTCCCTTCAAGATACTCGTAAGAAAGACGTTATTTTTGAATGAAAGTCAAAGGATAGAAGTTGTGAAGAGTGCCGTAAAGAAATGGTATCTTAAAGATGATCGAAATAAAGAGACAGTACTGAGCGAGAAGAGTTTACGGATAACTAGGCTCGCAATCGCATCAGTCGCAAGTACGACTGGCTTGCGTTTCTCTTACAAGTTCAGACCTTCTTGAGTCGCGAGAACGGGATTAATGCAGTGATTATATCTACCCGTAGACCGCGAGGTGGAGGCTGACTGAAATATGCTAGCGCTCCTAGTGAATGGGACACCATATTCTTGATGTGACTGACCGAGACTTTGACGTTTCCAGAAGAAGTAGAGTCTAGTACATCGTTACCGTCTAGCTTCCCGATATTACTCTAAGCAAGCCAAACAAGCTACTACCTGACGATAATTGTGCTGGGTATCGGATTGACGTCTCAAAAGTAGACAAGGGCGTAGCCTTCTTGGCTAGGTAGTTTACCGAGTTGCGTTTCTGTGAACTCTACTATAGAATGAATACTAGCACGATATGCTGTCAAGGTACCACAACGAAGTTTGTGTGCTTTGGCAGTAAGGTCGCTGCTCTGAAACAGTCGTTGTTCGGGAGGTAGTTCCGCTTGTCGTGTTTCAAAGCGAGTATGACGTGTAGTTTCTATCGCTCTGTCTGCTTCAGACCACCATGTAAGACATCTTCGAGGGAGGACATTGAGATCTTATGTTATTCGAGCTGATGCCAAAGATCATATATGGGTCATATTGTCGACGATTACTGCATGGACGGCATAACCACGTACCAAGCTTCTGGGCGTCCGGCAGCCATCTCACCACCAAATCAAAGTCCTTTTCCAGACTCGTGACTATCATGGCAAACTCTGTCCTTTCGAGCTATCTTCTTCGCAACGCGTATGCTATTTGCGCCATCACCTTGTCAATGCGATGCTTCAGATAGTGACGGTATGAGGATTGTCCATCCAGTGTAGCTGCCATGAGGACTGTTCTGTTGCAAGCTCTTCATGTATGCCATGATCTTTCTGTGTAGCTTCGAATTCCTCTCCGTCATATATCTCTCTGTCAAGTGTGAACTCCATTTGGTCCGCTCTAGCAATTTTCTTGGAGTGGAGGGTGATTAAAAGGCCAATTGCCACGACGAAAACGTCGACGACCACGGTGTATGCTACAGTAGGAGGCTGCGGAATAGGTAGAAGTACTTTTGCCAAAAGGGTCAAAGGCCAGAAATCGAAAAGTGCCGAAGAACTTAGCTGCGTGTACGAAAAGACCGAGGGTGATATATGGTAGATGAAGCAGATTCATGCAGTTTGCCTCGATCTATATAGTCTATATAATGTCAGATGACCACCACCGTCCAAATGCGCTGCAATATGCCGACTTATCCAAGGGTATACCACAATCCAAACGTTCCCTGCCTCCCAATATCCTCCCTCACCGCCTCCCAGCCTGCTCCCACTCAAAACCCGTCCTCAATCCCCCTCCCCTTCTCCTCCGCCAACCTCTCCCTATTCATAACCCACCACCACCTATGCGTCTCGTCGCTCTCCTCCCCCTCCTTCTCATCCCAGGCCTTCGGACTCAGCAACATATGCACATTCTTCACCTCCTCGTCCCTCCATATCTTATCATGCACACCCTCCCACCGCAACGTCTTCAGCGCATTGTACACATACGGCAGCGTCAGCCAGCGATTATAGAACAACTCGGAGAGCATGGACTGGTCGGCGAATTCGTAGGTCGAGACGTCCAGGGTCAGTTGGTGCATTATACGGTCGTAGACGGCTTGGCATGGGTTTATCACTTGGAGGCCGCCGTTGGGCATTCCGAGGGAGGACTTTGCTGAGGCGCCGTGGGTTTGCGCATGATCGGGGTCGGGGTGTTGGGTTGTGAAACCGCAGTTCTCGGGGATCCTGCCGACATTGTCAGTCATTGCGGAAAGCGCAGTGCAGCGCATCTAGCGGCGCTCTGCCGGCTCATGTTTGACTCACCAGTCCTTCGGATAATGCGGTTTCTTCCTCGGATTACACACACACGCATGACTAGCCGCAAACACCCTATCCCCCCTCCCCTCCATACTCGGCGGATCCAGTTCCAAATCCATCAACTCATCCATATTCTTCCTCACAAACATGTCACTATCCAGCTGCACCACCCGTTCGTACGCCGTGAGGCTGAACGGCGCTAGCTTGCTCCAGCAGTCGTAGAAGCGGGGGTCGTTGCTGTAGTCCTTGTGTTGACTTGGTAGCATGTAGTTGATGCGCTTTTTGGGTATCCCGCGGAGATCGAGGGCCGCGTGCCCGGCCTCGGGGAAGGTGTCGGTGTAGAGGGCGATTAGGGGGTATTTCGAGTGGACCTTCTTCAGGGAGTAATCGAGGAGGAGGAGGCCGGAGAGGTAGTTTGTGTTGGTGATGAGGGTAGTCCAGACCTTCTTTGAGGTGACATTGCCGGTGGTCTCGCCGGTCGTCATTGTGGAGGCTAGGGCGGAGGGAGTGGCTCGCAGCTGTTGCTTTGTGCTGGAGTTGAGGATGTTAGCAGATAGAAGCAACACGAAGAGGGGGGCTAGTAGCAACGTGGAGAGGCCAATGGAGGTCGGATGTAACATTTGTTATCGCCGGCAGAGGCGTTTCCTGATGTCTACGACGTCAGTGATATTGTGTTGCCATCGTGATTTGCTGGTGGTGATAATTCAATTTGTCATCCTCTGCTTGAAGCATGCTGGAGTGGCGTTGTAGGTGTATATCTTGCCGCGAGTGAGTGAGGTCGAAAGATGTCAAATGCCGTAGCTTCGGCACAAGAAAGATCGACGGCAACACCAGTCGCAAGTAATTATAAAGGCTTCGTGGCTGGTGTCTTTTCAGGCATTTCCAAGCTCAGTGTATGTGTGCTATCGAGGAAAAGATCAAACATGACTAAGAAGTGACAATGACTGATATATAAGGTATACAGGTCGGCCACCCCTTCGACACCATAAAAGTCCGCCTCCAGACCTCCACATCCGCCCAATTCGCCGGCCCCCTCGACTGTCTCCTCAAGACTGTCCGCAATGAAGGCGTCCTGGGTGTCTACAAAGGCGCCTCCCCACCTCTCGTCGGCTGGATGTTCATGGATTCCCTCATGCTAGGCTCACTAACATTCTACCGCCGTCTCCTCAACGAACGTATCTTTAACCGACCACTATCAGCACAGGAGCCTCTCGAAGGTCTCATGATGCCAGTCCCCAAGCTTCCCACCATCGGTCACGCTTTCGCGGGTGTACTTGCAGGCTGGACAGTCAGCTTCATCGCCGCGCCTGTGGAGCACGTCAAAGCACGACTGCAAGTGCAGTACGCAGCCACGAAGTCACAGCGGCTCTATTCTGGTCCTATAGATTGCTCGAGGAAGATCTACTTCCAGCACGGTGTGCGAGGACTGTATCACGGGCTTGGCTCGACGTTGCTCTTCCGCACGTTCTTCTTCTTCTGGTGGGGAAGTTATGACTTGTTCACGGATTACTTTAACAAGAATACGAATTTGTCGACTCCGATGGTAAACTTCTTCGCTGGTGGTCTTAGTGCGCAGATGTTCTGGATAACGAGCTATCCAAGCGATGTAGTTAAGCAGAGGATTATGACAGATGAGCTGGGTCCGAAGAGGCAATTTCTAAGGTGGAGAGATGCAGCGAAGCAGATTTACCGCGAAAGAGGTCTTGCTGGATATTGGCGAGGTTTTGTGTGAGTAACTTCGATGAGACTCGATCAACAGAGCTGACGCATTCACAGTCCTTGTTTCCTAAGAGCATTTCCCGCGAATGCTGCAGCCCTGACTGCATTTGAGTTCGTGATGCGCTCCTTGCCATGAGCAAGCACATGTGTCACGTTCGAGCTTCTGTTGAAAGAGTCGTCCTAACATACTGCGGCTCTGTCGGCGGCTCGAACATTGATGCTTCGAACAGGTTATTGAGATAGGCAGTCTCTTCACGGCTGCCCAACCCCGCGGCAAGTATATTCCGGCCCATGTCGGTCTGAAGGAGGGCTCTTCTGCTACGTAGCCAGCATGTCCGAGGATTATTCCGCTCTTGCTATTTAGAAAATGCCTGTTGCCCGGCTTCTTGCTGAAGGCACGCGACTTGCATGGGGACCGAGGCGCTTGTTTGTGCCAGGTCAGCTGGACTGACACCTGAACGTATAGAATAGAAATTCTCCACTCCGCCATAATTTACCCTCAATCGCGTTTCCTCGATATCTGAGCATCGCCACAGTGTATAACGGACGGCAAGCGTTCTACTATCGTGATTGGTGCGATCTTCCGCTAGTAGTGGCAGGAGCATAAGCGGAAGAAGTTGAATAATACGACAAATGTTTGTGCTGAATGATTAGTAGGAGTCGTCTTGGTTTGCCGGGGTTCTGACTGCCGCTAAATATTGCCGTTCGAACAGGTCATTGAAACACAGAGTCTCTAGACGGCTTTTCTCCGCCGTACAAGCATGTCGTGGCTGTCATTGACCCCAAACGCACACTCATTCCTGGA
>Ga0268246_10000571_pt1 | contig 15036 bp, 16 predicted proteins | sample AgamicOrSfe_FD_200242 | JGI IMG/M metagenome (GOLD analysis project Ga0268246, IMG submission 200242) | Agave microbial communities from Guanajuato, Mexico - Or.Sf.e (v2) (version 2) | ecosystem: Host-associated > Plants > Phyllosphere > Phylloplane/Leaf | place: Guanajuato, Mexico | collected...
ACCGTCTCCTCCCCCTCCGCCCTAATAATAGCCCCACCGATCCCCCATTCAGCAGACCCCGTCGCGATGGACGCGACGAGACGTAACCACCAAGCGTCTCCGAGGGTGGCGAGGGGCGCGAGGATGGGGACGGGGAGGTTGTAGACGAAGGCGTAGGAGGAGGCGAGGAGTTGGCGGAGGACTGGGAGGAAGGCGTGGAGGGCGGGGAGGATGGAGAGGGAAAGAAGGTGGCGATGAGTGAGGTCGAGGTGGTGGGAGGCTGTTGCTAGGGCGTGGGCGGACTGGTGGGAGGGTGTTAGTGGGGTGCTTTGAGAAAGGGAAGGGGCAGGAGGGACGAGAGAGGGCAGGAGTGTGAATGGCATCGAGTAGAGGGGTGGAAGGAAAGGCAATGAAAGGCTCACAATCGGCCCATTCGTCATCACAACCTCATCCATACACTCCGGCGCTTCTGCCGCCAGTCTTGCGCATATAGCTGCGCCCCTGTATTTCTCTCGATTAGCTCAGTCGCTCAGTGCTCCCACAAACCCAGCTTTGATCTCGCCACCACGATCCAGTCATGACCGCTCTCCTCTTCCTCAACCACTTCTCAACAACGAACAAGAACAAACGTACCAATCATGACCCACAAGCACCACCCTCCCCTTCTTTCCCTCGGCAACAGCCTCTTTCAAATACCTCTCTCTCATCAAACACACAAACCGAAACACACACTCCAGCACCTCATCCGGGCCATACCTTGGCAATCCCTGACTGCCGCCGTGGCCGGGAAGGTCGAGGGCTATGAGTGTGGGCTGGCTGACGGAGGAGGGGAAGACAGAAGAGGAGATGGTGCTGGTGGAGGTGGTGCCATGGTTCGTAAGGAGAGTCTGCATCACTGGCCGCCACTCTTGGCAGGAATCTGGCCAACCGTGGACGAAGATGAGGAGGTCGCTCGGTGTTGGAGAGGCAGAAGTTGTGCTGCTGATGCGGTTGGTGAGGTAGTGCATGCGTATGCTGCTGTTCCCACCAGTGGCTTTGGGCAAGTCCACAGCCACGTCTGCGAAGGCGTGCGTGAAGCTGTCTCCGTGCTGCCCCTGGTCTTTGGAGCCGCCTTTACCTTCACGCTGTAGTCAGTACCACTCGCCATCATCTTATAGTTCGTCCTAGTATGTGATAGTACATACCACTTCCCCCACTCCCATCCAAGCTCCACAACCCCTCCCTCCTCCCCTCAACCCTGCTCCAAAACCCAGCCGACGGCTTCTCGCTCCCATAATTCGCAGCCACAGCACGTAGAGAGAAGAACCCCAGCGTCAAAACACCAAAGATGAACGCTGCAGCGGATAGAGCCGAGTAGAGCAGAGTTTGTTGCAGGGACGACTGGGAAGTCGCAGGCGTGGAACGTGAACTCACAGCCGCGTCCTCTACCTCGGACGTGGACGCTTTCGATGAAAACAGCGCACCGCTGGATGTAGGTGGGTGTCTGGTCCTGACTCCGCCACGGTCTGCCGTAGCAGCGACAGAGGAGGTGGTGCTGCGCCCGTCCATTGCGAACGCGGAATTTGTGGAAGAGCTGGAAGAGCTTGGTCCCGTAGGTATGTGCGTGGTCTTGTTTTTATACTATTGCCTTTGGAGTGCAGAGTTCACAGGGCCTGGGATTCAGGTAGATGGGAAAGACGACCACGTTCCCGCGAGCCGGTGAGGCACGGTGAGGCACTAGATTCACGCTACGGGCTTTTTCGCGAACAGGCCCGAATCACGCTCGCGTGCTACAGTATCTGTTCTCCCCAGAAAGCCTGCTCCAGAGTAGCTGTGTGCGTGAAGTATGGACTTTGATCACGCTCATGAGGAAGTGGTCGATACTTCTCCGTGTCCAGAAGCCACCAGGTGATGGGTTGATGTTACGTAAGAAGTGTAAGAAGTTAGTTTCGTTCTTGATAAGATATACATACACGATATCTATACGATGTAATCCCCAACCTTCTACTGCACTCCACTCCATTCCATTCGTTTCACATTCTCATGCCTGCGTGCGTCATTACGTCTGACCTCGAACGGGGAAGACTCCCATCACTTCCCTCATCTAGCCAAGCCTCTGCATCCAAGCCCAAAAGAAGTCCATCATTCAGCGCTCTCATGAATCTACACTCCTGCCAACTCTTCCAAGACAGCCACATAGCCCATGCTACACCACACTCCGACTGACCCTATGACCCCTGCCCCTCCGATGCGGCCTCCACCTCTCATCGAGCCACCTCCTCCGCTTCGTCTCAAAGCTACTCGACAACGACGCCGGCTTCAGCGATCCGGCATAGCTCTTCGCGTATGGCTTGTCATCGTTATGCTGCAAGTAAAAGCGCAATGCTGATGTGTCCGCATGTGCGGGCGTGTGAGCCGGTGTAGGTGTAGTGATGGTGTGTGCGCGACCTCGCACAGCCGATGCGGGACCAGCACCGGACCTGTGTGTTGTGTTTGTGTTGGAGCTGTGCGATGTATCTCTTGCGTGACGAGTTCCGCGATCGTGACTATGTGTGTTCGTGCTCGAGAACTGCCGACGGATCTCGTTGGCTGTTCTATCCTCAATGATACGGCCGTTGCGGTTCGACGGCGGTGTCTTAAAGATTTGAGATCCACTTCCGCTTGTCCGGCGTCGATGCCGGGTGCGTGTAGGCGGGCGAGGAGTCGTCTCAATTTCGGTGCTGAGCTGCTCGATGTCTTGCTGGAGCTGACGGGCTCGGTCCATGGATTGCATGCGGGGAGCGTTGAAGGCACGGCCTTGAAGTGCTTTGAAAGGTTTGCTGCCGTGGCGAGAGGAACTGCGAGGACGGCCACCGCGAGCGACACGGCGTTCTTCGATGGCGGCGGCAACTTGAGCTACTGAGTTTGTGGGTACATCGAGGGAGTTCTGTGGATTCGTCAGATTGTGAAGGTGATTCATGTGATGCCTTCGTTCATACCATATGGATGAGGATGATTGGTAACTGAAGTTGCACGGCTGGCTGTCTTTGCTGATATTAGTGTTTGTCGAAAACGAGATCGTGATTCGACATTGTTACTCACGTATGGGATGTTGGTACCAGGACATTGAGGAAATACCGGACCTCAAAGTACTTATCTATTTCTGATCAGCATGGCAACTTCAAGGATGCGTGGTCGACCAGTAACATACTGCACTTGATGGTAGCATGATCGCGAGGCAGCTCAAGCACACAAGTTCTCAATACTGAGCTTTGTGGTGCAATTGGTGTCCAGCCTTGTATCCCGGCTTTGATAATCGCACGACTAACAACAAGACGCTCATCTTGGTCGAAGATTCTTGCTTGACTTGCAGACATTTCTAGCGTGGCAGCAGCAGCCTGAGGAGGTAACTCGGTCAGCCTCGTGGGTATATTAGGCATGAATGAGACAACTGACATGCTTGTAGCAGAGAACACGACGTTCTAGCTGTAGCTCTATTTTCTTGACAGGCTTGCGGCTGTTGTTCACAATGTGGACATCGGCCAGTAAGTTCGTGCCACTGATCCAGACTTGTCGATGTAAGCCAGCAGTGGCGGTAATTTCATGACCTCCTTTCAAGAAGCATGTCTCAGTGACTGTGAGTGGACTTGGTAGAGATACTAATGCTTTCTCAGCTGCAGATAAGTCAGCTTGGATTCACTATTATACCAGAAGCACCCAAAACTTACGATCATAAACCGACAATATCGAGGTTGGCTGCGACGTCCTCACCGAGAGTGGTCTCCCGCCATCCTTGATGTGCATTGTAGCACAAAGCACATATCGTATTCTGGCACATCTTGTTTCGAACGGTGGTGGACCGACTTCCAAAGGTAATCGTAGCATGAAAGGAAGCTCTTGAGCACAGGGAACCAGGACCCAGGAAGTCTCCTGCGGGGCCAGTGAATGCTGGCTTTCGATCATCTCCCGTGGTGGTGGATGTTGTGCATCGACAATTTCATTGCCCAGATCAATAAAGACATGATTTCGCCCTCCAGAGACCTCTTCCACACCGATGAGATCGATCTGTAGCCGCTCGATTGTCAACGTCTTCCGGTGTCGAGTTCGCTCTGCTTCATCCACCAGTATGCGGACCGTTCCTTCGACGGTACTACCTCCAACGAATAGAGGTGCGACCACTAATAAGTCCATCTTGATGCGATGATGGAAATGTGATGGATTGGCCAGAATATCATTTGCATTAAAGTTCTCGACCTTTACTATCGTCTTCGAAGGTGCTCGTACGTGATCAAAGTAAGGATCAAGGCGGTTGGCGACCTCACGGACTGGAGATTGGGTATGTCCAGCATTCCGAATACAACGAAAGGGCACTCTTGGTGTCAGTAAGTTGACTGCTGCTGCCCGCGGTATCGATACACTCCTCTTATTGGCATGTCTCGAGGATGATCTTGGAGGTATGGCTGATGCAGGAGCCACAAAAGTCGTACTGTTCTCTTCTTGTGTAATTTCACGTCTTAGAGGTGAGCGGGGTGGGCGTCTTGCGCTCGGACGAAGAGGCGATGGCCGTACAACCGGTGATAGTGGCCCAGTATCGTAATTGCTTGATGTTTCGAATGATGGGTGGCTGCTATGTTGCTGAGTCCTGCTTTCTTTGTTGCCAGATATTTCGAGCAAGCTGGGTTCGGTAGTCTCACGGATATCTGACAATGGTCGAGCGTGCAGCGGGCGAACTGCAAGGGTTGCTGCACCAGCTTGATGTGTTTGCACTGGTGCTCTACCATGCAGGCGACGGTCCATCTAGTTACTCTCCTTGGAAAAGGTATTGGTCTTGCGCTGTTCGTTTCTGTTCCAGATTTTTAAACACAATGCCAGACAGTTTGCGCGGAAGAGTCCTCTTAGTGTAGTTAGGTGGACTCTGAGATCCTCCGCAGCTTCAATTGAATGCTGGCTGTTGTCCTGAGCTAGTGAAACGATGAAGCTTTTCTCTCAGGTCGTCGAGTGCAGCGAATATGCTGAAGCGTGAAAGGTATTCACCAATCAGTCGTTCTTGACACGAAAAAACGATTGTTTGCGCGATGTGGTATGAAAGAATGCAGACAATCAAGTGTGGCAACCCAAGTCGTATTCAAAACCAGTTCAATCCCAATTCAAGCTGGACTCATGCAGACCTGGTGGTAAAATTTACTACTTGCTGCTGCTGCTCGTTGTTGGCCTCGTGATGCCTTCTCCCCAACCGATTGAAGACCAGATTGGATGTGATATAGGAGAATGCGCGCCGACCTCTCGTGGCATGTCCGTCGCGAAGCGGCTAGCGACCAGCGCAGCAGGAGATATACCTTAAACGTATGTTGGCAAAGATCACGGCGTAGAAGCGGACGACAGCAAGCGGAGAGAGTGAAGTTCAAGTTGGCGACAAATTAGGAAAGTATGTATGAAGGTCTTGATGTTGAAGATGCCACCCTGGCATCTGGAGTGCATCATGACAAATAATGGAATGCCCCTGAAGACCCGGCCGATTTGTCTCCTGCACATCGCATCGCACCTGCCTCACCTTGGGCTCTTCACCGCCATATTGATTGTAAACATTGCAGAACATATATTTTTCATCTCAGCATAGAATAACACATAATCATTCCACTCGCAGACTAGGCGACTCTTGAGTGCTCCTCGAGCGCTGTTTCATACGTGTATCAGCTTCGTGATGACGATGATCATGGGTCTTACACCCGTTCGTCCGAGTCTTGGAGATTTGTCACGTCGATGTTGAATCACGTCCTTCAGCATTTTCGAGTGTCTCAAGAGAGTCGAGACTCGAAGTCGTCGATATGTGCTGAAAAGCTTGGAGCTTGGCGCAAGCATGACAGCATCAGATGACGCCTCAAAGTTCGGCTTCGGTAGACAGCCTCGGCAGCCGCATGGACATTCCCAAAAGAGTAATCGATCGCATGACCTCTAATATTCTACGCTGTTGTTCTTCTGGCGGTGCCATACTGCTGCTGGGCTCCCCTTCAATTGGTGCTGCTGCTTCCTGAAAACTGTACGACGTGTCGAATATCGACACACCAGGGACACCGTGCTACCTATCTCATCAGTACAAAATTATGCCAGAAGACAGGACGACGGCCCGAGATGACGCTCCACCCAATCCACCATAAGTCTAGACCAGCCGGGTGCACGGCCCTATTTCGTCAGGTTCTTCCCGAACACGATCTGCGGCCAACCAGGCCAACAAGTCCCTGACGCAGTCCGGTCCGTTGATGCGAAATGTAGCCGAAGTTCTTGCAGAGGTTCAAGCGACCAAGTGGTCGTTCATAATTCGTCAGCCGATCCTCCCGATGCCATAGCCGGGTGGCCGAGCTACTTAATTAGAGATGAGGTGGAAATCGTCAGCGTTCGAAGGGCATAGGGCGCAGAGCCAGGCTTGGGCCAGTTCAGGGCTGTTGGTGGGCAGGCGAGTATTGATCCTTTAGTAGACGACGTCGAAGGATGGGAAGAAAAAAGTCAACCGGCGCCCGCGACAATTAAATATATGACCACCAGGCCCTGGCCTCTTTAGCCTTTAGTCTCTGCTATATCCAAAGCCTGAAAACCTTTACACGATTTTTCACTCTCTTGTTTCTGCTTTCTCCTTGGACATTATAACTGTGACACAGAGAAAAGCAAAGGTCGACACGACAATCTTCTCTGCCGTCTGTTTGGTCACACTTCAATCGCTTATCGGGATTTCGTCACCTCTTCCCATCGACACCTTCCTATTTGGCGAGCGGACTTTGTCACTTACACACACATCATTGCTGTCCCGCTTCAGCTTCGCGCCTTGTCGCTTCAGGATCCGTTATCTCTCTCCAAGAGATAGATCTGCCTTATCTCTCCAACAGACTTCATCCATACTGGCCTTCTATACGTCGAAACATCTTACCGTCTGATTGGTGGTCTGCTGCAAGATAAGCTTAATTCTGCCACGCGGGTTTCGCTTGCGCGCTTGTACCTATCGACTCTCATTGGTAGCCCAGCCGCTATCGCTGTCGCCCTACCCAGGCTATTCTCCTAGATAGGAACTACGGATATGTCCATGTCTCCAGGTGAGCCTATCAAAGGCGATGTGCCTGATATGGGCAGCGCTTCAGGCTCTGGATCTCCGGACGAGATGCTGGATGACGCGCATGATGTGCATGATGGATCACTCGAGACTCCTCCACCACCTCCAAAGAGGAAGGGTGGGCGAAAACCCGTATGCTCATCCCCTGTTGTAGTAATGATATCTCGTGCTAAGCAAACCCATCCAGATATATGCTACCTCGGAAGAACGGAAACAGCGAAATCGCCAGGCACAAGCAGCGTTTCGGGAAAGGCGCACAGAATACATCAAGCAGCTCGAGATAACGTTGAAGCAAAATGAGGAGACTATACAGAATCTGCGGAGAAGCAATCGTAGCGCTACCGAAGAATGCCATCTTCTGAGGTACAGGAATTCCCTTCTGGAGCGGATCATGATCGAGAAAGGTAAAGCTCCCCATATGCCTTTGAAAGGGACTGCAATATGCTGACCAGTACTCAATATAGGCTTCGATGTGCAGGCGGAGATGCAGTTGCGTGGCGCCAGCCCCACAACAGCTCGACCTCAGCATGCGTCGCCCACCACATCAGACGCACCGATTGCACAGCAAGCCATGCTGAACCGTCATCAACAAGCCATGCGTCAACCTGCACCCAAGCTTGACCAAGCTTTTGAGGCAGGGCCGCCTATGCATTCACTACGGATGTCTCCATCAGCAACGTCGCAGTCACATTCTCATACGCCGACTTCTTCTCAATTCCCTTCTCCAGCCCAGACTTATAGGCAATCGCCTGGGGGCTTCTCCAGTACTGCTGGACCATTCGTGCCACAACCAATTCATCACACTCAGCCACAACAGCAGTTGTTGCCAGAACATAACCATCAACAACAGCATCATCAACATCAAGCACCGCCCCCTCAACCGCAAGCACAGTACCCTTACCAGAGTCCCAATTCTTGGTCTCAGGAACCGTTCCGCGCACAGGAGCACCACTACCCGCAACAGGATGTCTCTTCCTACGGATACTCGGATATGAACCAATATAACCAGATACCAAGCATGGCTGATGGACACCACCAGCAGATGATGCATCAGCCGGACGTCCACCAAATCGGCAAGCTGAACCGTCCTTATTCTATGCCTTTATCTTAGGGATTGTCTCATCCTTGACCCGAGCTGTTCCTCACAAATTCGCAATCTGACTTACAACAGAGTCGACGTTGCGAAATCCCGTCCAGCCGGAAAGACATGAAGCTGGGCATCATAACGATTAATCAGCAGCAAGCATATGGTGATAGCCATGTCAACTTATACTCTCAGCTCCGAGGAATACTCGCACAAACTCTGCCATTGCTATACGGAAGCATAGCCTGGGGGAGCGAGAACATCAAAACTCAAATTAAGACAGGACTTTCGTCAAAATCGCAAAGAAGCCGAACGTACGAGCATGGTCCTCCTCTTCCTGAGCAAAACATTCTGGATATGCCGGAGTAGTGTGAGACACTCGACTGTCTACTACATGCCACATCTGCGAATGTTTGAAGGCTCATGTCACGAAATTCACGATAATGTACAAAAATTGCATAGCGATGGAATTAAAGGGAAAAGCATAACAATACCAACACTTCAAGGGGAACGCAGTCATACTGGTTCGCGATGCAGCTCAGAAGAAAATACCAAGTGATGATGTATAGTAGCGGGATTATGTATAGAGTAATTCATGAAGAATTACCATACCATGATCAATACTGTTTGAAAGAGTATCAATGAGCGTGAGTGTCGATCGTCAACGAGGTGCAGTTCGAATGCCATCCTGAGTAAGGTGAGCTCCAACTGTTGCTGATGCATGCCAAGACTGACAGGGTAAGCACACGAGACTGTACCAAACCCACACAACCTTTTTTGCGTAGCGTCATTTGAACCTCTCTTTCGCAGCATTAATCCGCCCAACCAATGGCAACGAGCCAGACCTAATATATCATCTCAATCGAATATAGTCATCTCAGGACATAGCGCAAGACCAGCGCACTGAGACCGACAAGATGAGCGACATTGCCTCGAAGGTGAGCTTCACACAAGACAACCTCTTTTCAGTTTATTTGAACGACATCAATTGACCTCGTACTGACTGCGCTTTTTTCAGAACCTCTACGAGCTCCTGGGTATGCTTTAAGCTGACGGCGAAAGAGGAAGATATCAAAGATGACATTCTGACATGAACAAAAAGGCAATGATGCAGAGCAAGACCCGGACCGCCGTGAGCCTCCAGTGCCAGTAAAGACCGTCGACAAGCCGAATCCTCGCGCACGACGTGTTGAGGGCGCCGAGCCGGCAGCATCAACCTCCACAAACACTGAAGCTACAAGAGGAGCCGGACGTGGTGGACGTGGTGGACGTGGCCGTGGACGTGGTGACTACTCAGGCAACGAGCGTGGTACGAAATATCTTCTTTCTTTCCAGCAACGACAAAAGGACGAGACGATTGGCGCAAATCCAAAAAGTGATGCCTATAGTCAAGATCTAGGGTGCTTCTCATGAAAAGAAGTTGTGTCAGTACTGACTTTCATCACGATTAGCTTTCCGTGACAGAGACGCTGGCCGCACAAGAAATCAGGACAAGCCCACTGAGGAAGGTGCTGAAGGTAAGAATTTTGAGGTGGTTCTCTACCGATCCCCGACTAACACAATATAGGTGGACGCCCTCAGCGTGGACCTTACGAAGGCCGTGGACGTGGTGGTGGACGTGGACGTGGTGGACCTCGCGATGACCGTCACAGCAGGGGTGTTGGCGGAGGGTGAGCACATCTGATTGGCACGCGACGTATTGATTCGCTAACATGATGAATAGTGTTCGTGACCATGCTAAGCAAGCTGCTCACGGCTGGGGCGATGAGACTGCCGAGGGCGAGCTTAAGGATGAGGTTGCCGGCGAGACTATTGCCAAGCAGGAAGAGTCTGGTGGATGGGGCACCGATGCACCTGGAGGATTTAACGCTGACGACGCGCCACCTGCATTCGACGAGAGCACCCCTGCTCCTGTAGACCAGGCCGCTGCTGAGGCTCCAGCTGAGCCAGAAGACAACAGCAAGTCTTACGCTACTTACCTCGCCGAGCTCGCCGAGAAGAAGCTTGGTCTTGGTGGTCTTTTGACTGCTCGCCAAGCCAACGAGGGCTCAACCAAGCAACACCCAGAGGGCAAGGCTCTTGACCGCGATGTCGACAACGTCGACTACTTCGCCGGATCTGGACCCAAGGCTGGACGTGTACGTGAGCGCAAGGAGAAGTCTACGCTGGCACTTGACCACGACATCCAGGCACGTGAGCGTGAACGCGAGGGTGGTGGACGTGGCGGTCGTGGAGGCCGTGGTGGATTCCGTGGGGACCGCGAGGGTGGCTTCCGTGGTGACCGTGAGGGTGGCTTCAGGGGTGACCGCGAGGGTGGACGTGGCCGTGGTGAGGGCCGTGGTCGCGGAGGACGTGGCCGTGGTGAAGGTCGTGGTGACTTCCGTGGCGGTGAGAACCGTGGCCGTGGCGGACGTGGTGGTTCATCGCAATCTGGACCCAACGTCACCGACGAGTCCGCCTTCCCCAGCCTCGGCGCTTGAGCGTATCGAGCAAGAAGCAGCACATTTCAACAACGAGATGGCAAGATTTGTCACGAGAGACAATCTGAGCGAATGCTGAGTTTTATCATCACAGCAAGAAATTATGCATTTTCCTGGCATAGTAGGATCTATAGCATCAATGCAAGCATTGCCCCAACTTATTCTCTACCTATAAATCTGCTTGCATCTTGACAGGACTCTCCAGCATGCAATCGCACTATGAGCATTCATGTGGTGGTAGTCGACAGAGAGCTCGCTGCGAATCGTGGTGGACCCTGGAGAACGGAAAAACCTTGCGCCGGGTTGTGGGTGACCGCAAATTGTGCCATGCCCTGCCAGACCGCGAGAAGGTCTTTTGTTCGACTTCACATTCTCTTCACTAACCAACAGCAACATGTCCACATTCGAGCCAGTCGTAGTCATTGACGGCAAAGGCCATCTCCTCGGTCGCTTGGCCAGCACCGTCGCCAAGCAGCTCCTCAATGGCCAGAAGATCGTCATTGTGCGATGCGAGGCCATCAACATCTCTGGAGAATTCTTCCGCGCTAAGCGTATGTCACCCCGGTAGATGGAAGGAGCGTCACGATGTCAGAAAGAGAAGGATGCAGAGAGCGGAATCGAATGGCACTGTGGATGGTGGATAAAAGATAAAAATGGATGGATATGAGGAGGAAGGGAATGGCACATTGATAAGAGTTTGGAGTACGCACAGAGGCTAACATGATCTTCTGCATACAGTCAACTACCAGGCTTTCTTGCGCAAGCAGACTCGTTTCAACGCTACACGTGGTGGTAAGCATTCGACGTCCTACACCTAAGCACTTCATCCAGCAGATGATTCCTTCGCACAACAACGACAACCGCAACGACACCAACCTATACACCACCACCTACGTCCACTGAGCGACTTTGTACTAATCTCACACCTTTCCACCAGGTCCATGGCACTACCGTCAACCCTCCAAGATGTTCTGGCGCACTGTCCGTGGCATGATTCCCCACAAGACACCCCGTGGTGCCGCAGCTATGGAGCGCCTAAAGACCTTTGAGGGTATCCCCCCACCATACGACAAGAAGAAGCGCGTTGTCGTTCCTCAAGCCCTCAGAGTCCTCAGATTGAAGCCTGGCAGGAAGTACTGCACAGTTGGCAGACTGGGTCACGAGTTCGGCTGGAAGTACAAGGATGTTGTTGAGAGGTATGTTTGCGTTGTTGTCAATGGGTTATCAGCTGGTTGGCAATGTATGCTGACTCGTTTTTGTACAGGCTCGAGGAGAGGAGAAAAGTCAAGGGTGCCGCATACTACGAGCGCAAGCGAATCGTCATCAGGAATCTCGCCAAGGCCAAGGCCGATGCTGGCTCAGACGAGACCAGGAAGCAGCTTGCCGAGTTGGGCTACTAGAGAATTTGTCGTGCGGGATGATTGTGACGATGGAGGAAACTACTCTCGACTGCTCTGCTATCTACAGCTGCATCGAGGAGAGATGGGAGTGGGTGCAGATGACGCTGTTCAAGCATTGGCAGGAAGGAATGAGCATATGGTATACGGGCTCGATTCTACCGTCATGGGCTGTTCAGAGATATCCAAAAATGATATGAGCGTTTCATGACCATCCTACTTCGTCGTCACTGCTCTGCATATTCAGACCACAAGTCTCGACAAGCTGTTCATCTGCAGTCTTGGTTTCTATGTGCGAGGATGGATGTAGGCCCTGTAACCCTTTTCCTGCCTGTTGCTGTCAGTTGTCCTCTTACGTCCGTGCTCAACGTCACGCGAAAACGATATAAGCACGAGCGAATATTTCGTGCCCAATGTTTCAGTGTTGCACCAAACTAGCGACTCGGTACTCGGCGGGCCAGCCACCTTCCCCACGTTTTAGCTTTCTCACCTTGTCACCTTGTTTACACTTCTCTATCTGAGCGCAAGCTATAATGAAATAATACAAAGCTAACTCAGCAGCCTCTATTCTCTATGCATACTACGTAAAATCTTCTCATTTGACACCACCTATCCGACATCAATACCTTTACTACGATCATGGCTGCTGTTGCTGGATCACTCAGGCCCGCTCCGGGACCTTCTTATGCCGATTCTATACACGACATACATGATGGACAATGGGAGTTCGTAACCCCTCACGTAAGTCTGCTGTAGTCCTCCATACACCCAGGCATCTGCTCAGGCTGACCTCTGCGCAAAGACATCGCAGCAATATGCCAGCCAGCAATCTTATCAGCCACATCTCCCACAAGAACAATCACACAACGCATACGAGCTTCCAGCACGAACGCCGCCAAAGAACTTTAGTAATATACACTCATCTCCATCAGCATTCTCACGCCATAGCCTACACGAAAGCAGCATCGAACCTTCCAGCTTGCCAAACTCAAACATCCCTACCAATTTCGACATACCATTAGCACCAGAACATCGCAGTGATCATCATGACGAAGAGGAGCATACGACTGACGAGGCAGCGGAGGACACGCTGCCAACACAAGATATAAGCGAAGCGGACTTCCGGGACAAGTGGATACATAGAGACAAATTGGCTGAGATTGAAAGCAAAGAACTCGAGGAGATTGGAGCGCGGCTTGGATACTCACTACGCGCCATGTCGCCGAAAGTTCCACATGATGTGTTCTCGGCGCAGCAAGGCTACGAGGACGGTACTTCGCTCGACCGCCGAGACCTCCATGGCAATGCAGACGGAAACGATGAGAACGACCTGAATGCCCCGAACGGCGCAGCCTCGCCTACTCTACCATCTCACCGACGAGTCTTGAGCGCAGCCCGAGCAGGCAAATCCAGAATACCGATTAGCACCTCAAGTCCTCTAGCACGGACGACGCCTTTCTACCCATCTTCACCTCCAATCGCCGATTCTCCTCTCTCCAGTAACCGAAAATCCTGGCGCGAATCTCTCAACAGTCGGACAGGTTCACCAGTGCAGCCACAAAGCGCCCTCCCAGCCTCTCGCAGCCCAATACCCACCACCATGTCCAGCACCCGCCTGCGAAACGCCTCAACCACCACCACCACATCCACTCGCGTCCCCAGCGGCACCAAAAGCCAAACCCAACCCCGCGCCCGCGCCGCCTCAACAACCACGAAACGCCAATCATGGAACCACCGCCCCAGCATCAGCGACAGTCGACCACACACCCCAGTCAACAGACCCGAAGGCGATGCACCCTGGCTCGCAACGATGTTTAGACCTGACCCGCTATTGCCACCGGACGAGCAGATGCTTCCTACGCATGCCAAACGGCTGGCTATGGCGAGGGGAGAGCATGTACTCAGTAATGAGGAGTTACTTGAGCGTGAAATTGCGGAAGCGAGACGGAAGGAGGATGGGTGGCAGGATCCTGCTATGAACACTATCAACCCGCTCGCCAGCACTGCGAATCTAGAAACGACGCAAGAAGCCCAGGAACAGGCTAAGCCCAAAATGTCCGCCCGTCCCAGCATCAAGAAATTGTTCAGCAGGAATAGTATGCAATCCGCCAAACGGCACTCCGGCATCAGCACTCCCAGAAACGAACAGAGTCTGGAGTTTGAGGCTGGCCCGGACTACTCGGTCCACAAAGCTGGGAAGGAGCCGGAATTGGTGGGCCAGGGACAGATGGAGAGGTCGAGCAGTTATGTGAGGAGGTTGCAGGGACAGCAACAGCAGCAGGGACAGCAGATGCAGGAAGTGATGCCACAGCAGCCTCAGATGTCGCGGCAGGGAAGTGCGTTCACGGGTCGGAGTGAGCGGATACGAAGTCAAGAGTTGGAAGAGTGGCCGTTGCCTAGTCCGGGACGGTCGTCGCAGGTACGGTTCGGTCAGGGGCAGGGACAGGGACAACAGAGTGGGCAGGAAAGTCCGATGCAGCAGCAAGGGACGGTACCGACTGGCAATGGTAATGGAACTGGAGTGGGTGATGCAGGTGCCACGAGAGGGGTTGGGCTTGGCCAAGATATGAGCGTGCAGGAGAAGCCGAGGGTGACGAGGGTGTTGGATGTGCCGTCTGCTGGAGGCGGTGGCAAGGAGGGTGCAGCGAAGGAAAAGAAAAAGGAGGGAGGTTGTGGTGGGTGTTGTGTCGTTATGTGAAGGAGATGTGCATGAGGGGCCGTCGATATGGCGAGTATGTATGTTTATATACTGTACTGTACATACAATGTCTATTGCCAGACATATTCTCAATCAAGTACTGTGCTCAGTCTGTTTTCCTCAAAGCATCAGTCGTCTGAGTCACTTAGTCACGTACAACGATGGTCGCAAAGTTGGGCACTGATTTCAGTGTATGTGCTATTAAGGTAGGTATCATTCATCACGCCGCGGACGAGCGATCTATACACTCCAAGCCGCCTCACCCACCACCAATACCCCTCCCGTGCCCAGCGCTCCCTCTCCTGTTCCCCAAGACTACTAACCTCTACTCCAACCACCCC
>Ga0268246_10000573_pt1 | contig 14987 bp, 13 predicted proteins | sample AgamicOrSfe_FD_200242 | JGI IMG/M metagenome (GOLD analysis project Ga0268246, IMG submission 200242) | Agave microbial communities from Guanajuato, Mexico - Or.Sf.e (v2) (version 2) | ecosystem: Host-associated > Plants > Phyllosphere > Phylloplane/Leaf | place: Guanajuato, Mexico | collected...
CAGCCAAACTGGAGCTTCGACCTACTCTGCCCGCATTGGAGCTGCTATGCCGCGCCGTTGAGCTGGTGCGGCCGAGACCTGCTAGCTTTGTACTAGATAATGACGGCGATTCTTCAGGCACGTCTGACATTTGGCGGGGCTGGATGTCGGGGCGTTGAATGCCTGTGCCGGGGGTGGTGGCGCCGCGCGGTGTGGGCGGGGCGGTTGAGGGTGCGGATGCTGGGTTGGAAGATGAGGTGGTGCTGGGGTAAGACGCGTCCTGGGGTTGAGGCGCGCCGTGTGGATAAACTTTGCCGATGCCGGGTTGGGCTGAGTAGGGTTTCCGTTCGCGCTCGATCGCAGCGGGTTCGGTAGAGTTGGAGAGGGAGGTGGGGTCGTAGAAGGCGGTGTTGGCGCTAGTGGATTTGCGGGGAGAGTCGTATTGAGGTTGGGATTGGGATGAGGCAGCCGGTGGCATGCTGGTGGAGGTGGAAAGAGACGGGACGTGTGGACGGGATGTGCTTGAGGTTGTGGAACGACGTGGTGTTTCCGAGATCGGTGGAGGTTGTGTAGAAGAGCTTGACGTCGTTGCTGTTCGTCGAGGCATCTTGATGTTCTTGTCCTCGCGTATCGAGTCTTCGAGTTCGTCTTGCATGTCGGTATTGGGAAGTGCTGGGAAGAGTCGACGTGATAGCTCTTTGGGAAATCTCTCCTTTGGATCGTCGGCGTTGCTGATGGGTAGATTCAGGACTGCGTCTGTGAATCGTTTGTACTCATGATCGGGATGTGCTCGGATGACGTGCGTCATCCATGCTGCGAAGCCATGAGGCGTCAAGGCGGGCACGATCGGTCGTTCGTGGGGTTTCTCCTGAATGAAGAAATGTTCGCATTGGAGGTCGCGGTAGAGATAGGAGAGATTAGCGTAGGACATGGTGCCATCGAAGATCTCTGCGAATGTGTCAGCTGGCGATCGGAGATCTAAACTCTCGAACACGTACGCTGCCACGGGTATATCTCGTCTGACACTTTGATGTCGTTATAGAACTTCAACATCTTCTGAGGTGTGACAACCAGACTCTGTCGAGGCTCGTACTCGGTAATCTGCAAGTGACTTCATCAGCATGAATATCGACTCGAACGAGCTGTCCACCCACAATATGTATTGCCAATCCTCTCAAAAACTGTCCCAACCTCGGCGTCCCTCTACTCCTATCGTCAAACAAAGGCTGCCATATCTTTTCCAGAATCGTGGTATCATCACTCGGCTCTTGGGCAGGCATCGGCGGCCGTGCTGGCTGTGAACGCTGCGGACTCAGATGTCGTGGACTTTCCTCTCCCTCCCCACCATATCGCGGGCTATAGTCAGGGACATCCCTACTGAATCGTTTTTGGTCAATCTCGTAGTCCCGAACATCTGGGATTGAGGTATCGATATTGCTGCCCTCGAAGCGATCACTATAGGATGGTGTAGAGACATTCTGTGGTGGTGCTGGTGGAAAGGTTTGTGGTGGAGCAGCGCTTCTTGCAGAAAGTGGTGGAGCGTCGTAGTCTGATTGCGGTTCTTTCACCATGCCACTGAGCTTCAGATTGGCAATGACACTTTGCGTGATTTGAGCCACAAGATCTGGGTCCACTTGACTACTGCTATCTGCTCCTTCATAGCCACTGTCCACAGTTTCTTTTACAGGTCGCAAAGGTTGCGACTGCGATGTAGTGGGTGGAGGAGCATTCGAGGGGGCGCGGGACCTGCCGGCGCGAGGTGTGGGCACATAGTCCCTTGTGGCAGCAGGAGGTGGAGGTCCATAGGAGGAGGTAGGAGGTCGAGTAGCGGTCTTGCGCTCAGGTGTGTCGTCGTTGGTGCCGTCGTCATAGTCGGAGACATATGCGCGACGAGGTTCCTGCGCCATTGTGGCTATCGACAATGCATATGGGTCGCGTGATGCGTTCTTTGTGCGCCTATGAAGCTGGAGAACGGGGGGGCGATTAGGAGGAGGCTGGAGTCGAATTCAGGAGTAACAACGAGGAATGCGCAGTAGGAAGAGATGAAGATGCTAGCAAGAAAGATGTCGCAAGGATGTACGATGAAGGGGTGGAATCGAAGAACAGAAAAGGGCTGTGTCATGCATAGTGATAGATCTGTAGGGCTACATGTAGCAGGAACTGCCCACTGCCGCCCTTTGGACAGTCCTCCCGCTTTCCCTGCCGATGACGGTAGGCAGATCAAGGGTTCGTCGTTAGCGCAGTGTAGTGCAAGCCACGTTTGGCGCGTTTCACGTCATTGTTGTTTCACGGATGGAGCTCCGGCTGCAACGTCACAAGTCGAGTAACATCGTATCTCTCTAGGTTACTCTGTAGTGATAGATGCGATGGCATTTCTCACACCTGGTTGCCAGGGACTACATTGTCACTTATGGGAGATGCCGATTCATGCTCTCCTTGCTGTCATGTTGTCAGCCTTATCGAGACTTCCATTTGGACGTTCTTGACCGGAACTCCATTCTTAGTTAGAGAAGAGACCTCATACGGGTCGTTCGCAATTTGGCATTCAGGTGTCATATCCTCTTTGTTTCCTTCATGGACTTCCCGTCATCATCTCGCCCTCCGTTCCGTAGCACTCGTCATTCACCATCCACCACGCTTTCCTCCGTTACCTCTGCCACCAGGTTGACCATAGTAGCGTCCACATCTGGCATTCCTGCCCTGCTCCGCAATCTTGTTCCACTCCTCAGCAGGGTAGATGGCTTGAGGTTGTGTGCTGTTGATGCTCAACCTGCCGAGCTCGGTGGTGACATCTGCAGGGCTCGTAGGAGAACACGGCTCGGTGTTGGTGGAGGCAATGGACTGCGCGTAGGAAGCTGTGGACACCGGCGTGGACTTAACACTACAACCTTCCGAGTCGTTGGTGACAGAATCTCTAGACTGTGTGCCAAATGTCTCCCAGCCAGCAGTCTTGGGCATGTCCCACTTGTGCTCAGTGTTGACAGAATCCGATTGTATTGCAGTGGTTGACGCAACCGACTCAGTTGAAGTGGCTGTCTCAGAGGGCTCCTGCTGGGTGCCTTTACTTGTGGCTGAACTTGGATTAGTAATTGCCGACTTGAGGCCTTGAAAAGCCGCTGCCACAGGAGTAGAGGGAGCTGCTTGCTGACCCCAAGCAGACGTGGTAGCTTGTTGCCTAGTTGGGATGGTGGTTGTCTTTTCCGAAGCGTTTGTACGCGGAGCAGCTGCAGCAGAAGCAAAGGACTTCACCATCATGGCCGGAACAGCTGCGTTGGCTGGGGCAGTCTTGGTCTCGAGCCAACTGGAGGTGTGCAGCTTGGTCGACGCACCAGTGTCAGACACGTCTACAAGAGTCGGTGTAGCTGCGATTAGTTCCTCTTTCAAAGGAATGTCGCTCTTCTTCCCCCACCTTCCCAGCCGAGTAGTGTGAGTAGTGGGGGGTTGAGACTGCACAGCAGGAGTAGTTGTTCGAAGAAGGTTCGAAGCTGACGGAGCAGTCCATGTAGAGGTGTTGGCCTCTTCCGCGGTCATCCCAAGAGACTTCATATAGCTTGATTCTGGGTTTCTGACTGGATCGATAGCCAGTTTCTCTAGCATACATTCCTTACACGTCTGCAAAATTTGTCAGCCCAGCACCACTGAATACGCTTCTTGTGACTTACCGCAGTCTCACGGTCTTTCCTCTGAATCTTTGCGAAGTCGTCGACACGCTTGGTAGTGAAGCACATCGTACATTCAAGCTCCACAGACACCTTGGGTGCGCACATGATGCATCGGATGAACTGGCCATCCTTAATCGTCTCCAGGCCGAGCTGGCGAATCTTTTCGCGCAGGATACCCAGTTGCTTCTCACTGTATTCGGAAGGCTCTTGCATGCGTGAGCAGTCGACGCATTTGATCCTAGAAGATATTAGTGATTAGGAAGGCGTTCCAGGATGTGATAACCTGCTCGTCTGGTAACTGAATGTTCTGGTTGCGAGGCGCCCAGGTGTTAGCCTGTTTGAATCTGTGCTGTCAGCGCGGTAGGTGTATGGGAGTGTCCTCGAGACTGACTTGTTTTGCTCACGCTGGATATGGTTGCGAGCACCGAAGGCAGCAGGCATTGCTGATGGTCACTTGGATTGACTTGTGTAGAATTGTGTGAAGAAACCGAACGTGATTTGGAAGCTGCTACTTGATGGTAGAACGTTCAAGTAAATTTTGAATGAGGCACGGTTGGTCAAGAAGGCGCGCCGCGATGTGAAGCTGATCAAGGTCGAGCTAGGCCTGCAGTTCGACGAATGTGGTGAGCTTCAAGGGAAGCAAGGTGATGATGATGGTGATGTAAAAGTACAGTCGCCTGATAAGCTCGTCACAAGGAGTTGACTGGGTCAAAGTTGCGAGTTGAAGTTTTGAACAGAGAAGTATCAGAAGAGCGGAATTTTGGAAGAGATACAATAGATTCGAATGTTCTGTGAGTAAAGTGAGGTCCCTGTTTGGCAGTGGGGTGAATGAGTCTTGTTAAGTGGAAGTGAGGTGAGGCTTGAGTCAAGTCGTGACTCCGCCGCCGATGGAACACGACCATCGGTGATGATGAAACACTTTGATCTCTTCCTGAGCCGAACATAAGATGCAGATTTCATTTCAGCACAAAACGTGCATTCACTCCATCGCATGGCGCCCGTGATGATGCAAAATCATTCTGCATGTGGCGCGGACTATCTCCCACATTTTTTTGGGAGGCATCTCCCTCTTACGCATATATCTATGATTCGATCCTGATAGGAATAATGTGAAATGCCCTCCTCGATAGCCCTCATGTCGCATCCTGAGTCGGCAGCATCACCAGACTTGCTGATGTACTGCCTGGACAGTTCGGCAGCATCCAAGCTTTTACACTATGACTTCTAGGCGCTAGCTCTGCTTTCCTCCTTGACATCATCATAGTGCCACCGGTGTCAGATGGCCATCTTTATCATATTTCGCTTCTACGGCAACAGTCAGCATATCACTCCATGTAGTCATGTGCTTTTGTCCAACTCACTGAAGAACGTATAATTTAACGTTATTGTCTCAATTCCCTTCATATTCGGATCATCCACAAAATCCGGATCGATATAGAAGAACACCGGCATATCAACAGTCTCCCCAGCATTAAGCCTCTGCTCCTCGAAGCAGAAACACTGAATCTTGCTGAAATACGGCGCTACCTGTCCCGGGCTCACACTGTACGTCGCTACACCAATGATGTCCGCATCGGAGTTATTCGTTGCGGTGTAGAAGGCGAGCGCGGTCTCGCCAGGTAGTACCCGCACTTCGCGCTGTTGTGGTGTGAACTTCCAGGGTAGAATGTCGGAAGTGCTGCCAGCGAAGGTAATGCGGAGGCGTGTGGCGTCTGTTACAGGTGTGAGGCGTGTGGACGGGTCTGCTAGTGGATCACCACTGTTGTGGCGGACGGGCTGGCCTCCCCAGCCTGTTTGCTGGCATATCTGTGGACTGTGTCAGCTTCTGCTGTCCTGTTTGCAAATCAAACACTTACCATCTTGTACATGGGCACTGAGCCGTATGATAGTGCTACAGTCCCTAATACAGCACTTATTGTATAATATCTGGTAATCTTGTCAGACAATGCTTGATAATGGCGGACTGGACAGTCTCTTACAGTACTGTTGAGTTCTTCTTATTCTGCGCTGCCCGCATCTGCGCCATCTGCTCCATAGGGTATGCATATTGCTGCCGTGTTGCTGAAGTCGCAGCATGTCGAATGGCACTTTTACTGCTCGAGGTAACAGAGGAAGAAGAGGGGCGGGCAGTCCGCGCGCATGATGGACACACCCATGTTTTCGGTGAGCGAAACAGTGATCGTGCGAATATGCTGGCCCTGGCAGATGGGCGAGACATTGCGAATTATGGTGAATGAGAGTGGTGACATGCATGGCGGCGAGAACGTTCCATCATAGATCTCGGAGAACGTCCGAGATCAGCGTTCGAGGGCCGGATGTTTCAAGATAGCTGAAACACCACAAGCCGGGGAAGCTGAAGACTGCATTATATGAAACAAACCCATACTGTTTACAGACGATTCAAGTAGAGATAAACAATGGTACTCATTCTCGGTCGTCGTCAGGGGTATCAAAATAGCTATAAGCTCAATCCAATCCTTCTTTACTCCGTGTGCCCTTAGCCTGACCATGCTGATTCGTCTGTTTCTCCCATCGACCCGATGTTCGTTGCCTTCCCACGACGCCCATGCCCATGCTCAGTACCAAGACCGATCCATGCCAGAACCAACATCCTCACAGTCCACCACAGTCTCCTAAGGCCAACGAAGGCGTCCACTCGATCTCCTTATCCTCTCGCTCCGGTCTCTTTACCCACGTCTTGAGAACCAACAATCCCATCCTGACAGCCGCACTTGGTTTTGTACCGATCCCGCCCACCAGCGCACCGGCCCTCAACTCCCTCACCGCATCCGCATATTCTTTTTCCAAAACTCCCTTCATTGGAATAAGCAGTTCTGCCTCACTCGCATGCACCTGCATCTCCGACGCTGCGCGCATCATTACCTCGACATCTTTCTGAATCCGACTCTCTATTTCTGCCGCGCTTTTGTCCGATGAAGGCACGGCCAGATGCACCTGTCCCCGTCCACCCGCCACGACCACCGCACCTTCACAGACACTCGTGAGCAGATGTGCCAACCCAGCGAGGTGCGGCCACGGTTCACAAAATGGTGCAGTCTGCTGCGCGAAAGGGAGAATTGTGGACCAACCATTGAAGGCGGGGCGATTGTTACGGCGCACTGGGGCAACAGTCATGTCGCGGGCGAGGAAGGAGAGCATGAAGGCGAGAAGGGATTCGATGCGGTGGAGGGCGCGAAGGGGGCTCATTGGGCTGGATATTGAAGCCGATTCTGATGTGATGGCGGCCTCGGACTTCTTCTTGAGGGTCTTGCCAATTTCGCGCAGGCGGAGAAACTCAGCATTCCATTTTGCACTGTCGGCAGGGCGGTCCGTTGATGCATTTGATGCGCTACTGGGAGGGGTGCTGAGAATTATTTCGCTGTTGGTGCTTGGTGTGGTAATGTCACGACCGGGATTCGAGGGAGCAGGAGTCTCTGCTGCTAATGCTGTCGTAGCAGGCAACGCTCTTGGAGTGGGCTTCTTCTGCGTCGAATCGACTACATCTTTTTTCTTGACAGGTAGCGGGGAAGGTTTCAGACTCTTGGCCGCGACGCTTTGTAACACAGGTGTTGTGTCTTTTGTTGTGAGATGTGATGCGGTTTTGAGCAATGAAGTCCCTAAAGTGCTTGATGAATTCTGCAGTGGTGGTACTTGTGGCTTTGGTGTTTCGTTTGCATGCTGCAGATGTTCCTCTTTCTTGACGCTCGGCTTGACCACAGCAGGTGTTACCGGCTTTGACTGCGCCATGAGATTGGCTATGTAGGAACCATTGGGAGCTGGGCGAGGCGTTGGCTTGAGCCTGAGATATTGCTGTACAGTCTTCCGCATTGTTTTACTGAATCTCAATTTGACAATCAGTTGCTCGTCTTGCTCATTCTCGTGCTCCGCAGTAGCCGAGTTTGCTGCTCGTTGGTTCGTAGCAAGGTCATGTTCGGCCTTGATCGCTGGTGTCGCTGGCTTCTCTTTTTGTGGTATCTGGGTGGCCTGGGTGTCATTTGGTTGTACAGCTGTCACAGGATGCTTGTGTGCAATACCCTTCGAATTTGTCTGAAGCGCCTCTTCTTTTTCCCTCCGGCGCTCTTCCCGATTTCTCCGGAGCTCTGCCATGAACTCGTAGTATTGTTCTTCCGATGTCTGCTGCGCCCCTGTCGTGTCAGGACTGGACGCAGGAGGGGTAGTCAGGCCACGTTCAGCGCGCAGCCGAGCACGCCTCTCTCGGAATTCTCGGTCTTGACGAAACTGCATACGGAGTTCTTCAGGTGTTTCAGACCGTCTTCGTGGGAGGGTCCACTCGCTCAGTGGGCGACTGGAGGCAGGAAAGTTGACCCATGGCGGGGGGTCTCGGTGGCTTCGTATGGGTGGCTCTCTATCCTCGGTACCAGGAGGAGTAGGAAGTACAGTCTTCCTGGGTTCGCTTTTGACTCTTGCTGACGGTTTCTGCTCGGTATTCAACTTCTTCAGCTTTGGCTGTTCCACTGCGGGAGCTGGGGAGGAATCTCGGCGCTTCGGCATTATTATTGAGGTTGATGCGGTATGCGTCTTTGCAGGAGTGCGGACATCAAGCTTAAGCTCTTTTGTGACACCTTGTGGACGTCGTACAGCATGTGATGAGTCAGTATCGGCTGTACTATCGAGTGCTCTTCCCCCGTCGACTTTTGCCCTCTTTGGTGTCGGTTGTCGCTCCGTCAAGTCTGGACCTTGGTGCAGAGGTCTTTTCCGGCTGTTCGAGACTACGTCTGCCAATGTTGGACGTCCCCGTCTTTCTGCTGCACGGATATCGATTGCCTTCCTCACAGATTCCACGCTTTGTGCATCTTCTGTTGCGAGAGATGGAGCCATACCAGTTGGGAGAAGTCTCGTAGCCTTACCACCTGGTGCTGCTTGCTCAGTGCGCGAAGTATTGGCTGTCGTTTCCGCTGAGTCTACGATATCATTCTCCTGTTGTGATGCCATCGTTTGAGAGGACTCCTTCTCTTTCGTTCGTATCACAGAACTCTCTGTAGTTGTCTTGCTCTTCTTCTTGTAGTCACTCAAGCTAATCTTCTTCTTCGCTGTTCCTGCTGCCAGCGGCAATCGGACGGCGCTCGGCATTACAGGTCTGTCGCCATGTCTGTAGTCCTGCATTGAGACCTGCTGAAAGATAGAGTCCATGAGGTCTTGTTGGACGAACGTTTGATGTTGTAGACGCTCCTCTTGCTCCCTGAAGAGCCCAGCTATGCGCCAACAGTCTTGGGCTTCCCGCCGCAGATGATAAGGATGCTCGGAAGGAACAGTGAGAACGTAGGGTTCGGTTGGAGCGATTGCGAATGCCTTGTCGAGTGTGCGCTGAAAATTTGTAGGAAGCGTGAAGTGGTTCTCACTGGTGGTTTGTGATGATGTTGATGACATCGCGGTTGGGGCATTCCATATTGGACCGAACTGGGCCATTGTTGTGGTAGGAGCGCTTCCCATAGAGGTTATGTAGTACGAGAGAGTGGGGTGAAAGAATTAAGGATGCGCCAGTGAATGTGTACGTCCAGATTGTATTCTTGGTGTATTGCGGACGGCGACTTTTCCAGTTGTTCTGTATATCCTTCGAGGACTGAACAATCAGTTGCAAAGAGAGCGTCTACCTTAAATGAATACATATAAGCAACTGGCCGAGGGTTGCGCTCAAGTCGCGCATAAAAAGTGAGATCCAGAAACATTGGGGACTCACAAAGTGATCGTCGAGCTCTCAATGAAGCATTACATAATGATGCAGACCTTCAACAATCTCACAGATTGTCAAGGCGGGGGCGACAATGATAGCGATGAATACAAGATGGGCAAAGCACAAGAGTGACTTTGCGTGTAGTCTTGCGAGAGGTGTATCAGAATCAGATGACGGGCTGGAACTTGAGCTGACAAGAGCGGGTGGGTCAGACGATCGCCAAGAAACGCTAATTCGCAATACAGCAAACGTGCATACTGACGGATGAGAACGATCATATACGAATCACTTGCTCTGACATGAGATGCTTCGAGACGATGAAGCCTTTAGCTACTTCCACTGGTCTTCCCTGCCAACCAGCCTGCCATATCGAAGTCCTTCATTTCTTGGGCTCTGCTCGTAGCTGAAGTTACGGGGTTCTTTGACTGGATTTCCTCAAACTCCTTCTTCGTCTCCTCGTCCACTATGATTGTGTCAGTGCTACGAACATGGGGTTCGAGTCTGTATATGTGTAAAGTGAGACTTACTGTTCTCTGTGATGTAAGGAATGCCCAGGATCAAGACAAGCGAGAACAAGCCCATCAGTATCATAGGACTCTTCAAGAATGACAAAGGGTCAACTGGATTCTCAGTCAGCATCAATGCGCACGACTGAAAGTGGCAAGATTCACTCACAGCCCTGCCTCTCCTGATAATAATCCTTCGTCCTCTCCGGCTTCGTCTCAACAACCACAGCCTGCGCTGCCACAGCACCATTCTCTCCACCTCTTGCCCACGTACCACTACCTCTATGCTCGCCCTTATTGCCCCATTCATTGCCCCAGAACGTCTGCCAGACGTCAACATGCTCGCTTCCTGTCTCAACTCCCCCAATCACATCAACGCGTAGTGGTGGGAAAGTGTAGTCTCGGCATTGTACAGTGTATAGATAGCTGCCAGGCGTGACGTCCACGAATTCGAAGGCGTTACGCCGGGTTATGGGTGCGGTGAGGGTACTGTCGAGGCGGAATAGGGTCGCATGTGTGGATGGAGGAAGTGTTGCTGGGTTGGGCAGCAGGGCGGTCGGCGGTATCGTGAAGGTGATATGTGCGGCAAGCGTCAGGGGAAGGGCGCACGCGAGCGAGAGAGCGAGGTTCGTGAGCCGCATCGTGGCGGTGATAGGTTTGATTGAAACAGTGGGTTGAGCGAGATAGGCAGGGTGGTGGAACCGCGCTGCAGAAAGACAAGAAGATAGCCGTTGAGCATTGTTTCCAGGGTCTTACGGTACGTTTTGAGTACAGCAATATACGCGTATAAGCAGCTCGACCAGGCTGCTTATAATCTGGAGGACATGATGACACCTGAATAGTATAAGGTGACTTCGACGCTAGCATCTACCGCCAAGGGGACCGCCTAGCAACACCTTTGAGGCTGCTACTGTACACTCGAGAGCACCATCAAACTCGTCCGAGCCCATACCCTTCACCTTGCCTAGCTCGTTGCTCATGTTGTTTACAGGCCATTCTAGCGAATTCCGCCAAGAAACAGTACTAGTCATCTAGCGCAATGACATCAATCGGTTCTTGTATCTTTTTCCTCGGAACTCGTGTCTTCTCCATACCAGCAGCCCTCCTCGGATCTCGTGCCCTGTCAATTCCGTGATCTGCAGGAATAGTGAACTTTACGTCGAGCGGCATGAAATCAGCCGGTGTCATTGGTGCGACGGGAGCAACACTAGGTGTAGAAGACACCGCAGATGAAGCTCGCGCAGATTGAGGTATCCAAGGAGTGGCGACTGGAATCTCGGCTGCCTGGGTTGGCAGTACGGGCCTCATGCTTTTCGGCATGGTAGGTATGGAGTCCATATCCGCTCCTTGCGTCTCGTTTGTGGTTGGCTTTGATGGCGAAGGATGGACCAGCGACGTAGCATGGCTGCTGTTCTCCGGAGAACACGGCTCTTCTGACCGTGCAGCATCAGTCATGTCTCCTGTCCGACGAATGACAGGAGCAGTCTGTGGAAATTGGTCGCGTCCAGCGGAGGCCTTTCCCAGGCTTTTCCGATTACGAAAGGGATCGGCCTTTGGGTTCTTGGAGAAGTCGTGGTTCACTACTGACATTCGTCTTCCTCTTGCTATTGGTGTTGGCTGTGTGCTCATAGGTTGTTGCGGAAGTGGTGCGGTCGGAGGCTGGCGTGACATTATGGCGCTCATTGGACTGACGGCCGGTCGTTGCTGAGTGCTGTCTCCATCACCAATGGCTTGTGCCGGTGGAGGAGTGGAAGTTGTGGTAGGAAAAGCTTGGGCGCCATGAAGGAAGGGACCTATGCTGGCGACACTCGAAGGCATTGTAGCGCTCCTGACGAGTGCCAGTGTAGCGGTAGTCGTGGTATCGATCGTTGATGACCTGCTCGATTCTTTAATCACGCCAGAAGCTGTCCGCTTCTTCGAGAGATTGAGTTGGGCTGGGGGATTTATACCATAGCTTGTACCAACAGTGTGCGCAATCGAGAGAAGAGCTGTGATGTCACGATTCTGTCGAGCTACTTTAGCTACTGTAGTCTCGGGTGGTCGAGGTGCGGAAGCGAAAGCTCCTGCAGTTGCGTCCTTGATTTTCACGCTGATAAGTGATTAGCAGATATATTTGAGTTCACTTCGAATCATACTGACCGTGTTGCTGAGTCTTTCTTGAGGTTTGAGATGAGAATCCTTAACCGGACCGCTCGTTCTGTGGGCGTCTCTTCGACCATAGGTTCTCCCACCATGCTTTCACTTGTCAGCTGCAATCTGATGGTAGAAGCTGTTCAATCCTAACCTTGGAAAGGGCAGCATGCCAGCAGTAGGCTTCACGGCAGAGACCTAGCAATAACATCAGCACTGCTTAGTAACAAGCTGTATTTCAGATGATTACCAACATTAAGCTCTTTCACTTCATCAGTTCTGTCATCTGCTCCATTGAGATCAAGCATCTGGACATCATCTGTGTCTGTCATGGCGTGGATGTATTGCGAGAGATATCGCAACTGGTGTTATCATAATATCAGCAAGAAGCTGAGGAAGGGAAGGGAGATGTGAAGACATGGCCGAGTTTGCTGCAAACGATCTGAACTGGTGTTTGAGAGTGCAGGTAGGTGCGTTTGAGAACATGAAACACGGATGATTAATAATCTGCGTGAGGACCTCGGCATCGAATAGCTACGGACAACTACTCACGAGATCATGTACTTACAAAAGGATTTTGACGTGTCACTCGTTCCACTTGGCTCTAGTCGACGACGTATAGGTGCAGGATGAGCCATAAGGTTCTTGTGATGCTACCTATACACTGCGATGGCTGACTCTGTAGGTGAGTGAGTCGTTTTATGTTCGAACTACAATCTTAGCGCCGCATACTGATTAAGCTACGGTGTAGACAGAGTCTTCTCACAGTGCCTGACCGCAGTGCGTCGCATCTCACGACTAGCATCCACGCGCCCACCTTCTGATATTCGATACAAGCTCTATGGCTTGTACAAGCAGGCTATGGAAGGTGATGTGGAAGGAGTAGTGGCAAGACCAGATCCCGAGGGAGAAGAGCAGGATAAGTGGGATGCTTGGGGCAAGCATCATGGTCTGTCAAAGACTGCTGCCAAAAGATGTTACATTGAGCTCCTTATTGATACTATGCACAATCACACATCTGAGACCCCTGATGCTCGCGAGTTGGTCTCGGAACTCGAGTTCGTTTGGGACCAGATCAAGAACAACTCTCCAGCTGCTACGTCCTCGTCTTCGGCATCGTATGGTCTTCACTCATCATATGGTCTGCAGTCGCCCCCAATGCAAGGTCCAGGTGCTTATCCAGCTTCACCTTTGCCAACCCCGGGACTCGTTCCGCATCAAGCACAAGGAGGATTGCTTGAGGTGGATCCTGTATCGCAAGATCAAGCTTTGGTCGAGGAAGAACGGCGGGTCGCCTTGACAGCTGGATTGCGCTCGCCTGAGATGGAGCAAGAGCTATTCGTGGATGCATCGGACAGCCTCGATAATGAAGACGAGGCTAGGTCTGCAGAGGTTTCACCATTAGGACTGGTTCGAGTGGAGGTGCAGGGTTCGAACTCGGCCGGGCAGATCTCAGAAGACCCTGTTCCCATGCCTCTATCAGATCAGTCCAACCAGCAACTGGATATTGGCATGTCCAGCTTGCAGCCAGATATAGCATCAGAAGCCGGACCCCGCCCAGCACAATCAGTCCAGTTCTCACAAACTCCTGCTCCCATCTCGCCGACACTACCACAGCCAAGACGCTCACCTGGGATGTCCCTGCTTCCGTCTTTTGCGAAGTATCTTCCCTCCCGTGCTTCAGCCCCAGCACCTGAGGGCACCGCTGATCAAAGCACATCCGCTGCAGCACTAGCAGCTCAAGCTAAGTGGCAGCGGCGGATAGAGACTTCTCTTGTACGGATGACGACAGAAGTGGCTGCCTTGCGTGAACAGCTTGAGCATCAGCAGAACAATTATTCATTTGGTGCATTACATCCACTACGGCAGAGCATATCAGGCGGTGTATCAGGTACTAGCAAACTCAGCATGAGCAACGTGCTTACGACACTAGGACGATGGTTTCTTAGCTATCTCCTGGGCGTGCTGAGACATCTATTCGTGGACGTGGCCGTCATTGTAGCAGTGTGGCTGTACCTGCGAAGACGACGAGGCTGGAGTGACGACAAGATCGCTGCAGAAGTGGTCAAGCTTGCTGTCGCTGTTGCCGCACTGTTCGGTCCTATTGCGGGTGCTTGGGAGGGTTTCAGATCTCGGGTCCCTCGCTCTGCAATGCCACTTCCTCGGTTGTCACGTTTTGCAGGATGGCTGCGAACGTGGGGCCGGTTGATTTTGTTTCGGAGCCGAGTAAATGCTGCAAGTATACCTGAGCGGCGGCCCATCCGCCCAGCAGGTTGAAAGATCCCCGGCTGCAGGTCCAGCAGATCTCACTACATGCAAATACATTGTTGCTGCACGAACCAGGCATGCAAGCACACGAATGCCGGAGCACAAGTGTGGCTTTCTCAGAAATGTCACGATTCTCCACGAGCCACAGCGGGGCTTTTGGCCATGCCTCTTTGCCGTCATCGTGAAACATCGCCTATTGCTCAAATCAATCGGGCTGGGGTACGACGAAGAGTATCATCTGTGACCAGCAAGGATTCGCAGCTGAGTATATAGCAGCAAACATGAGGGTCAACAATGCGAAGAAAGATTCATTAGTTGTACGCTCAAGAAGAAAGGCTACACCGGAGCATGAAGATGGCCATGAAGAAGAGAGACAAGTTCGAGGAGGTCTGCATTTGGGCTGGACGATATCCATATTCTTGGATATAAAGTAAATATAATGCCATTATTAGATGTGGCGAGCACTCGGCGAGAAATACCTTTTCTAGTCTTTAGCTTAGCACATCTTAGCATGCTTATAACTCAAAGGCTTCATCTGTTAGATCGAGGTACTACAAGACATGGACAAGTATATGATAGCATAGATTCGCTAAAACTTTTGAAATCCGCATGCGCCAATCAGGTTTCACGATGGAAGCAGTATTGGGACTTCAGACTTCATTTAATGGTATCTAAGTCGTTTTATCATTGAGAGACTCAAGCTTTGGAATCATAGTACTAGACTCTAGAAGAAATGGTACTGTACAATCA
>Ga0268246_10000574_pt1 | contig 14963 bp, 12 predicted proteins | sample AgamicOrSfe_FD_200242 | JGI IMG/M metagenome (GOLD analysis project Ga0268246, IMG submission 200242) | Agave microbial communities from Guanajuato, Mexico - Or.Sf.e (v2) (version 2) | ecosystem: Host-associated > Plants > Phyllosphere > Phylloplane/Leaf | place: Guanajuato, Mexico | collected...
GCGAGGGAAGTGTGTTTGGAGGATGGTGAGGGGGAGGGGGCTTGAAGGTAGTCGAAGGCAAGGCGAGGGAGAAAGGGAAGGGCAAGGGGAAGGAGAAGGAGATTTGCGTGTTGTGGGTGTTGTGGGTGTTCTGAGTTTGTCAAGGCAGTTGGTGCGGGGATGCGAAAAGGGGAACGAAGGAAGAGGAAGAGGAAGAGGGTCAGACAGGGGCGAGGATTGGGGAGGAATGGGATAGGTCAAGAGGGATTCGGCGGAAACCCGAGACAGGATAGCAGACTGGAAGGAGTGTAGGGACGGAAACTGGACTGGCTAGGAAGAGACGTGGACTTGTAGAGCTTGGGCGGGTACCGTATGGAGGAGAAAGAGGAGGCGATGATATAACAAATGGACATATCAGATTATACATTAGATTATACATAGAATGCCGGCGGGGTCGACAGGGTGGAAAACGCTAGACTGTATCGTACCTGACAAATCATTTTTTCGGACGCGTTTTCTAGGCGTCCTCAACGTCTGGGTTTGTCTTTTGCTACCGGGCTCATCTAGCTTTGGGCACAGGCAGACTGATCCAAAACATCAGTTCTGCTTGCTCGGAACGCAGCTGATGCGGTATAGCCCGCCACACTAAAGCCAACGTGCAATACAAGCAGGCAACCCCCGCACGCGCAGCACATTCTCCTCCTTCTCCTCCGAAAGTGGCACCCATCGAGGTACCAGTGACATGGCGCACGCGCCCGCCACATAGCTCGCGAGAAATTGCAAAACTACTGACAGCACCGGCACTGTCACATCACCTTCATACTCAAAGTACCTTTCAGTCATAGGATCTGCCCAGGCAGATTATCTTCGCACTCGAAGGGAACGATGAAGATTGCCAGTGAACGGCTCGAACGATGCCTGTGTACTTCGAAGTCAGATGCAATGCGGATCAATGGAGTGCAGAGTCGATCAAGACCCGGTCGCATGGTCACAGATGTCGAGGCAGTGAGGTGTCTTCGCTGCTGCCATATGTGCGAGGGACAGCCGAGGCTGGTCACCGACCTACTATGTGCTGCAGCCCATGTTTTGCTGCGTTATATGCAAAGTAGTCGGCGAGGTATGTTGGCGTGCGTGTATGTCGACTGCGAACGAACGACGGTTGCACATTGTCATCTAGGGCATCGCGGGTCGAAGTGTCAATCTAGCGCAGTGTCCAGTACACAATGTATATCACGTCGTGTGTGGTGTCGCAGTTTCGTAGTGTTACAGCTGTTTCAGCGTCAAAGTATCACATCGTCGTAATGTATCACACAGTCAGATGTCACAGTATCCCGTTTCGCACCTCCGTGCGAGTCAAGGCGGTTGTGGAAGATCATTCAGTACTGCCAAAGTGGACACAATAGCGACTCCGCGGCGGTTGTGACATCAACATGACTCTTCACAAAAAAGAAGCTTTTGTGCTACAGCACAAGCGCTGAACATATTGTGCTTCTTGAAACTAGCCACAGCGTGCTGTCGGGAGATGTCTTCGGTGACACAGTCCACTAACAGTCCACTGTGATCGGAAGTTGAGAGTCTGTATGCGTGTTGAGTGGCAAAATCAGCCAGTATGCCTAATGGAAGGCGTGATCTTGTCACTGCAGAGCACGTGTGTGCTGTGGCAATATTAGTAATCGAAACACTGCCTTTCTGCTTACTTGCATGATAAGACTTAAGCTGAAGCTGAGGCTCGCTGTGATAAGCCAATCGTGCTACTGCAGAAGGGGTCCCGGTAGCGAACCACACTGGATGGTACCGGCAGTTCTTATCTCGCAATGACAAATACTTGTAGAGATTGATTTTGCAGCCGAATTTATGACTTTGGCACAGGTTGATTTCGCTGAACATGGCGCATCGGCGATGAGTATTTGTGAGCTAAGGGCCATATTGTTGATGATATCCTGTTGATTGTACGGCCTCATTTCCGATGATAATAGCGTGTTCCAGGGCTGCCAAGAGCTGTCGTTGAGATAGAATTATGGATGCGGGGCATCAGAGTCGGTTGAGTCAGTTACAGTTTAAGCTAGTATTGATCTCGATGGATGTGGCGTCAAGGGCTTTATTGAAGGGGCAACACCTAGCGAGGCTAGGTGCATCTTCTGCATCTTGTTCAGCTGGATTGATCGTTAGTGGGCTGGTGAACGTGTGTTTAGCCTTTAACAACAAGATCCGCTTGGCAACGTGAGGCATTAATGTGTCGCGGGTATAGCGGAATCGCTGCGCTTGTATCGCAGCGAGGAGTTTTAGACACAAAGTCCCGGTTTAAGGTTGATTGCGGCCCGGATCCTCCAACAGCTGAAGCGTGCGAGGATGATAGCGGCAAACTCGGCCGAGTCGTTGTTGCACTAGAAGCTGGTCGTGGTGGCATGTTTCCATGTTCCATGATAGCCCATGCTGCGAATGCATGCTACATGTACTATTGTACGCGAGACAGGGTACGGTCCAGTTCCATCTAGATGACGTTCAGAGTTTGCTACCTTGATCACGCTTCTGCAATATGCTCATGACGATATTGGATGTGTTCTTTGGAGTGCAACGATCCGGAGAGATTGATTACGCACGATGAAGACCTGGCTCAGCTCCCCAAAGTAGCAAATGGTCGACTCGAGGCCGAAGTCAGAATATCTTCGTACAATCCCGACACCACGGTTGCGCATATATGATATATGCAGTCTTGATAGTAGTTGCAGCTCGATGTCTTGCCCTCTCGATTATCAGGAAATCAATACTGAATCAGGTAGTGATCTTTAGATTCTGCTCTGCGTTTCAGCGGGCCATATTATACCGTCGAACTTGAACCACAATCGGCTTTGCCTTGATCTGTGGTTCCCCCACACTGTGATGGATTGAGCGGAGAGATTCCATGTCGCATTCAAGAGTTTAAGCAGTAGTAGCATCAAAAGCTCAAATAGTCACATCGGGAGATGGAGGATCGTATCTGCATGCTATCCTGATCCTCCAGGGTCGAGTTTCTGGAAGCCCTGATGATCATGTGAGCAGAGTGGGAGACGAGATAGCCGCAAGACGTGATGTGCTCACCAACTCGGCCTGAATTATACCGGTAGATGCTGGTGTCCGATGTTCGAATGCTTGCTTCTTCATGCGCTACTTCGCATGACCGGGCTCGAGGGTCCAGGGTCGACCAAGGCAGTCCATATATTGAACCCAATAATGCTAGACTCGACCTATCTTGATTCTTGCTGTTCAGTTAGCAAGAATCGATCCACACATCAAGTCTTGGGACGATACGAAATTGGTCATTATTATGACCTGTCCTCGCGTGGGTAAGCGAAACCGACTGATAACAGTATCGGCATGCGTTATGGCGGAATCACGTTCGAAAGCCAGAATACTCCACTCTCTGACGGTCCTGTATCTGCACCCAAGCTATCTGAATCTTGGAGCTCCACAGAAGCTCGCGTGGTGTGCGCCTATTATCGACGAGAGTCAGACATTATTTTGTGCGAGTAGTATCAACGTGCCTGAAGATCTTGAAAGCGTCGTCGTCATGTGGGCTATCGTTCTATTCTCTGGACCGGCGTCGAAGAGCTCATAGAACAAATACCATTACGGGATGACATCGAAGCTGGCAGACACCAGAGGGCCTTGTTGAGCTGGTGATCTGTGAGCCTGCCAGCAGTGAAAGGGCGAAGTGCGAGTATGTAGGTGTGATGATCGTGATGATCGTAATTCCTTACATGGTAAAATAGTACCAGGTAGACGAAACAAATGATGATGATTGGAGAGACGATGTTCGATGTTAGATGTTCGGTGTTTGATTCCTTAGCTTGGTTCGCTGCGGTATGTATGCTGCTCTACTAAGGTAGGCAGCTACGTCCGGGGTTCACCCTCGAAATGCTTCCATAAATGTCTTGACCTGCAAAGGAAAGAAGCACTCGAATTGTGTTAACTGTATGTGCAGCCTACATGATACTAAGGTCGCTCCTCGCATGCATCACCATACCTGGACCTGGACTGAACCACAGGTACGAAGCTGGAAGATGGCCGAAAGACGAGGCCCAGAGTCCAACTGTCCCAAGATTCACCCCACAGTCGGAGCAGCAGAGCACCGACGTCAAAGCGCCATCGGCATCGTCTTCCATGCCTTCTTTCAACCTACCTTCGCAGCTTTTTCCTCTTGCCTCTCCCTCCGCTGCCTCCAAATGGCCTAGGCCCAGTGCACTGATCATCAGCTGTCGCCCTGATCTCCTGGCCTTCATTGTCCCACATGAACGCCTGCAGTATGATGGTGCGATTGAGCAAAGACAATAATAATAATACGATGCGTTGAGGCGGCCGAGTCCAATCCAGCGCTACTGTCAGCAACTCCATGGGTAGCTTTCTTTATCACCCTTTACAGCAATACAGCAGCAGCAGCTACTAACTAGTGGCTCCGTCATCAGACTGCAAAGAGTCTGCCCTACGCCACCCATGCAGCTGTAAACGTCTGGCAAATGGCAAAGCTCCGTCGCCAATCAAGCACGCGGGTCGAGGTCGTAGCTACGCCAGAAAGGATCGAGTGTGATAATAAGAACTCGCCTGCAGCATGCTGCCTGCATGCTGCCTCGATAGTAGTGCCGACCGTTTTCAAGCCAGACGCCACTCTGCGTTGACCTTCCTGCACCCTCCTCCATCGCTGCCCTCCCTGAGTAGTCCCTGTCCAGTGCCCCAGTTGCCCTCTTTCCGCGGCCACATTCAGAACCACGAGTCGACCCGACGTTTGGACGTTAGACATCATTGAATGATGCTTGGCTTTCCTGGCTTGACGGCTCCAGATTGGGTCCCGTCGTGAACCACGCTACAGCATTGCCTCAATCTTTAGAAGCACCATGTGCTCATTCAAGTCTAAGGTAGTGCTCCGATGTCTCGTCTTCATTTACAACCTCGCGTTGCCAGGCATTGTTTACTCATCATTCTCTTGCATCACGCCCTTCGTCCTGGCATTTTCACGACTTGTCTAAAGCTCCTCCAGCCTGTTCATTAGCATAGCGAGGCGCTCATCTTACATCCCCGCAAGATTAACCCGTCCGCCTGACTCGACAACCTTGATCTTCACCCGCCCTGAACGGCTACACTCCGAAATCCTACAAGAAGTCACCACAAAGCACGCTCGAGATTCACAAGTAACTATCGAGCCTGCCTGACTCTGTGAGAGTGGAGGTTGCGAGGGTTTATTCTCTTCTTCGGCCTTGGAAAATCAAGTGGTAACACCCACTTGTGTTCTGACCCACTCCGCATCACATTCACCCAGGTCGCATGTACAGTAGAGTACTCGTTTTGTGGTACTAGCGGTGTTCTTGGAGAGTCAGGCGTCTTTCACACTGCCATCTCATCATGTCAGGTACGCTGCGACATCTGCCTCGCCTGCCGGCTCAAGCTGTCAGTTCCACGGCTGGCATCAACTCACCTTTTCGCAGGCGTAGCATCATTCAAGGAGACTGAGCGCAAGAAGAACACTAAACTCAAGTATCAACGAACACCTGTAGCATGTCGTAAGTGAAATTCATCAAAGGGGTTCCGCGACCGCTTGAACAACTAAGACATGATCTGACTCCTACTTTCAGGTCATTGTCGAAAGCGTAAGATCCGATGCCAGCCAAATGAGGACGACATCACCAAACCATGTGTCAATTGTTTGAGAACTGGCAAGGAATGTGTCATCGTCCCAATTCAGGACACACCCAGCCCTGGCGATAGGATACGTCCAAGGAATGACACTTCGCCGACTGTACCCATGCCAAGCTTGCCACGAACAACTTCACAATCTCGTAGTACCCAGCCTTTACCGGCACCACAAGCAACGCGACCATCTTTCCTTGCTCACGAGAGCTCATATGACACGCTGTCGTCTCGTCCACCAACCACGGCTCCTTACAGTACCTACCAAAGTCAGCAAATGATTGGTCCTTGAGTAGATGCGGTTCTAACAATTCTTAAACAGATCAACCCGCTGCACTTCATCACACCGAGAGCATGACCAGCACACCCTGGGGTCACCCACCGCATGCTTACACAAGCTCGACGCAAGCACTTGCTCCAATCTCGTCCCAGCTACCTTCTTACTATTCGAACGAGCCGAATTACCTCACGTCTTCACATTCTCCAGCCTACGACCACTCGCAACAGTCGTTCCAGTCCTATGAGCAAACCGCAGCAAGTGCCTCAACAGCTATCCCTACAAGGTCATCCCGCGGACGGTCCATGTCATACCAAGCTCCACGGCCATACTCACCTGCAATGCCGGGACCGCCTTTCGACGGCTTGCGACGTGTCGTCACGATGCAGCAGCCATCAACCGCACCAATGCAAAGCACCTCGCCAGAAAGTTCATATGCCGATGCCGCGCCATTTTCAGGACCCCCTGGAACATCCACGAGCTACAGCGGTGCCGCACATCAGTCATATGGCTGGCCTCAATATGGACAGCAAGATCACTATCAGGAACAGCCTGGATATGGAGGTCATCATCAATGGAGCTAAGAAGGAGAGGAGACACAAGAAGAGCTTGCGCAATGCCTTGCTCAAGGCCAGGCTGGTCCAGGTCATACTGCGAGAAGAGGACAATGTGCAAGCAAACAACGCTTTTCGATACGCAATCTTTTGGCACTTCAGGGGGAGGTCTCAGTCGCCCATGATCTTTCAGGAAAGCGTCAAGAGACGCCATATGCCTGTCGATATCAGGCCACGCATGTAAGAAGGAAACGTGTGTCGCCTCAAGTTCCAGGCAGAAACTTCTGACATTTCCATAGAAATTCACAACATCGTCGTATGCTCGGAAATGCCGGCTTGGCATGAGCCTATTGGCTGGAGTGGCACGTTGCAAAAGGAGAGTCTAAGGGACGTCGTCGTCAGCTAGGACGCGTATGAAGCTAGTGTCGTATCCAGACAACGTGAACACAGGAGCTGATGGGATATTTGATGAGGAACTACATTGGAAATGGGGACATGGTAGTCATCAACCTGGGCTTGGACTGGATTGGATTGGGGCGGAAGGCATCTGGCACAAGACTTGACTGGTATGGATATCAATCGCACAGGACAAGGTCAGAATATGCATCGGCATCGCAGAGTCATGTTGTATTGTTCGATGCTCCACAAGCACAGGAACGTGGAAAGCGTCCATGTCTCCAGCGTGCTTCTTCCGATATGCGATGACTTGACGTGCTTTGATACTGCACTGGATGACCAGGACTGCAGAATGCACCATAGCAATTCATATTACCTGTCTGGTTCTCATTAGGAGATGTGATGTTCAGCTAGATACAGTATACATTCTTGTGCTTGTCTTTCGTTTCGTTGCAGGGCCATGCCAAGCCTCCACTCGGTCGGATTCTTACATCCGAGCACGTAGATGAATGACGCGTTCGACATATCCCATACTTATTAAGCAGCACGCCTTTCCACACCACTCTTCCTCACAACAACCCTCCCACCTTCCCCTATCATCATCACAATGAAGGGAGCCACTCTCATCCTGCAGTTAGCTGCTCTCAGCTCTGCCTTCGTTATACCCAACGAGCAGATCAACGAACTCCAGCATGTGGCAATTGAGTCCCGCCCCGCACCCTCCGTCCTCGAGAGACTGCCTACCGTCTCTGAAATCTACCACGACGCCAAGAAGGCTCTCGGGCTCACCCCAGACGAGATTGCTGAAATCTTCGGCTCTGTCGCTGCGGAGCCCAGGCACATTCTCGATGCCGCCCTCGCGAAGGTGAAGGATGTTGAAGAGGAAGTCTATGCCAAGATTCCCGAGGCGTATGAGCACTTCGACGTGGATTCGTGGATGAACCAGGCTGTGGATGAGTTCAACACGAAGGGTGCGGAGTTATTTGATCGCTTTGGAACTGAGGATGACCATAAACATCATGGTCCTCCTGAGGCTCCTGAGCAGCCTCCTCATCATGGTCCTGGAGATCATGATGACCCTCCTCACCATGGACCTCCTCATGATGGACCACCCCACCATGGACCTCCTCACGACGGACCACCACACCACGGACCCCCTCACGATGGTCCTCCTCACGACGGCCCACCCCACCACGGCCCTCCCTTCCACCACCGCAGCAACCTCACTATCTACCAACTCATCTCCACCTCCAACTACACCACCAAGTTCACCAAGCTCATTGACACCTTCCCCGACATCGTCGAAGCCCTGAATTCCACCGACGCCGGTAACATCACCATCTTCGCGCCCACCGACCGTGCGTTCGAAAAGATCCCGGAACACCACCATAAGCCGTCTAAGGAGATCCTCAAGAAGATCCTCAGCTACCACATCTCGCCCGACTTTTACCCTGCTGGACGTGTCCTGGTTACGAAGACTATCCCTACGCTTCTTACAAGCACTGAGTTGGGGGATAGGCCGTTGCCTCAGCGTCTGAGCACTAACATTGGTGTTCGTGGGTTGACTGTCAACTTCTACTCTCGCATCGTCGCCGTCGACATCGTAAGTCCCTCCTCATCCCCTCCTCCTCCATTCATCCCACTGACCACCTCCCAGCTCGGCAGCAATGGCGTAATCCACGGCATCGACTCGATCCTCCTCCCACCCCCCGACATTCTCAAAATCCTCACCCTCCTGCCCTCTGAATTCTCCACCCTCGAGCTCGGGCTCACCAAGACCGGCCTTCTCGACGAACTCAACGGCACCCACGCCGGCGGCACCTTCTTCGCCCCCTCCAACTTCGCCTTCCAGAAGCTCGGGCCCCGCATCAACGCCTTCCTCTTCTCCGCCTATGGCCAGAAATATCTCAAGGCACTCCTGACATACCATGTGGTGCGTGAGGGCCACACTTTGTACAGTGATGCGTACTACGCACCCGGTGGTGGCGATGACCACAAGATCTTCAAGAGAAGCTGCCATGGTAGGCGTGCTGGTGCTGAGGATGATCACCATGATGGCGGACACCACGACCACGACGGCGACGACGACCACCACGATCCTCCCCATGGTCCTCCCCACGGCCCACCAAAGGGTCTTTTCCACGTCGAGCTCCCGACTCTGTTGGAGGGGAAGTCTCTCAACATCGACATTGCGCGCTACGGCCGCTTGATTGATATCCGTATCAACGGGTTCAGCCATGTGGTTGTCAGTGACGGTGTAGCGAAGGATGGCGTTATTCAGGTTGTGGGTGATGTGTTGATTCCGCCTAAGAAGCTGGGTGAGATGGATATTAGAGCTGAGGGTGGCGATGTTGAGGAGATGAGTGTTGAGGAGTTGAAGGAGCGACTTGAGCCGTACGTGCAGGAGGAGAGTAAGGGCTGGTTCGACCTTTAGGTCATTGTCAGTGCAGAGATGACCTGCTTGCTCGTCTGATTACCCTGGTTTTGGCTCTCGCTCGCCGAGAGCGGAAATCGGACTTTTGTGACATTGTTATCTTGTGTATATACTATCCTTAATGTTTCAATCTATATGTCTTTTCAACTTCACTACTTCTACTGCTCTCCAGTCTCGTTTCCTCTCTCCTCCTGTCTCGCTGTGCTGTGTTGTACCCCTACTACTGCTTCCATTCGAGTGCCAAAAGCTGCATCAATCCATTGACCTTGGTGACGGTGCCGTTTCCTCCGAGCTTGCCTTCTCCCTTTAAGGTCGAATTAGACTCGGCGAAGTTCATTAATCGAGCCTCCCACTTCACCCTCATACATGTCGTTGTCGCTGCTTCGAGTTTCCACATTAAGCTATAAGCTATAACCTTTGTGTTTCAGCCTCAATGCACAATGTCTAGCGCGGACATCATCGTGATCTTGAAGTGTTGGGTGAGAAAGGGCACGGGGGAAGAGGCATGTGATGGAATGTCTGGACGGAGTGAATAAGTGAAGGAAGGAAGCTTGCCGTGCTGGGCTGAGCTGAGATTGATAGAGGGCAGGAGGATAGGAGGGCTGGAAGGCAGGAGGGTAGGAGGGTAGGAGGGTAGGAGGGTAGGAGGGTAGGAGGGTAGGAGGGTAGGAGGATAGGAGGATAGGAGGATAGGAGGATAGGAGGGTAGGAGGATAGGGAGAGAGGGAGAGAGGGACAGAAAGAGACTACAAACAAACGTCTATGAAGCCGCTTCACCATCCGTGCTTCAAGATGCCCTTCCAGCCTTTGGTTTTCATTCATGTCGAGTACCCCTCGGCATCGCCACACCGCCGAGGAGGCTCAGTCGCGCTGAATAGGCGGTCGCGAAAGGAAAGCTGGGAGATAGGCGTGTGGAAGACGCCAAGAGCTCATAGAAGGCACAGGCTCGTTCGTTCAGTGTGCAATGCTCCAGCATCCGCTGTTTCGTGCTGATCTGAAGCGTTGCAGGCGTTTCAAATTGCCGCGTAGAGCCGCGCGCGATGATGTGGTTGTGACTGTTAATGATTCGGTAGAAGGTCTAAAGGAGGGGGAAAAAATGGGAATGTGCAGTAAGTGTGCGTGGTTTGTGATGCCATGGACAGGGTTGTCAGGGAGGAGAGAGTGGGTGAGATGGATGAGGTCATGGGGTAATGGATAGATATTACTCTGTTGTGTCTCATGCAGGGGCGAGGGAATGAGGGAATGAAGAGGCAGCATGACATTGATTAATCGGGAGGGAAAGGAAAGAGACTACGATTCGAAATGAACGAAACGTTTCCAGGTGGATGTTTTTCCTTTTGCTTATGTTCACGTTCACGGAGTGGAGTCGGTCCTGTCCTGATTGCAAGTGGACCTCATTGAGTCGAATGTCACACATCACCAAGATCTTCATGTTGGAGGTTGAACATGTCTTGATCCGCTTTCATTGGCGCCGTAGCTGCTTCGAGGCCTTGAAGTTACCGCAGTCTTCACATCTGACCGTCTCATAACCAGCGCACAAATATGCTCAGCTCAGCATTACCTTGCCTTCCCAAGCAGTCTCATATCATCATATCCGCCCTCACTTTCCCTTACACCACACCTTAACGGCTCTTCGCAGCCACCTTCATCGGTGCACCCTTTGCTCCCTGCTTGCTGACCTTGCTGATAGACGCACCACCAGCCTTTGCGGCACCCTTGGCCTTCTCTGCCTTCTTCACGCTCTCGGCGTCAGTCTTCTTGAGCTTGCCGGCGGCAATCGCTTGTTGTCTTGCGGCGGCGCGGGCTTCGGGTCGCTGGGACTTGCGCTCCTTGATCACGTCCAATGAGGCGCCGACGATGCCACGCTGTTGCTTGACGGTGCGGCGGGTGCGCTTCTTGGCTACCTCCTGTTCGGGTGTCAGCGGTTTGCATCCGAGTGGTCCAGGTAACGATTGGATCTTGCGGCGACGAGTCGTCCTGGGATGGAGGGATTGCGGTGCGTACCTCAGAGATACCCTTCTTGTGTTGACGTCTGAAGAGAACGGTCCATGCAATGCGACGGGGGTTCTTGCGCTGGAGGAAAAGAGACTCGGATTTGCCGTTTTGGAAACGGAAGATCTTGCTGTCACCACGGATGTAGAGCTTGCCCTGTATGCCACAATCCAAGTCAGCTTTTCTTGTTCTTCATGTTGTTCTTTCCGTGTCATCCTTGTATCGTCCAAATATTCCCAAAGTATTGTATGTTCCAAAAGTCCTCCTATCGGCAGGCCTTCATCCTCTGTTTCCGCCATATTTTGCATTGTCCTATTAAGTCCTCGAACCTCCATTCACAGCCCATGTGCATCTCTTTCTCCGCCTCTTCCGCCATCTCTTTTATCTTATTCAACCTCCACCCAACTCATTCCTTCGAAAGCGCGCGACTAACCTTGCCGGGGTAGATCCTCTGGCCGGAGAATGTGTCGTCGTAGGTCCTCATTTTGACTGTACTGTGTCGTTAGTTGTCGAAGATGATTTCAATGTCGTCGTCACAAATTCGACCGATGTGGTGGGAGAAGCGCAAGACAGGACCCTTAAAGGTCAAACGTTGTTCCGTGAGTAAGAGATGATTAGTGAACATCGACTTGTCGACTTGCTTTCACTGCACTTCATCTTTACCACGACAGCATGAGTTCTTCTATGTATTACCTGTTGTGCTCGCAAACATATCGTTGAGATATACTTGTCGGTCAGTAGGCAGGAACGATCTACTCCGCTTGGCACATGCTCCTATAACGCCACGTATCTTAAGCGTAGAAGCCAGTAGCTGTGTGACTATCCTTCCATTATCATGCTTAGTCTGTCTTGCCAGCCTATGTACCATTGTTTCGAAGGTCTGCTTGACTCTTCTCGTGCAGCTCGCCGCATATCACAATGAGGAGGATAGATAATGGACTTTGTAGAGCTGCGGGAATGGACAGGGAAAATATAAGAGGAGTATATTGTCCTACGCACGCATTATCGTTCTCATATGCATACCGAGGACCTAAGCCATCATGGCCGTGACTTCGCTATCTGTCTCGAACGCCACTTTCTAACCTGCCATCCGCGTTCTCAAGGCTACATGGAGAAATTCATCGGGCTTGAAATGGTTCGTAATTCTGCTATAGCTTGATCTGATGGAATCGGTCGCTATAGAAGTTTTGCGCTAGCCTTCACCTGTTGCAGTCCACATGCACAATTAGCAATCCCATCTCAGCAAACGAACAGTTTCTGAAGAAGATGGTCAATCCACGAGATTCGTTTCGCTCAGCCAGGGAGAGCATATTTTACAGTTTTCACAATCTATCCAAGAAACCATGCAGGTGTTTTTGAGATGTTTGGCTTATCTACTATCCTTACAATATTATACTTGCTCCGAGGGTCGAGAGACGTGTTTCGGGCTTTGACGTTGCCTTTTTCTTACTTCGCCGGCCTCGTGGGGTCAACAGTACCTTGCATCTTGGCAGTCTCCGGTGCACCATCAGGCTTCTTACTCTTTCCGCTGTCGTTGCCTTGTTTTCAGAGCGTTAGCAGTTGAACAGTGGGAGATGACGGTGCAAGCGCGATGAAGGAAACAGGAAAGGTCATCTGAACAGCGGGAAAAGCAATTAGTGACGACATACCGATATCCGTTGAGTGCTTTGTGTCCGTGTTGCTCAGACCAGCTTGCTTAGAGGACGTAGCACCTGGTACGGGGTCCTTGCTGGGCGCAGCCTTTTCCGTTGCGGAGTTGTCCTCGCCCTCGACCATCTCCTCCTGACCCAAAGTCTTGCCTGCTCTGCTCTCAATACGCCTCTTCGCGCCACCCTTGGCATCAGGCTTGTGAATTCTCTTGTCGAGACCCTCATCACCCTCCTTGTCGTTCTCAAGCTCCTGCTCCTCGCCGAAGTTGCCGGATCCTGACACGGATTTCTCGGAGATCTGGTCATCCTTGCCAGGCTGGCCAGGGACCTGCTTGCCCTCTTCGGTAGGCTTAGCCTTTTCGCCCTCGGGTTGCGAGCCGGGCATGCCCTTCTTGGTCAGACCATCATCTTGAGTCTCGCCAAAGGGTGGTTGGTTGCTCTCAGTACGATTGTCGGCGCCCCGATCGCGGTCGGAACCCTCATCATCTGGACCGGGCTGCTCCTCCTCAGGAAGCTCCTCGTGCGGCTCATCGCTGTGGCTACCGTGATGCGCTTCGCCCGGATGATCGTGGTCGGCGGATGTGTTACCGGTTGACAAGATCCAGTATGTTCCGGGGACAGTGACACCAACTGCTGTGAGCAGCCTAGGTCCGACCTGTTAGTAGACTGTATTTGAGAACGCTGTGCTGTAGATTACTCACCATGGCAGGTCACCAGCGAGGCCCTTCTTTGCTGTGTCGGCAGCTTTGTGTGCGGTTTCGGTAGCGCTTGCGTAGCTGCGGCGAGAGGCAGGTACGCGTGCGGCGCCGAACTGGCGGATGCTGCGGAGTGCAATACGTCTTGTGAAGGACATGGTTAATGGTGGTTTTGAGAGGAGGTTAGTTTCGTAAAGAAGAAGCTAAAGAAGAACGTCATGTAATGTACGAAGTCGTAGCGAGCGCCATTGGCTGGACCCTGAATTTTGCTTCGTCACTTTCACATCTCAAGAATGGGATGATCTGGATGCACTCCAGAGCACGATCTCGAAGTTTCACAATCTTTTCTGTGCACTTCACGGAGAACCGAGAAAGACGTCTGAGAGATCATCTCCTCTCTCATTGCTCCACGATATACTCCTTGACCAACACTCTACCGCCTGGCTTGGAGTCCACTTGCCAGGAGTCGCTGTAACCTCTTCAGGACCCCACTATCAGACGAGGAGAGCGTACAATCTCCGACTTCACTCTTTTGTGCGCACGAGACACGATAGTGTGGCTCAAAGAAGCACACACGATAGGACCGAAAAACAAGAATGTCAGCTCTGGCACGTCTCCAATCGCTGCCTCCAGCACAGCAGGTTGCCGAGCATGTTCATAAACTCCACGATCAGGACAGTGATATTCGCTTCATGTCATTGAACGATCTTAGGGCCATCTTTGTTCATCCTACGCAGTCAGCCTTCCTAGGACAGGACTACCAGGCGTGTGCAAGAATCATAGAAGGACTATGTCACACACTCGTTGATCCAAATGGTGAGGTTCAGAACATGACAATCAAATGTATTGGACCACTGGCTCAGAAGGCTCATCCCACAATCCTTGCTCCTATGTTCCACAAGTTCTCCAATCTTCCTGCATCCGACAACGTTGACATAACTATCTCAGCATTGGCCATCAGGACGATGGTCATTTCACTTCCTCATCCAGCTCCGGGACTACCACGAACGAAAGCGGTTGCAGATGCGTACGATGCTATCAGCAAAGTCATGGTACCACGATTAGCTGGGCACATTGTGCTTCCCACAAAAAGAGACAATCAATTACCAGAGATGCCCAAAGGTTCAATAGTAGAAGACCTCGAAACGGGAAGAGACAGCAACTCTATCGACGTGCTTACAGAGATTGCTCAGTGTTATGGGTCAATGTTACAAGAGCCAGAGGTGAAAGGATTGCAAGAAATCACAGTCCGAGTTCTCGAGAACGACAAGGCATCAACGGCGATGAAGAAAAAGGCGGTGGCGGCTCTTTCAGCACTGTCCCATTTCT
>Ga0268246_10000575_pt1 | contig 14920 bp, 20 predicted proteins | sample AgamicOrSfe_FD_200242 | JGI IMG/M metagenome (GOLD analysis project Ga0268246, IMG submission 200242) | Agave microbial communities from Guanajuato, Mexico - Or.Sf.e (v2) (version 2) | ecosystem: Host-associated > Plants > Phyllosphere > Phylloplane/Leaf | place: Guanajuato, Mexico | collected...
TCTGGCGCGACAAGCTCGACGTTCGCCTGCTCGAGGACCCACCCCAAACGCTGATACTCGGTCATTGCCCAGGCGGTATGGCCAATCAGTAGCTCCAGCATAGACTCGAGGTCTTCGAAGGTCTGTTTAAGTTGTTCGTTGGTGAACCGCGCCGAGAGCGCCTTCGTGCGGTTGATGGTACCGTCGACGTCATCAATGGCACGCTGGGAGAGAAAGAGCTTGAGCTTCTCTGCAGCAGCTGACATTTCGGTTGATTGAGGTTGAGGGGCACCGACGAGGTCGTTGTTGGCACGCTTAGTGTCAGTGAGCTTGAGTCTTTTGGCTGCAGGAGCTGCCATTTTGACTGCTTGAAGTTCAGGTTGTGGTTGAGATTGTCTATGTTGTACAGTCGCAGGACAGAAGTCTGAGAGTATTCTAAGGAGATTGCCGCAGAGGTTCTGCTCGGATCAATGTCCTGTTACAGTATCGAGAAGTTGGATAGGCAGAGTAGTGGTGAGCATGAGCAATGAAGCAGAAATATAAGATATCTCGATGAGGGGACTCGGCTCTCAAGGTCAAGCTTCTTTGTTGTTACACTTCACCATGGCAACTCCAAAGCGACTGTTACACAAGGTACCACAGCCTGGGGCAGCTAGCGCAGGGAATCATGCACTTCACAATGAAGTGTAAATAGGTATATATAGGAAGTGTGATCTAACGAGAGAGTGATAGCATTCGGTCGGACTCGCTAATGATACTTACAGGACTGCCCCTCGTTCAGAAACTCCAAACTTCAGATACATATCAATTCCCTCGACAAACTTACCTTTTGCTCGACACCACCAGCATTCCCATCTCTAGACGATCGAGCATCTCAGGCCAGCTGAGAGCACCGTATCGAGCATCAAGTCCCCATCACAGACTGCACAAGCTCTCCGCCTCTTCGATCGCAGAGAGCAGACTTTCGTTCTTTTCTTCCGCAGCGCGGAGTGCAGCTGTAACCTCATCCAGCTCCACCTTCGTCGCTGCTAGCTCGGCAGCCTGCTCGCTCGCTTTCTGTTCATAGTCAACTTGAGCACTCTCCGCCAACATACATACCTCCTCAAGCTCCTCACGGGTATTCTCAATCATGGCTTCCGCCGCCTCGATCAGACACAGTTGTCCCAGCATTGCACCCGCGTGAAGCTCTTTACTTGCGGTCAATCGCGCCTCGAGCTCAGCCTTGCCTTTGGAACAGATGTAAAGGGTACCTTCGGAGACTGCGAGCTCGTACTTAGTCTGCTCCAGTTGCTGGCACACTCGCTGCAACTCGGTGTCTTTGCGCCGAGAGTCGTTCTCTAGCGCGGCTAGGAGAACCTTCAGGCGATCAAAGTCTTTGGACCTGGCGAAGAACTCCTGCTTCACCGGATGGCGCACTCGTTCGACGGCGCGGGACACGTCGGAGAAGAGAGATTCGGAGAGATCGGCTGTGGCGGCCGCCGTCATGATTTGAGGAGAAGACATTCTGGTAGGTGGGATCAAGGTACTATGAGTTAGTATGACAGTGGTTGACTAGGTTGGTGTGTTGCAAGGAGCAATGGTGAAGGAGAGACGGAAAAGATACAACACGGAGGTTGACACGGCTTCTTTTTAAGTCAGGCTCCTCCGAATCAATGGCAGCTGTCTACGTTGTGAACATTGTCGGTTGTTCACTGGTTGCACAATGCCGTTGTCTGACTTCATTTTGAAACAGACAAAGCCATGATGCACATCGGCACTGTCGCCAAGGAAGGACGGTTATTCTTTGGCACCCGGACAAAGCATGCACTTGACAATGGAACTCACTGTGTAAGTGGAAAGGATGTGGTCTACGATATAGTGTGTTCAAATTCAGGCTAGCTAATAGTACAGAGGTGCGCCCAACACACACATTATTGACTCCAACTCCAAAGAAAGACCGATTCCCAAATCACATCATCGCGCTCGATACTCACCGAAGGAATGCTTCCATACAATATCCATACTAACAAGTCTGTAGCTCTGAGGAACCGACCGTCTCAATGTCTCCAATCAACTAGCAACTTTCCTCCCGATCCGGCAGGACAGCCAGCATTTCTCGATCTATGCGAAGTAGATCCTCCTGAAAGGTCCTTCTTCACGACAAATCGGACAGCTTGCCACAAGCTCATCACCTTCTATGGTCGCAGGTAGCATCTCCGCACAGCTCATGCAGCATGCTACATGGCCACACAGAAACAACGCGTCAGCTTCGGCGTCCATGCAGAGGCTGCACTCGTGCTGGTGAGACGCTGAGCCCTCCTGATTCTCACAAGTCTTGGCCGTATCGATGGCTGCCTTTTTGCTCGCAAGCTCTCTCTTGGTAAAGTCCAGTACGACGCTGACCTGATCCCTCTCAATCTCAGCGGCGACGACTCGTGCTTCAAGCGTCTTCACCTTCTCTTCGAGCGCTTTGGCCTCCTCGTCGCGTACAAGCTCGGCCTCCTTCATGTCCTCCGCCCATTTCTGCCAGGCCTTCTCCATGGCTTTCATGTCATCTGCCCAATTGCGCCAGGCATCCACGCTAGCAGCCGCGTTCTCGCGTTTTGTCGACTGTGTCTGACAAAGTTCACGGTTCCTGTCCTGCTCTCGCTTTAGCTGTTTCGATAGACATTCGATCTTGTTGTCCTTCGTACGCATAGCGAGACGATTTTGACGCAAGTCCAGGCGCAAGCTGTTCACGAATTGTTCGACTAGAAGAATGTCATCTTGGTTGAGAGAGGTGGGGTTGTTGATGGATGTAAGCTTGAGTCCTTGGACAAGGTGGCGCCCGCGCTGTACGAAGTCCTTGGTTGTAGCCTGTGTTGACAACCCTGGAGAGGAAGCAGTGGAAGCTGATTCGACCATAACGCGAGCCTTCGAGGCCATTGATGGCGTGGTTTGTATTGGCGTAGGTGGTTGTACCATGATAGAGGGTGAAGAGGTTGACATGATTGTGTTTGACGTGTGGGTATGATGAATGTGTGAAGGTGGAAAAGTGATACGAAAAGAGGAGGACGAAGGCCGCCTTTTAAGCACGTCGCCAGGTGATTCACGACAGGCATTCACGGCTTAGTGTCTCGTTGCACAATGTATGGTGTTTTGTGTCTTTGTTTTACATCTTTTCTGGAGGCGATTACGACTTGTACAGTGGTTTGATGTCTTATTGTACAATGTCTTTGTTAGTTTCATCCTATCATTCCGCACACTCATGGGTTGGTATTCCGGGTGAGAAGGTCACGATGTAGGGTGGAAGAGTGTGGTCTGACAAGTGACCATGTTCGAGTTCATGCTAGCTAACAGTACAGTACAGAATTGCGCCTAATCCGAAACTCCAACTGCCTCTTCTCAAACAAAGATCAAAACCCAGGAGACACTAACAAAGTGCTGCTTCTCTTCATTCATACGTTACCATTGTCAACAAGTTTAGCGTCATCGCATACCTGTAAGCACCTCCAGCCAGTACTCATTGCTTGGTATTGCTGCTTACAGGGTTTCCCTCACACGTTTTTCCTCAGCCTCCCCTGGTCCTCGTCACGTCCCTTGTGTCTCCATCAAATCAAGCGAAGTAAACCTTCTTGAACTGTCCCTTCTCACGACAAAACGGGCAACGAGCCGCGAACTCGTCTGCATTATCCGCAGGTAGCTTGAAGGCACACGTCATGCAGCAAGCCACGCGCCCGCACGGAAACAAGGCATCAACTTCAGCGTTCATGCACAGTGTGCACTCGTGCTGAAGAGAGACTGAATCCGACTCGGGTCTCTTCTCAAGACTTTGGAGGAGCTCGGCAGAAAGCATGCTGATTTTCATTTTGGCTTCATCGAGAGCTGCCTGCTCGCTCTTCAGCTCTCTGTTGGTGGTCTGCAGCGTGGTGCTGATGGCATTTCGTTCAGTCTGAGCGGTAATGGCCCTCTCATGCAGAATCGCCATATTGTTTCTGAGCGCTTTCTCCATCTTAGTGTAAAAGGCGATTTCCTCGGACATACAGTCCACCAGCTCATGAACGTTACTCTGCATATCAGCAGCTTCCTTGCGCTCGATCGAGTACGCTTGTTGGAGTTCGTGGTTTCTATCTTGCTCTTGCTTCAGCTGTGTCGATAGGTCTTCGACATGGCGTTCTTGAAGAAAAAATTGGTCATCCATCTTCTTCAGGACATCTTCTAGGAGCACGATGTCACAGCGAGAAGCGTAGTCCTGGTCTGCGGTTCTTTCGCTAAGACGATTGAGGAGTTGCAGTCCGTGTACAGTCTGAAGGTGCGAATTGTTCGTCGTGGACAATGTAGTGTTCATTGGAGTGACGAAGGAAGTAGCCGATGTTGACTGCTCGGGGGCAGAAGAGGACATGGTTGATGTTGATTGGTAAGAGGCAGGAGAAGACGGCATGGATAATATAGCAGTCGTTGTTTGTGTTATCGTGAGTGTTTCTGGTGAAGATTTCGACTTCGATGTGATCTATGAATCTGGTGAATATGCAAGGGGAAAATCAGACAAGAGCATGGAGGATACCGTCTTTTAAGTTCGTGTCCTCACACTTCATGGAGGAAATTCACAGCGTGAACTGTGACCTGAGATCTTGCTTTAGGTTGGTTTTCTTTGTTTGACACACTTCTGATTCATGACAGAATCCACATCTCACAACTTCCACAGTAGCACGAGGCTTGCCTAAAGCAGGTTTTCTTTGTCTGCCATACTCCAGGTCATGAAGATACCCAGACAAGTCACACGTCTCACGGCTTGTACTAGTGCCTTCATGTTTGATGTCTCTCTTTGTCTAAACAAAAGAGGCTTTTCACGCACAACCTTGGTGAAACTGTCCACAGCGGAAGTCCAACCATGACTTGGTGTTCTGGTCATGCACTGAGACTCACAATGTAAGGGGAAAGAGAGGAAAAGCATGATTTAATGAGCTAGTAATTGTACAGAACCTCCCCCAAACTCAAAGACTTCGACTTCAGTCCCAGGCAAAATAAACCCAAAGCAAACTAAATCCCAAGAAAGATTCTTGCGCCAATGTCAAGCCATGCACTGTTGTTTTCCGTTAGCTATACAGTTTCTATGCAATAAGGCTACACCACTCACTCATCCATTGTCTAGCAATCTTGATCATCGAGTGATGGCGAAAAGGACATCACCAAGTTCTTGATGTCATCAATCTCATCCATCGTGTCTGCGTTGTTCAGCTCTGCAGCACGGAGAGCAGTGTTGGCTTCTTCTAGCTGTAACTTGGTCGCTGCCAGCTCAGCTGCATGCTCGCCGGCTCTCTGTCCAAATTCGTCGATCTTGCTGTCCTTCACCAGCACGCGCAATTCTGCCAGCTCCTTGTGAGCTTTTGCATGCTTTTTATTCTCCAATTGCAGGGCTCTCTCAACCTTCTCTACCAGCTCCGTGGCTCTGAGCACGCTGTTTGCCCACTCCTTCTCCTTGCGCTCGAGCCTGGCTTTGAAGTCGTCTCGTTCGGCCCAAGCCCTGATGCTAGATTTCGTGAAGCAAAGGATGCGGTCGGTCCATTCTGTCCGCTTGGTATCGAGCTCGGCTTTGATACTTTTTCTGTCAGCCTCAGCGGCCACTGCACGTTCTCGAAGCTCTGCATTCCCTTTTTCAAGCTGGTTGACGAGCTTGTTTCTGTTCACTATCTCTAAGATCGCGCTGCGACATAGTCCAACCAGGGCGTTACACGCAGTGTTATGTACTGGACCGATGCAAGAGCAGTTCGAATCCCAAGTAATGCCGTCAGAAAGATCCTCGATACATTATTCACATTGCTCAAGATAATCGATCTCGTTCAGTTCCATCCCAGACGTCGTTTGTAGAGCGGACGACTCCGCAGATATTGTGTCTGTTGGCTCATGATGATGGTGGCAATGTGAATACTGGGCCCCGTCGTAGCGGCGGGCATCTTGTCCGTGGCGTAGCCGTGTTTGTGGTTGTGCTTTAGACATTGGAGAGCTAGGCGCGGGGTGTGCAACAAAGCTAAGCTGTCGAAATGAACGTGATTGATAAGACGTACGCGAGGAGCAGAGGATGCTAGTAAGAAGATAGCACAGATCGTTCCGCAAATCTTAGTAAGGTTGTCGTGAGTGCTTGTAAGCTAGAGACAAAGATGTGAGTATGATCGATGAAGAAGTGAGTATTATGACAACTGAATAGAAGAAGATGATGTAGAAAGAAGCGAACGAAGGGCGCTTCTTGAGCGCCGTCTTACTATTGCATAAGGTGGATTGACGTCCGTAAGGGGTCTGATATCTCACTGTAAGAGTGCTTTTCCTTGTCTCATACCTTTAACCGGTAACCGCAGCGAAGATCTTCAGCTTTCAACGCCCTTCGCAACCCATATCCTGCAGAGTGGCTTGGCATCCTGCTTCGCAGTGATTTTCTTTGTTCGACATCTGCGATCGGGTAGCAAACTAAGATTGACGACTTCCACAACGATGTGAGCTCTTGCTTCACTGCAAGTTTCTTTGGCCGACATGCTCCAGTTCAGCTCATGGGTCTGTGCACAGTGGGTCAATGTCCAGCTGTACAGTGCTTTTCTTTGTCTGCAAGGCGTGATTTGCTATGCACACTATTGATACTATTTTGGTTCTTGTTCGTTCGTCAGTCGCAACCATTTTCTCTCTGGTGTCTCTACGAAATGTCCTTGGATTGCGTTAGCAGCATTTGCGAGCTGAGTGCGCTGACTGGTATCATACACGTCGACGAGTTGGATGATGGATCATGAAGAAATTGGGGAAATGGGGAAATGGGTTTTCTGATGTACTTACCGCAATACTCTATCTGCCAAAAGCAACGCGAACCAAAATGAAACCCAAAACTCCTTGCTCAGTCCAGCTGTAGCAAATATAGTCTGTTTTCCCACTTACCTTACCCTTCACTTACCTTACCTTACCTTTCAATCACCGCGTCATAAATCACCTACACAAACCTTGTCGTCATCATCTTGATCATATCTTTCATCTCTTCGATCAAGCATCCTGCTGTCCCTCTCGGCCCTAAGCAAAGTAAATTCTCTTGAACTCACCTTCTTTGCGGCAGATCGGACAACGCGCCACTCCCTCGGCCATGTTGTTACTCGCAGAGACCTGGTAAGCGCACGTCATGCAGCAAGGGACGTGTGTGCAAGGGAACAATGCATCTGATTCTGCATTGAGGCAGACGCTGCAGCTAATCTTTTCAAGCTTAGCCTTTAGAGCCTGGACGGCGTCTGCGTGCTTGCAACCTGCTTGATTTGCGTGCTCTTCGCACTCACACTTACAAGTGCACTCTTCCAACTGCTCGCGCAAATTCTCGATGGTTTGCTCAGCATTGGCGAGAGCGGCTTCTTGGTCGTGAAGACTTTGCTGCACGTCGGCACGAGCAGCTCGCTCATCGGTGAAGGCAGCTCTTGCCGACTCCAGCCAGTGGTTGAATTGGTTTTGGATGTTGATGCGGCCTGCCGTTTCTGCTTCAAGAGCGTGCTTGGTATTGTGAATTTCCTGTTGGAGCACACGCACATTAGCATGCATGAATGTGCGCAGATGATCGTACTTAGCCTTGGCCTCTCGAAGAAGAGTTTTCGTGTGAAGAAGCTCTACAGCTTCGGGCGAGAGCTCGAGGGGCGTAGGGGGCATAGGGATGGTGGAAGCGGTCTCCGGGACACGCGGGGAAGAGATGTTGGTGGTGATGGGGGTGAGGTTGGTTGAGTCCATGGTTGTGGAGGTTGTGGAGAGGTGTATTTGTGTTGAAGACGAAATGTAGAAGATGAGTGTAAGTGATGATGAGTTGTAAGGTTGTAAATGAAAGGTCATGATTAAGGTAGCATCGCACTGTATTTATAAGATGTCTTTCGATCTTTACAAAGACTTTGTGCACATTGTGTACAATGTCGATGATTCACTGGACAGTGTCGACCATGGCTCTTACAAAGGCATTTCACATCCTGCACAATGTTGATGGCTCACTGCACAATGTCGACCATCGTTCTTTGTTATTGTCGGGGGAAGGTGTGCCATATACACTAAGCGAAATAGCTCATTCTTTGTTATATCACAGTACACAAGACACAAGACAACGAAGTCTGGTGCGAGCCACTCACGTGATATCTGATGCCCTTCGAGGTGTACAACTCTTCAAGCAGTATCGTTCGTGCTTTCGAGCCGGAACATCCACCGGTATAGTCACGACACCGAAGTTTAGCAAGAAGAGTACCATAGAGATTGTGCTTGTTTCGTATGTTTGAGTATAGCAATGGACTAGAAGTTCACCAAGACATGTAAGGCAAAGCTTGAGTTTTCTTTGTGACAGGGGAGGCAACGACGGCATAGCCACTACAGTACTAGGACACAAGTTTGATCGGAATCCTTACGGCACTCTCCCCAAAGGCTTTCAGACTTCTGTCCTGTGACTGTATGACGGTGATCCCACACCGTCGTACACCGATGGTGGCAAGGTAGTTAGTTCAGGGGATTGATTGTTATCATCCTAGTCGACAGCACTCTCAGTCGTCATCGCAGGTTTCACCCTGCCATGGTGCGGATAAGGCCTAAGATTGCCACATGAGGACTTCCTATCGGTGATGTCGTAGGCCTGATAGCCTGGACTCCTATCAAGTTCTCACGCGCCTATGTTGTCATACTACTAGCCTGATACCGCGTAGACATGCCGCATAGGTCCCCAGGAGTATTGACTTGCGTAGCGAACTCCACAAGATGATCGTTTCTGATAAATCACAAGACCGGCACGAAACCGGATAAGGTACAAATCTTTTGCACGACGGCGTGTTTCGACTTTCTCGTCCACTCCAGACCGAGGCTACCGATGCGTGCGGTGTCGGATCTTGGAAAGATAACGAATGCTTGGCGAGTCAGACGAAAGATTTATTGGAATTATCATCACCACATTCCTGAAGTGGTAATGCTATGCGCGACGAAGAGCACGCCCCTGCCGTACATTATCACATCTATCTGTGACGAGCGACGTGCTTTGTACGAGGCGAGGCGAGATTATTACTTGGGTGAGCAGGCAGGCTGCAGATTTCAATATGACGTAGAGCTATCGAGATCATGACAAGACGTTGATTTCACGGCACTCTCCAGAGGCTGTTTTAGTCGTGATCTGATTCAGCTGATGATAAGGATTTTCGTCGTATCTTCGTCCGTGATAAGAATGATCGCTTGCTTCGAGTCTTTTCGAGATAGTCGAAAACGTATAAGGCAGGCAGCTGGAAACGTCCGTCTCTTGCCGTCTGGTATCATTGTATCAATCACTAATAGACCCCGCGAATCGTCCGGAGCGTACCCGTGGGTACCGGAGCGATCACTGATGATCGAGTAGTTTGTGCCTGACGGAGTTGCTGATAGATAGGCGTACCGATGTACCTTGTAGCCTTATCTACCTGTCCGCAGCACGAGGACAGTCACAACAGATGTGAGAGTGAGCACGAGGGAGCACAGATAAGCTCAGAGCGGGACTCTCGGTTTGGCATATATATGGTCATGCCCCCAAGTCGCCGGCCTTGTTCATCTCATTCCACCTTACACAAAACTATACATCAGAGTCACATGTCCATTACAATTACAGCATAATAAAAACAACTGCTGCTCCATCCACTTTCTCCCACCTCCACTTTCACCACAATCTCAAACTACACAAGAAATTTTCTCGCCACGCTACTTTACCAGAGGCCGTCTCACCACGGCCACATATCATCTCTTCTCCAAAGCTACACACGCGCAAGCTTCATTCACAAGATATCCTGCCTGCCGCGTCCTTACTTCCTTATCACGAATGGCCCCGTCAGCTGTCTACATTGAAGAACAGACTCACCTCTCGCTCGCCGCTCTTCCCATCCCGACTGTCGATATCCTCAAGAACATCGCCCAGGTCGAGCAGAAAGAGTTTCACGAGAATGTCGCTTTCGGCGGCGACGACCAGTGGCAATATGATCCCAACACCAAGCGCTTCGATTTGTCTCGAGGCTCACGAACCAAGCTCGTGATTGATGCAGACGATGGCATCCGAAACCACCGTGGCTGCATGATAGTGGGTCCTCTTACCTCGCCGCCTGTCCTAGCTCACGCGACCAGTACTAATGGAAGCTTTGCAGGACCCTGAGAAGACCATCCTCGTCATCATCGACATGCAGAACTACTTCATCCACCCAGCTTGCCGCGACCACCAAGAGGGAATCACAGCGGTCAAGCCTACTCTCGATGTCATCGAACGCTGCCGTGCCGAGGGCATCCAAATCGCATGGCTCAACTGGGGCATCACCGATCACGACTTGCGCGTCATGCCACCAGCTGTCCAGCGAGGATTCTGCCGCAACCGTGCCGCTCTGACTGGTGTCGGGTGGCACGTCGGTCTAGGTGCCGAACTTCCAGACGGCCAGGGCAAATGTCTCTGGAAAGGCAGCTGGAACGCCCAGATCTACGATCCTCTGCTCGATGTCGCCTCGAAGAAAGACCTCTACTTTGACAAGAACCGACCAAGTGGAATGTGGTCTCCAGAGGAGCCACTCCACCGCTACTTGCGCGAGAGCGAGAAGAAGACTATCCTGTTCGCAGGAGTCAACACCGACCAGTGCGTGCTGGGCACTTTGACCGATGCTTACTCTTGGGGCTTCGACTGCATCTTGCTTGGCGATTGTGCAGGCACAATGACTGGCTTCGGTGCCAAAGAATTATGCGACTACAATGGTATGTCAAGTCTTTTCGATGACTCTGAAATGCAACCACAAACTAACACTCTCACTTCCAGTCGCGACCAACTACGGATTCGTTGCAACTTCTCAGGATTTTGTCAATGCTCCCAAGATCGATGAAACACCTCTGCCACTTCTGTGAAGGGCAACACCCTCATTCAAATCCACACTCTTTTTACTGCTTTCGACTACCTGGCCTTGCAGCTTGCAGAAGAGCTACGTCGATAGCTACGAACATACCTGGCTTTGCTCACAATAGAAAGCTACGACACGAACTTGAGAGATTGCGATACCAGAGACTGACTACAAGAGTCTCTGATGACATGACGGAAATCTACCAGGCGTTTTATTTCATGACGGAGAGAATATATGGGCGACTGCGTGGACGATACGAAGATACCCAAATCACTTTTACTGTATGTTATGCTAGCGAGGCTTAGTTTCCTGGAATGGGAAAGAGCTTCTGCTGTGAGACGTGCAGCCTGACATGAAATTGGCTTGCAATTCTGTATTTTATCTTTGAATTACAATTTATACATGAATATGTCCTCTTCCTGCATTGTCATACATCGTAAGAGTGACCTTGGGTATTTTCGCTGGTTTCCGAATTGGAGATGCTGATACCTGTGTGTCCACGCCCCTTGACCCTCCGTTCGCCTTCTGTACCCTGAAGCTTTTGAAGCTTTCCAACGGTCATCACCACATTTTCGAATCTTGTGTATCTGAAATATCTAGACCCATGCCCACCTATTTTGGTAGCTCCAGGATTGTGAAATAAAACTCGAGCAGACATGAGCGACGTCCACCGTGACGACACCATGTTCCGCCCACCCGTGCACCGTGCAATGCGTGTGCTCGACCGCAATTTCTTCAAAACAGAAACATCCATCTCCGCCGCACGAGTGTTTGACATAAAACAATTATCCCGCATACGTGGGGCCATAGTGAAGAGCAAGGATATCCTGGATGTGCGGCAATTGCACCCCATACAGTCTGTTCCTGCTGCACTGAAAGGTGATATGAAAGATGAGCAGAAATGCATTTTGCTACGGCCGGGAGTGGTGCATGATGGTTTGTCAGGATGATGCAGGAGGGTGGAGCGATTGTGACTGATGTGCGGACAGATGAGAAGACGTGGAGTGAAACTATCACACAGCTTGTCCGGGCTGGAGACTTGTCGCTCATGCCGTGGCAGCTGAAGCTGGACTATAATCACTGGACATATCGTACGCTAGCTCATTACATCGAATAGCCTCTCGTCCCATTGCTAACGACGTCCCAGATGAGATAATGTCCTCCATCCTCCCCGAAGATCTCCTCGACGACCTTCCCGGCGCATTCGCTCACGCCGGCCACATCGGTAAGTTCCTCTTCATTTACCCTTGCCCGTCCGTCCCCTCCCCTCCTCTCCTCTTGTCCCTTCTCCTAGACTCACAAAAGGCACAATCTCACATCCACACCCCTTCTTCCAGCTCAAGTAAACCTCCGCCCCGCCTATCTCCCGCACGCCTCTTTGATCGGCTCCGTCATCCTCGACAAAAACCCCTCCATCCGCACCGTCATCAACAAATCCGACACCCTGACCTCCACCAACATCTTCCGCGCCCTCGACTTCGACGTCATCGCCGGCGACCACGACTTCCTCGTCACCACAAAGGAAGGCGGCTGCACATTCAAGTTTGACTATAGCAAGGTGTTTTGGAATAGTCGCCTGAGTACGGAACATGCGCGATTGGTGGATAGATTCAGTCCGGGGGAAATGGTCTGCGATGTCATGGCGGGCGTGGGGCCGTTTGCCGTGCCGGCGGGGAAGAAGGGTGTCTTTGTGTGGGCGAACGACTTGAATCCGGAGTGTGCGAAGGGGTTGGAGGAGGCGATTGCGTTGAATAAGGTGAGTCGCCTCGTTCCGGGCCGCTTCAGACTGCAGCACAACCTGACACAGACTACAGGTATCGCAACACGTCCGCGCCTTCTGCGCCGACGGCCACGACTTCATCCCGTCGTCCGCCGACCTGCTCCTGCAAACCTCCCACACAGCCCGAATCCCCAACAAGATCCCCCGGCATCTTTCCACTACCCTCCCCGCTAACGACCCCTCCCGCTTCACTCTAACGCCACAACCCATCACCTTCAACCACTACGTCATGAACCTTCCCTCCACAGCCCCTCTATTCCTCCCCGCCTTCCGGGGCCTCTACCACGGGCACGAAGACCTGTTCGAACCGCATACGGAACGGAAACTGCCGATGGTGCATTGTTACGCGTTTGGGCCGAAACACGACTTGGTGGCGGATCCTGAGGCGTGGGTCCCGAGGCGGGAGGTGTGTGAGGAGGTGAGCAGGTTGCTGGGGGCGAGGGTTAGTGTTGATGGGGAGGGCGAGGCAGACGCGGAGGGCAAGACGGAAACGGAAGTCTGGGATGTGAGGGATGTGGCGCCGAATAAGAGACAGTATTGTGCGAGTTTCAGGATACCGAGGAGTGTGGCGTTTGCGGCGAGGGTGGCGAGGAAGCAGGCAGATGTAGAGCATGCGAACGGCGACGGGGTCCAACACGAGACGGTGCAGGAATAAGATACCGTGAGCGAATGTGGTGGGGTTGGGCACGAGACTTGACTGCGGGCGGGGTTATGGAAGTGGAGTACATCACACGAAGCATTTGTGCTAAAGACGAATGAGCGATGAAGAGGATTGATTGCGATTCGAAAGAAGACAAGAGCAGAGAAGACACGCCACTGCGTCCATGATTATTGCAGAGCATACAGCTCAGCGTCAAGCATATGACTTGTGGCATGGCCTAGCTCTATATGTCCCAGACGGAAGGCAAAGGTTGTGACTGGCAAAGGGCTAGGGATGCAATATGGCAACTTGATACTGGTGCAGTACCATGGAACGTGTGGCAAGATTACTCGCAGGAGATGATCAGTGTGCTGAGGGCATGGCGTTATTTCTGGTCATGGCAATAGGCTTGCATTGCTAGCAATACTAGGCACTGCTAGGTGTAGCACGAGTCAGACATGAAGCGTCAGATGAAAGATGACTGGAAAGGAGGATGATGAGTAATCACACGGCCGTAAGCTTGTACATCAGTACTCCAAATCTCCCGACTCCGCTTCATCTTCTGCTCAATACGCTACACTCGTTCCCAGACGAGCCAGTCGCTATGAAGACTCCTGTAACACAAACCTGGCCTGCATCCTTGCACACTAAAGCGATATTGTGCATATAGGAAGCTGCCTTTGTGAGACTTGAACGGCTCGGTGCAAATGTCAGCCCCGTCAGCGTCAGCATGCGCATCTGTGTCTCTCGTGAGAGAATTACTATCAGACTTATTACCTATAAGCATGCTCTATCTTCCTGATCTTCTCTTGCCTTCGCTTTCTATGCAGATATTTCATACAATGAATTGAGTTGTGGCCAAGAACCCTTGACGAATATCCTCATCTTCCAAAATGCTGGACGCCCTGGTCAACACCATCCACCACATCCTCACTCCGCTCTCCCTCCTCACCGCCTTCCTCATCACATCTCCTACAATCATCATCATTTCATTCATCTTCCTCCTGCTCATTCACTATATCATCTACCAACTCTATCTCAATCCCCTCTCTACCATTCCCGGTCCACGTCTCGCCGCACTGACCAAACTCTGGCTCGTATACAAGCTCCGCTTCGACGATATCGCCCTCTTGTCCGTCGCGCTGCACAAGAAGTATGGCGTGGCTGTGCGCATCGCGCCGGATCAGGTCAGCTTCAACAGTCTGGAGGCTGTGAAACAGATCTATAGTGAGTTTGTCCGTTCGTCAACAGGAGCGTGAGAGGAAGAGGAAGAGGAAGAGAAACTGACGTCTGGTCTTGTAGAGCCCGGCTCAAACTTTGCAAAGGCGGATTGGTATGGTGAGTGCCGGAGCTTACCTGAACACGCTTTTTGAAACTACTCCTTCTGACAACCTTCACTCACTAGCAATCATGAGAGACGCCGAAAACTACTTCCGCGGCGGTCCAGAGTGGGATCTTCTCACCGAGAGTAACATGCACCAATATCGCACACAACGTCGCTATGTCGGTCCTGTGTACACGATGAATGGACTCAAGCGGCACGAGCATCATATCGATGAGGTTTCGCAAGAGTTCCTGGCTAAGATGACAACAGAGTTGGCTGGGAAGAGTATTGAGTTAGATCATTGGATACATGTCTTTACTTTGGGTGAGTGAACCCGCAACTTGAAGTGCGATTGATGGTACTAATAC
>Ga0268246_10000576_pt1 | contig 14908 bp, 20 predicted proteins | sample AgamicOrSfe_FD_200242 | JGI IMG/M metagenome (GOLD analysis project Ga0268246, IMG submission 200242) | Agave microbial communities from Guanajuato, Mexico - Or.Sf.e (v2) (version 2) | ecosystem: Host-associated > Plants > Phyllosphere > Phylloplane/Leaf | place: Guanajuato, Mexico | collected...
GTGTATACCTATCGCATCGTTAGCTAATCCTCTCAAACGAAGCTATGATATCTTGCCATACCATATTCGTCGCCCGTCCACTCTTCTCCGCCCTCAACCCCGACGTCAGCAAAAATTGCATAATAAACCCACTCAATCCAATGAACAGCAGCAACATCCACTGGTGCGCGGTTGATGGCAGCACGAATGGGATGCTAGGCACGAAGAGCAGCGCAACAGTCGAGACGAGCGTGCACCAGAAAGAGAAGTAGGTCACGGAAATCAGAGGGTGTGCGCGGTTGCCGATGATGCGGATGGTGGTGTAGGCGGAGGCGGCGCCAAAGACGCCGAGGATGGCCATGCCGATTGCTGCGAGATGTTGGGCTGGTGTTGGACCGGAAGGTGGTGAGTCTGAGGGTGAGGTCGGGTCGGAGGAGGAGGAAGAGGAGGAGAAGAGGTAGGTCGGTCGTGCGATGAGGATGACGCCGGCGAGGGAGATGAGGCCGCCGAGCTGCTCGGTGTGGGTGAAGGGCTCGTTGATGAATTTGGAACAGGCCCAACAGGAGACTGTTGGGGCGAGGAAGGTTATGACGGTGGCGTCTGAGAGGGGGAGGTATTGTAAAGACCCTACAGGTAAGACTGTTGTCAGAGATTGTCTGTCGACTTTTGTCACAGGGTGAACGCCTGCAAGGGAACATCGGAAGGATGATGTTGTCCACTAGACCCCTCCTCTGTAGCACAGTCTAAGGACTCAAGCACGAATGGACGATCACCTTTCGATTGCAGAGCTACGATGAGCACTGCAGGACGGGGTATGCTAAGATTTGTGCAAGTAGGATGAAGAGAAAGAATATAGAACGTACAATATAATCCAAAAACACCCCAGAATCCTCCAACGCCTCTAAACACCAATAGCCATCTTATCCCCTTAGCACCCAATGGCCAATCCGGTGTCCCTGACCACCACATATATGCCAAGCTGATCAGTACCGTGATGCTCATTCTTGCAAATAGAATCTGAAACGGATGCATCCCGCCGCCGACACCATCATCTTCTAGCAGTCCCGTTGTGACGTTCATCATGGTGGCGAAGAATTGTGCTATCAGGACCAGCATCAAGCCATAATTGCGGTCCCAGAAATCTTGTATCCGGACTCGCCAGGACCTAGGTGTTGTGACTGCCTCATCTTGTTCTCGTTGTGGTGCTGGAGGTACTTTTGCGGTGAGGTGCGGGGTCTGGGGCTTTTGCGCAGCGGTCGTGAGTTCGGAAGATGATGGAGCATCGTAGCAGGGATTCCGTGGCGTCTCTGGGTCAGATGCTTCATCATCTGATAGCAAGGATCCTACATCTGTCGATGGTGAACGGGAACGGGATCGTGATCGTGATGATAGTCGTTTCCTGAGGTGATGTCCTCCACGCACGGGCTTCGGAGGGGCAAGCATGCTATTCAGAGTCGTATGACGCGACCGTGAACGACCGTGAGTACTACCAAAATGAAAAGGACTCTGCAAATCCAAGTCAAGAAGAGAGGAGATAAGAATAATGGTGAGAGGGACAGATCGCGTGACAACCATTCATCATGCGTCAAGAAAGACACTGCTGGATTGTGGGGTCGGTATTTCGGAACAGTTCCCTGCCGAATGACGGCGATCTAAAAACACTTTTTGACTCTTTTCGCCCTCCCTCTCGCGCTACCAGTAACAATGAGCTGTTGTCGTTGTAAGGATGCTGCACGAGCAGTCACATCAATAAACCACAGCGTCTACAGGCCGTATACGTTGTTGCCATTTCTGTACCACACCCCGACGATTCAGAAACGCCAGTTCTCTAAAGGCCGACAATGTCATGAAAACGGGAAAGAAAGTGATGCGAGACCAGCCTTTCGTCGACTGGCGAGACCCTCCCCAGACGATGATGACCTACCGAATAGCGCGAGTCCGTCTAGGAATAACAAACGGGTCACTGGTTCTACAAAAGAAAACTACCATAATGAACACGATCGATATTTTGCTTCTGATCCTGCCAATCGGGAAGTCCCTCTTGAGCGGCCCAAGAGAGATAGTACAATGACAGATCTCGAGAAAGACGCATTCTCCAAGCTCTTCCGCTCACTTGCGGCAGAGGTCAAACAGCAAGAAGAGCTCAACACACAAGACCCATCTGCCAACGACGACGCCATGATGTTAGTAGACGAGGTCGAGGACGTCGAAGACCGCGATACAGGCGACTACGATGTTGACCAGATCATCAATCGCGAACTCCAGCTCGCTGCACCGGATATTCAGAGATACCCTGCCGCGTTACGGTCGATGGCAATAGACGCGCAGACGAAACTGGCGCAAGCACGAGCGGCACAGGAGCAGAGAGCGAGATTGGCCAAACAGGATCCGATTACCGTGAAAGCACGGGCGATTACGAAATATTTGGCGACAAAGATCAAGTCGGCAAAAACTGATGTCGAGCTCTGGCAGGTGCTTGACAAAGAGGTGTTCACACAGGTTAGGAATATTCCAGAAGTAGAAGTCAAACCACTCGCCCAAAGGTTGGACAAAGGCGGGAAAGCAGAGGAACAGGAAGAGCTGAAGACAGCTCAGCGAAGAGCAAGACCGGTCCGGCAGAAGGTCGACGCTGAGGAAGAACAGCCTGATCAACAAGCCAAACAGACATCAACGAGCACCTCAGCAAAAGAACTAGCTGTGCCTGTTGACCTCTCGGTACTCCGCCGGACATATCCTGCTGCCCTGCTTCTCGCCGCGCGAATTCTCGCGAATCGTACACAACACACACCTCTGCTCGCGGCGTTGCTCCCCACAGTCCGCTCTCTTCACCCATACTCTCTGATACTCGGTGCAAGCACAGCTCTATACAATGAGGTACTCAGCTATACATGGCGCACAACCTCATCCCTGAGCTCGATATTAGCACTACTGAAGGACATGTCCGACATAAGTCTCACCATGGACATAAGGACATGGGAGGTCCTTGAGCAGATCACCCTGTTCAGATATCGAGCACTGAGAGGCGACTTTGGCGAGGGCGTCAAGGCCATAGAAGGCGTCAAGGGCAGGATGCAGGAAGGCCATTCGTTATGGAAGTGGAAAGCCAAGGTGAGAGAGGGACTGGAGGCGGTGGAACTCGAACGATCGAGGAGAGAGGAGAGCAGGGAGGAATCACCTCAGGCGCCCGCACCAGCAGTAAGCAAGCCGCGCATCAAGTATCATTAAATGAGGTGGAAGAGCGAGAGCGAGAGTGAGGTGGTCTTGCAAGTAGGCTCATCATATATAAACATCTTTCGCGAAATCAACCGTGTCCGCATATAAGCTGCTAGAGTCATAAAGTACTGTAGTGCGCTAAAAGAGCTTAGCATGCAGGGACCCCGATCTCCAGGCTTAGATTAGATATCTGAGTCGTTTGGCCTCGATCTGGTGGAGAGGTGGACGTGGCATTAGGCAGCAGGTAGTGTATTGATATCGTAGTGCTGTTGCGTTAGTCGTTGCATAACATCGCCGTCTCTTTCCTGCTGTGTCTCCCTCCCTCCTCGGTATGGTACCGTAAAACTGGACTTTCATCGAAATTACCTGGCCTTTGCCATCTCGCTTAAGCACGACGAATACTCCAGTCGTCGACTCGAATTGTCTCCGGTGATATTGGCACTAGCGCGGAGGGCACAGTATCGTACTGCAAACGGTCTAGCGTAGCGCGAGGTGATTTCTTGCTCAAGCTCGCGTAGGATATCCGACACAAAACGATGTGAGTGTACTCTATTGCCTTGTAGGGCTCTGGAGGCTTGGGTTCACTAGGTTATTCGTGACAGTAAGGAGCCTGATGCTTCAAGCTCGAAGATGGATTCACAGAAACGCTAAAACAATTAGGATTGTATTCTAAGGGAGGTGGCCTACTTGATTTTTTGTGCAAGAAAAGGCAAGTTTGTCAATACCTGTAAGCGATGTAAAGACATGATGACCAAACGATCTGAGCTTGAAAGATCCACTCCACTGTGAGTCGTGCCCGCATAAACTCCGCAGAAGCAGTCTGCGTCTAAGAGTCGCATCCATCTCGTCGCAATTCTCTTCGTCCGATATCACCATCTCTTTCCTCATCTCCTGTCGCTCTCCTACTGCTCTGCTTGCTTTGCTCTGCTCTGCTTTGCCTCTGCTCACTGATCCCGCGCATATCAACTAACCCTCTCAAGCCAAGCAGACTAGCAGACTACCCCGCTACACCTCGGTCAAGCTCGCACGACAGGATCTCCACGTCTCGACGCGTTAGAACGAATCCCACATCACATTCCTCAATCCCTCGACGATTTCCTGGATCGTCTATAGCCGGACCATCCGCGTGGGAGCACGCTCTTGAGTTTCAAACCTGGAAAGGGTCGTCATCTCTAGGCGCGGCATTGGCTACGACCACTGCCAATCATTTCAACCCATTCCTCGGCTTTCTTGTACCTGAATCCATCTATTGCGCAATCACACAACAGATCTGGAGAGACAAGAATCAGTCAAGAGAACAACATTCACAGGTGTCAGATCCACTTACTAGGCTGCTGGTGTCTCATAAGCTCTCGCAATGGCGGTCTACGCTCCCTCGAATCGCTATTCCAGCGGGTCAGAGTCTTCAGGATATCTCACTGGAGCCATGTCAAGACAAGGCACGATAAGCTCTCGTGATGGAAACAGGTCAATACGTCAGAGCAAGCGCTTGTCAACTACAGCATTCTACATGTCGGTATCTGCAAAAGACAAGGATGTCGAGATTGATGATGAGTTGGCAAGAGGTCAGTGCGAGGCAGTCAAAATTGGGCTTGCAGGTAGTTGACATCTGGTGCAGCACAAAACGCATTACGAGATCTGAAACAGAAGATATCAACGCAATCGAAGAAGAACTTTCTGTTTGAGAAGGACGTTCGGTACCTAGATGCACGAATAGCGCTGCTTATACAGAATCGATTGCGAATCGAAGAGGTTGGTTTCCACCTCAAGACAATTCTTGGTGCATACTGATGACTGCTCGCAGCAAAACGAGTTCGCAAGCCACTTCGAGGAACCAGCAGATATGCAATCTGGAGCATTTCCGAACGATGACAAGACGCACAAATATGGAAACCTCTTCTTCCTCCTACAATCAGAACCACGACATATAGCGCATCTTTGCAGGCTGATCTCGATGTCCAATATTGATAACCTGTTACAGACAGTCATGTTCACATTCTATGGAAATCAGTACGAAGCCCGGGAAGAGAATCTGTTGTTGACCATGTTTCAGGTTGGTCGGCTGTGTACCTACGAGCTATAATCTGCGCAACTGACATCTCCATAGTCCGTGCTTACCCACCAGTTTGACAGTACTGCAGAGTACTCTTCGCTATTGAGACAAAACACACCAGCCTCAAGAATGATGATGGCGTATACAAGGAGACCTCCTGGCAAGGAGTACCTCAAAGCGGTATTAGCAGACAAGATCAACTCGCTCATCGAACATAAAGATTTGGAGCTGGAGATCAATCCTTCGAAAGTGTATGAGACGTTGTTGGGCCAGGAGACAGAGACATCACGCAATTCGACCGAAGCATTGCCACGAGGTATCACTGGTGATGAAGCTGCAGCTCGTGCGGACGTGCAGGAAATCATTGAGCCACGAGTTCAAGGTCTCATTGGTGTTGCAAACTCATTCCTGACAACGATTATTGCTGGACTTGAAGAGATCCCGTACGGTATTCGCTGGATATGTAAACAGATTCGAAGTCTCTCGAGGCGGAAATATCCTGATGCTTCCAATGAGACGATCTGTACACTTATCGGAGGATTCTTCTTTCTGCGCTTCATCAATCCCGCCATTATTTCACCTGCTTCGTACATGGTGATTGATTCGACACCAGCAGAGAACCCACGGAGAACACTCACATATGTGGCGAAGATGCTGCAGAATCTTGCAAACAAGCCTACGACGTCGAAAGAGGATTATATGACAGCAGTTCTGCAGCCCTTCACACAACAAAACAGAGAGCGAATGAGCGCCTTTCTGCTAGAAATTTGTGAAGTGCAAGACTTTTACGAAAGCCTCGAGTTGGACAACTACGTGGCGTTATCGAAGAAGGATCTCGAGCTCAAAATCACATTGAATGAAGTTTACAGCATGCACGAGATGTTGCAAGAGCATGAAGAGCAATTGGTAAGTTGGTCAAACCCATCACGCTCCGTCGCTGATACCCATCCAGGTAAGAGACGGCAACCCCCATCTCGGCACGCTCCTAGCAGAACTCGGCCCACCACCCGCCCAACTCCCCCGCAAAGACAATCGCGAAATCATTCTCCCCCTCTACTCCAAATGGGAAATGCCCCTTGACGACCTCTCCGCCGCCCTCGACATCACTCCCGCCGAAGTCCTCTTCATGGAAGCAAAATCTACCTTCGTCCTAATCATGCGTTCCCTCGCCACCGACTCCCCCGCCCGTCGGAAACCCTTGCGGCTGATAAATGTGGCACAGGCAGCTGGGGCCATGAGAAATGACCTCATGGTGCGCAAAGGCATACGAGCAATGGAGCTGCTGAGTCAGCTGCAAGACATGCGCGTCGTGACAAAGGACGATGGTTTCAGCGTCCTTCGCGCAGAAGTCGAGCAGGAGATGGACCATCTCGGCAACGTCAAAGATAAAGCCCTCAGGGACTACCGCAAACTGCTTGAAGTCTCCAACACCATCCGCGATCACAATCGGTACCTGACCAAGCAGCTGGCAACGTACAAAGATTACCTTAACAACGTGCGCAACCAGGCTGCGGGACGGCCGATGGAGAGGAAAGAGCGAGATAAAAAGGACAAGGATGGCAAGGCGAAGGAGGTGGTGCACAAGTTCACGCACGCGCAGCTGGATAAGGAGGGCGTGATTATGGGGAGTAAAGTTCCTGAGAATCGGCGAGCGGGCATATTCTTCACGTTTTCGAGCAAGAGTCCAGGGACGTTTCTGATCACGCTGAATTATAAAGGTACGTGAGAGGAGTGAACACCGTTTGCGGTCGGCAGCAAGGTGGCGAAGCGAGACTGACCGTTTTCCTGCCAGGCCGCGCAAAAAGCCTGCTCGAACTCGACCTCAAGCTGGACGACCTGCTCGAGATGGAAAAGGAAAACCAGCTGGCGCTGGATCTGGAGTATGCGACGTTCAGCGTGCCGAAGCTGCTCGCGTTGCTGAACAAGAAGTTTGCGCGGAAGAAGGGCTGGTAAGGGTGGTGATGTGCATTGGGACAGGTTGATGAAAGCCCACGGCATGGCTCGGACATGCGTTGGGAGTATGGTGTGCACGACTTTGAAATGATGTATGATTGGAAACGGGAGAGGCATGGGTGGCGAGGGCTCGTGGTGTTCAGAGGCAGTAAGGGCTGGGATGCTTGACTATGATGGGGAATGAAGGAATGAATTCTGAATTTCAGGACGATGGGTAGCGTTGTCTGAATGACAATCACGACGAACATGCGGATCGGATGGGCATCCGAAGGGAGGCATCACGGGCGCATAGGGAACGGGTATGGTATGAGGAACGACAGTAGGGGCTGGGTTGGCTGCGAGGACAATGCAGCAAGTATGCTGCCTATATGCCCAGGAGTCTAGGATGTGTCACGACCTCTGCCTCGGAAATGTATTTGTACGATTCACTCTTTCAGGCTTACTCTGGTATATAAGGCCGGCTGTACTATCATGTTACCTTACTCATTTTACCCATCTTACTAATCTTTCCTGCAGCGGAAGCGGAAGTGTTCCCGCTAAGTTCGGTAGTACTGCGGCCCTGAACAGTAAAGCAGGTGAGGTGAGGTACTAGTATGTGGAGGTGACGAATGAAACAGCAGCGGGTGTGCTTCCGCATGGCAGTACAGTAGTACTACATGTGGTAGGATCTGAGAACCAAGTCGGTCCTCTCCATCGCGATGCACGTCTCCCCGGTCTAGATAAGAATGGCTATCTTCGGTGCGCTTTCTTCCAGTGCCCGACAGGAGGGGGCAACAGGTATTGGGAGACAAGTATGATTGCGGCATGGGGGCCGCGGAGCCTGGAGACTGACACGGCGAAGGTCGTCGACGTGCATCGCGCCACTATAACGACCGTATCGTCGGTATGCTTGCTCGGTAGGGTGGCGCGCGGAAACCTCCCAGTTGGAATAGGCATCGCAAAGCTTATCACTCCCCGGCGATGGAGACTGGGGGAGCTGGGAATGGATGATGATCATCGTGTCGTACGCCTGCGTCGCGCCATGACCGTGTCATTGGGTTCTCTGCCGCAGCTGATCGAGCTGCTGCGTGCGGGGCGGCGGGCACAGCCTCGGTGCAGATAGATGGGGGCATCATTGCAAAGCCTACGAGCTTTGTGTCATAGTGATGTCGAGCCGCGTCAGTCAGATCGAGTATATATTGGCACAAGTTTCCAGTTCTACACGGACAGAGCATGGCAAAGTCTACGAATGCTACTCCTCCGGCAGGCTGCGGCAGGGGATTTGGAGGAGCTCTGGTCACGGTGTCGTCGAGCCGTGTCGTCGGTATCTTTGTCTACACAGTGATTGTGCATTTAGGCACAGACCTCCAGCTCGTTCCACATCGCAAAGCCTACGCTACGATCCTTGGTCATAGTGTATTCATAGTCGAGCCGTATCTTCGGTATATCTGCCACAGCCGATCGAGAGAGGTATGGCGGTGCTTCCAGATCTTTGCCCAGGCAGCGAAGCTGGATCTGATATCAGCCATAGTAGTGAAATTGTCCTAGATCTAGATTTGCAATCGCGCCATGACCGTGTCGTCGGTAGCTTCGCCGCTGCTGAAAGAGCATCTGTGTATGGGCGCGATCTTTCCAGATAACAAAGCGGGAAGTACTGTATGGGGTTACGCAGCACGTGAGACAACCAGATCGTGGATCCTGGCGCCTAACACATCCGATTCGTCGATACGCTTTGAAGCTTAAACACTTGGGAAACGCAATCGAGTGCCAGAAGGGCAGTCTCGCAGTGCTATTGGGCACAGGGGATGACTTGATCGGTGGTAAGATTTCTTAGTGTTGAACCGTGCTGTCGGTATCAAAGGTCTCTAGCACGGGGGTGGAATCGGGAGGTGGGGCTGAGGCTTAGGCTAGGATGTATCGAATGTTTCACCTGCAGCTGGCCGAGCGTGCTCCGAGATGAATTGTGTGACTGCGGGACAATTGCGCAAGAGTGTCTGTTCGAAGTCGTACAAAACTTTCCCCTCACCGACTCGCGGGCTAGATGATGAGGCGTGCAGTATACTCGAGCATGAGGATTGACATTATGGTGTGAAGGACGGTCTTCTGTAATATGATTAGTAATCAAATCTAATCGCTGATTTCTGACATGGCCTTTTCTTCGGATGCAGGCCTTCCGCCGCTTGCCCTGACCTGACCTGCCTGCTATCCTACAAGCCCTGGCTCGGCTGTCTGCAAGGACATGGAGCTGAGCGGCGCGGTACGAAGTGGCGAGTACTCGGTATCATGTATAGAGTTTGTACACGTAATGCTACAGATACTAGGCGCCCAGCAAGTCCGCGGCGCATCCGCACGGGCGACCGCAGCTGTAATTCGAGTGGCTATCGTGATGTGTGAAATATGGTAGTGCAGTATGCGGTGAGGGTATACTCGCTAGATGTATGTCCTGTTAGTGTGAAGACTCCCTGAAGCCAACTAAGAGCGCCGCTAGGAGGTTAGTCTGATTTGTTCTCGACCGGTGGGAGGTGCTTTGATAGGTGTCTGTGCTCTGGGCGCATGCTCGAGGGGGACCATTTGCCTCGACTAATCGTGCCTGCTGATCTCCTGAAACTGAGCCTTAGATCCCGAACGTTGCTCTCCTGCTTGTTCACCACTCTCTTGCTTCTGGCTCTGGCTGATTGCTCAACACCATCCTCGCTTTCACCGCCCTCCGTCCCCGCGACTGTGTCTGCTTCCATCAGCTGAAGTGCATACAAAGGGAACTCGAATTCGCTTCTTCCGAGGGGTCACTTGTTCCTGAAGCCAACGACTTTGCGACATACCATGCACCTTCACCACGAACGCCGCCCGACTTCTCATTAATCGCTGTCGACTGCGCTGTGCATTCTGGCATAGTCTCGCATGCATTATACCCATTCTCAAGACATACCCACACATACAAGGCCGCAAACCGCAATCGGAGCATTTCATTGTCCTTGCGTCAGAGGTTCACCGCTTCTTGCTACATTTCGACGTTTCGATTTATAGAGACATTCACAGCTTCCGTCCGTCAGAGAGTCTGCCGCATATCATTCTCCACGCAAACAGCCTCTCCGCGATGACTGCGATAACGCCGCGGCCACTCGCGCCTCCCCCGTTCATAACGCCACACCTTCCTGAGGACAGCACCCACATGACAACACCCACGCGCGACAGTTTCGGTGGCATCAACGGACAAAGGCCATTACCCGTTGCCTCGGCACTCGGCGACGTTGCCCGCGCTGCGACGAGCTATATAGGAAGAGCCGACTCTGGACATTTTTCAGGAAGAGCAGCAGAGGAATATGACGTGGAGATGGACGAAGTCGATAGAGCATCGGACGAGGAAAGTGTAGAGGGCGATTCGACCCAACCTGCGGCAAAGAAGAAGAAGAGCCAGCGATTCTTCTGCACAGACTTCCCACCTTGCGCGCTGAGCTTCACCAGGAGTGAGCATTTGCTGAGACATATCAGGTAAATCCTTGAATCGATTGTAACCCTGAAGATATGCTAATGTCGTGTTAGGAAACATACTGGCGAACGTCCTTTTCAGTGTCATTGTGGAAAGCGCTTCACTCGACTGGACAATCTACGTCAACATGCACAAACCGTCCACGTTAATGAGGATATCCCTGGCAATTCGCTCGCAGCAACGGGCACAAGATTCCAGAGGCAGATCAGGACTGAACGCGTTCGACCGCCAAACAAGTCACGAGGAAGTGGTGGGGTCAATACTCAAGCACGAGGACATAGCCGCAACTGGTCAGACTCGAGTGTTGGATCGATATCCGACATGGGTCTTGCGCATCCTGATGCACGCCGACGGCCACCTGCTCTGGCTATGACGCAAGGTCCACCTTCAGGACTTACTCTGGACACCAATATGAGCGCATGCGCCGAACCATATCGCACATACTATAATGACTCTCACAGCGGCTACCCGACACCGACCTCTGCGTTCTCATATGGCCCAAGCAGTCCATCCACTCTAACATCCCCCGGAGCTCAAGTGCCACGTACCGAGCCGTGGCCAGGCAATCGTCGACTCACATTTCCAGCTGCACAAACTATGCAGACTACGAGTTATCCACTATCCGGGCCGGGCTATCTCAGCCCCGTTGGCTCAACAGCTGCATCAAGCTATTCACAGAGTGGCAGCGGAATGGCAAGTCCTACGTCGTCGGTTTTTTCCGACGGTGCACGCGTCCTCAGCGATGATATCCGAAGAAGGACATGGCATCCAGGCACATACTATGCCAGCCGACCAGCGACAAGTAGTCTGAGCTACTCCCGGACACCAGATGATCATGCGTCGACTTACATGGGTCAACAAGCTGCAACGCAAGCGATTAGATTGCCTGGTATCGACAGCTTCGATCGAGCTGTGCGTCAACAGGGGCCTATGCCTGGCGATGTCAACGCAAATCGACATTCGACATATGAGATGCTGAATCGTCCTGCCGAGATGGGCCGTCCTACTGAGATAGGCAATATCGAGCATCGAAACTCATGGGGCTCGATCAGTCAAAGTCTGACACAGCTTGAAATTGGTCGTGGTGGTGAGGACTTTTCACCACAGCAATCGCGGTCCCGCCCGGTCACCGCATCGGGATTGCCTTCTTCGCCTTCTTTCCAGTATCCCGCCCCTCCCACGCCGACTCGCGGACCACCTTCTTCGTTCCACCCACAACCTTATCCGCATGCAATGGAGCTTGCCCGCGGTCAGACAAGAGAGATACCTCAAGGCCAGCCAGTACAGCCGGCACAGCAAGCAAGACCCCACACTATTGACAATCCGGTCACTCCCCGGAGCAAAAAGAGACTGGGTTGGTACCAAGGTCCACCTCCCATGTCGATCGACCAGACTATGCAGGGTGCACCGGGACGGACATCCGAGGATGGCTCCAGTACCAGTGGTGAGGGTCTTATCACGCCACTCGATGTACCCGGTGAAGTCATGCAGAAGGTGAGCCTTCAACGTCTAGACCTCTTTTCATGCCAATACTAACACTACCGCTTTAGATGCCTAACAATGGATATCCTCTACCTGCCTTCGCAGCTCCTGCAACTCAAATAGTCGACCCAAACCTACCTACCCATATGAACCGTCTTGACGCCCTGGTTGCTGCTGCCACTAGCGAGCATCCAGACCACATCAGACAGTGAGCGAACAATTCGTGCTCACCAGTCACCACTCACCACACCAACAACATTCACCACACAGCGAACGGATATACTCCACTATCGAGAACACTACTACTACTATCTCTACTATATACAAGTCTTTAACGACCTTGACGATTTCCAGCACGAGTTTATGTCTTGGATGAGATGGACATGGGATACCAGGAGGGGGTTTTTTTGCTTTCCGCGTCAGGCGTTTGGTTATTTTTGACGGCTTGCTTTCATGTTTGCTTTACTCTTTGTTTATGGTTATGGGACGATAGTGTGGCACGGGTATGCTATTCTCTGTTTATGCTATGATCAAGGCAACAGTCATGCTTGGGATACCCGACATTAGTGCGATAATAATACTTTGATACCCCTTGGGATGGTTATAGTCGATTAAATATACATTTGCGTACACTCTTTCCTCGGCGTGTTTGCTGGGCTTGTTACGGCGACGTCGTTTCGGCTTCCACTCCGTCAATCAATCAACGTCGCGTCCGGAACGCGAAGTCGTGAATCTTCAAATCGTGCCGTGACCGCGTTGGTAACACAGCTTAGCATGGCGTCCAGGCCGGAGCTCAAGGTACGCCTGAATCATACGAGTTACGAGATCTTCCACTAATTATTCACGACTAGGTCGACGATGAGGGAGGCTTCATTCGCTTCTTCAACAACCTACCCTCAAAAGACAATGACACCGTTCGCGTCTTCGATCGCGGCGATTGGTACACAGCTCATGGCGATGATGCCACCTTCATCGCTCGCACCGTCTACAAGACAACCTCCGTGATCAAACAGCTTGGTCGCGAACCTGGTCTGCCCTCGGTCACCATGTCAATCACAGTATTCCGCAATTTCCTACGCGAAGCGCTGTTCAAGCTTAGCAGAAGAGTCGAGATCTGGGAAAGCACTGGCCGCATGAATTTCAAGCTCACGAAACAGGCATCACCTGGTAATCTACAAGATGTGGAAGACGACCTTGGTGGCAACATCGATGCGGCTCCGATCATTCTGGCTGTCAAGGTTTCGGCAAAGGCATCAGAGGTGCGGAATGTGGGAGTGTGCTTTGCAGATGCTAGTGTTAGAGAGCTGGGCGTGAGCGAATTCCTGGACAACGATCTCTACTCCAACTTCGAGTCCATACTCATCCAGCTTGGCGTGAAAGAATGTCTGGTACAAGCAGATGGCAAGATAAAGGATGCGGAACTCACGAAGCTGAAGACGATAGCAGATAACTGTGGTTGTGCAGTGTCGGAAAGATCAGTGGGTGACTTTGGCACAAAGGACGTTGAACATGACCTGGTTAAGCTGTTGCGAGACGAAACCTCAGCTGGAATGCTGCCTCAGACGGAGCTGAAGCTTGCAATGGGCTCTGCAGCAGCACTGCTCAAGTATCTGGGCGTCATGACAGATCCAGCGAATTATGGACAATTTCAGCTGTATCAGCACGATTTGACACAATACATGAAGCTGGACGCATCAGCACTGAAAGCACTAAATCTCATGCCTGGACCACGAGATGGGTCGAAGAATATGAGTTTATACGGCTTGCTCAACCACTGCAAGACAGCAATGGGTAGTAGGCTGTTGGCACAATGGTTGAAGCAGCCTCTGATGAGCGTGGAAGAGATCGAAAAGAGACAGCATCTTGTTGAGGCATTTGTTAATGATACTGAAACGCGTCAGACAATGCAAGAAGAGCACCTCAAGTCAATCCCAGATTTGTATAGACTAGCGAAGAAGTTTCAGCGGAAGAAGGCCAGGCTAGAGGATGTGGTCAGAGCATATCAAGTCGCGATCAGAGTGCCAAATATTCTTGCCACTTTTGAGGCGGTCATTGACGAGCAGTATAAGGAAGCACTAGATGAAGCATATACCAATAAGCTCAACGTATGTGGACGGATGGCTTTGAAGCAGTCCAAATACTAACCAGATTACAGGACGCCGCAGGGAATCTCGGTAAACTACAAGAAATGGTCGAGACGACAGTCGATCTCGACGCGATTGACAGGCATGAATATATCATCAAGCCTGAATTCGATGAAGGTCTAAAGATCATCCGCAAGAAGATTGACAAGCTGGAAAGAGACATCAGAGCTGAACACCAACGGGTCTGCGATGACCTAAACCAGGATCCCGAGAAGAAGCTCCTCCTCGAAAATCATCGAGTACACGGCTGGTCGTTGCGACTGACACGGAATGAAGCAGGTTGCATTCGAAACAAGAAGCAGTATCAAGAAATTGCTACTCAAAAGAATGGCGTGCATTTCACGACGACTGCACTAGCAGGCATGCGTCGAGACTTTGATCAACTCTCTGAGAACTATAATCGCACGCAGTCGGGCTTAGTCAATGAGGTCGTCACTGTCGCAGCATCATACACGCCAGTGATCGAGCGACTCGCCTCCGTCCTCTCCCATCTCGACGTCATCGTCGCCTTCTCCCACGCCTCCATCCACGCACCAATTCCCTACACCCGCCCGAAGCTCTACCCCCGCGCCTCCGAATGCATCGCCCAATCCATCCCCGGGGCCACCTCACTCCTCG
>Ga0268246_10000577_pt1 | contig 14900 bp, 23 predicted proteins | sample AgamicOrSfe_FD_200242 | JGI IMG/M metagenome (GOLD analysis project Ga0268246, IMG submission 200242) | Agave microbial communities from Guanajuato, Mexico - Or.Sf.e (v2) (version 2) | ecosystem: Host-associated > Plants > Phyllosphere > Phylloplane/Leaf | place: Guanajuato, Mexico | collected...
CAACTCCCCCTTCCCCGACACCCCGGGCTCCTTCCGCTCCCGCACCTCCTCCTTCTTCCAATCCATCTCTTTCGGCGGCAGCAACTCCGCCTCCGCGTCTCCCTCCGACCGCAAGGGCAGTATATTCAGCCGCAAGGGATCTACGGTCTTCGGTCCCCCCTCGGCTGGAAGCCAGCGCAAGGATAGCGTGGCGAGGGAGTACATGCTTGAGAGTCAGGGTCGCCCGATGTTGGCGCCCAGGCGGGCGAGTTACGTGCCCAAGTATGCGGCTCAGAGCCATTTGGCTAGTATGAGTGGCAGGACGTCAGGGACGCATGGGGAGCAGATGACGGAGCAGTTGAGGAGGGGGAGCAGGATGATGAGTATTGTGCCGGGCGAGATGGGGGCGCCGTCGAGGCTGATCCATAGTGCGGTGCCGGAGGTTGAGGGCGGTGAAGCTTAAAGAGCGGAGATGGGAGATGGGAGAGAGGGAATTGAGGATGATATGCATGTATGGAGATGGAAGATAGACTATGTCGTGGGTGTTGTTAATCATGGGGCATCGGACTGGGGCGGCGTTATCTGCTCTTTCTACTTCTTCATCTGCTCACTTCGGCATTGGCATCAGAAGCAGCTGGGACTGTCGCAGCCACAGGTGGGTTGGCCAGGTCCCTGTCTGTTGCTGTATTGTATATAATCAAAGCCGAAATACAAATAAACATCAAACATCAGCATTAAGTCCCAGTCACATTGAGATTCTGACTTCGAGCAGATGCTCCATGGCTGCGGTACTCGACATGATATCGAGTAAGTTGCTGTTCCTGCCACGTACTGGAATGTGCGAGAATAGGATGCTCGACCGTCTGCGTGTCCATTTCTGCAGCTGAGTTGGCGGGAGATGAGGAGTTGTGTCAGCGGAAAACGAGTGGCATTCAAGTCCAACACAGAGCAATGTCGGCCAGAGGATGTCGTACGTGAGATCTCCGATACGCCTGTAGGGCCAAAGTATTGATCAAGACAGCCTTGAGTGCATCGCGAATCGATACAGACAGAATACAAACAGACGGTACTCTTCTCGCGTGGCATCGCTAGGCATATATCTATTATCCCATCCTACAACACCTGGCGTCCATCTATCTGTCCATCTTCCCACATTCTCCCCTCTCATACTCACGCCATCCCAAACTGCGCCAGCACTCTCTCCTCGATCCCATCATATACACATCTATGTTCCAAGACCTCGAGGTTCTCCGCCTCGTTCTTGAATAGCTTGTCTGGATCCGACTCGGGGCCGAAACCTGGTTGCTGTTGATTCATTTGGGCCATTTGCGCGGCTGCTTGGGCTGCGGCTAGATGTGGAAGTAGGGTTAGTTTGTGTTGCAGGGTTCGGCTTGTTGCTTGTATATATAAGAAGAGCGATTGGTGGGGAAGAGGAGGGGAGAGGTGAGAGTGGATGGAGCATGAGCTACGAATAGGAAAGAAGGCTCCAGCAAGTGAAGCAAAGAGGGAAGAAATAGAGAGAACATACCTTGATTACTCCCCAAAATGAAGTTATACACCGGCTGCAGCCCAAATAGCGTCAAAAAATACCACGATATCGACGACACCCATCTAACGTCCAAATCTCTTGTGCCGACGCCAGCTTGCAGCATGGACTTGAACTGTGGCGTCAATGGAAACGGTAGTTTTACTAAAGGTTGCACCATGGGCGTTAGTGATTGTTCATCTTTCCTTTTCTTGTTCCAAATCAAGCTCCTCGTAATAGGAAGATCAAACATACACAGCACAAACCCCGCAAAAAACGCATTAATCCACCCCATAATCAGCGTCTGCGGCACCATCATAGCCACGTTCCCCTTCATCGCCCCCATCATCCCCTCCATCATCGCCGGATCGCCCATCGGATTCGCCTTAGGCTTCCCTCTCGCGTCGGGATCAGCGAGGAACTTGCCATCATTGAATGCCGCGACGGTGTAGAGGCGGCGGGAGGCGAAGGAGGAGGGAGGTAGGATGGAGGCGTTGGCGCGTAGGAGCTGGCCGTGCAGCAGGGAGCGGGATTCGCGGAGTTTGGGGAGGAGGAGGGGTTTTGGGGGGGATTGGAGAAGGACGGTGAGGTAGTGGCGGAGGATGCCGGTGACGACCTGGAGTTTGTTAGGCGGTGGTGGTGTTTGGAGATGCTGGGGAGAGAGGAGGAGGAGGATGTACCATGACAATTGTGATGGGCAGCAGGATCCAGTAGCTGTGCAGTTTGTTAGCTAGGTCGAGTAGCTGGGGTACACGATCTACTCACAATAGTGCTGGATCCCGCTTGATCGATTGCTCCATGGGCGACGACATGGTAGCAGGCTGTCAAAGGTGCGCAATGGTGTGTCTGTTGCGTGCTGTCGATGTGATGCCAATGGCTTCAGCATGGACCCTGAACTTTTTGGAATTGACGCGCGACGGGATGTTGTCAGAACGTAGCATCTTGTTTCCAGCAACATACACATATCAACATATCAACCACACTACAAGCGCTGTAAAGTGTGTGAGCAGGATATAGTGCATCTACATCATCCGTTGAACCATACGTATCACCTGCACTTGCGTCCGCCAGCATGAGCGCCCCCGCCAAAATCTCGCTCTACTCCCTCCCAGGTAAGCTGCACCACCCCTTCCTTCCTTCCTTCCTCGCGTACTCACCACCCCCTAGACCTCAAAGCGACTCTCGACGACCACCTCCCCATCTACCTTACCTCCCCCAACCTGCCCTCCACCTCCGGTCCTCCGCTGTCCAAATCCCAGCGCTTCTCCCCCTCCGCAACACACACCTACATCCGGCTCGCGCTCGGCTACAGTTCCGTCGTCCTGGCCCTCTACCTCTTCTACCTAGACTACTACCTTAAGATCCCCTTTCGCTCGCACAAAGTCGCTGCGGCATGGTGCGCGCTCGGGTACTTCATCCTTAACGGCGGCCTAACGATCTGGATCTGGGCAGTGGAGAAGGGGATAGTGTTTAGTGGGACGAGAGGGAAGGATGGGACCGAGTTGAAGGTGTATAGTGTGTCTCCGAAGGTGAAGGGGACGCCGGTTTATAGGTTGGTGGTGGAGTGGACGGAGAAGGGGACGGGGGTGAGGAGTGAGGAGAGGGAGGCGGAGTTTGTGAGGTTCTTCTCGGAAGACGGGATCTTTGTGGCGGAGAGGTTCGAGGGCTGGTTGAGAAAGGTGGTGCCGGTCTTGAAAGAGGTGGAGAAGGACGGTGCTGGCGTGCTTGGTGGTGTGGAAGGGACGACGAGTGGAGTTGAGATGGGAAATGCGACGGCGGCGACGAAGAGGAGGATATGAGATTGGTAAAGCTAAGCTTCAAGGTATAGCACAGAAGTTTGTGGCAATCTAGAGGATGCAGCTACGTGATTGTACAAATCTGCAAGAATCACGGCACAAGAAGTCACGAACTGAATTTGCAGTGGACATTGTGCAGATGCTAGATGCTTTCGTGAATTCACAAGCCTATCCGGCCGAGTTGCATATACATGGTCCTGACTATGCTGACAATGACAGCTCGCACATACAGAGCTTGCAGCCACTCTTTGCTGACCCGCTATTCCTGACTCTATCATGGTTCGAACACTTTCTATTTCTGGTTCTATTCTGTTATAATAGCTTCTCCTTGACCTCTTCCTCATTCAGATCCGCGTACACATCATATGGTCTCGGCTGCTCTGGATTTGCCATCCTCCGCAAGCCCGCAATCTCCATGAAACCCGCGAAAGCACATACAATGACGAACATGCGTCTCGAAAAGGGCTTTTCTTTCCTACTGGTGATCTCCTTAGTCGTCCAGCGATTCAGCCAAGCTATCAGCACCACCATAAGCACATAAAAGGGCACGGCGTACTGGAAGCCCGACTCGGACACTGCCAGCAACGCTGAGAGCAGGATTGCCATGTTATACTTATGCTTCCCCTGAGCGGTATCTTCGTTTGTCGTTTTGATAAGAGGGCCGAGAAAGTGGATCAAAAGACGTGCGTAGCCGAACGCGTTGAGTGCCTTGATGGAGGCACGGTGCAAATCGGGTCGGGCGCATGTCCATGCTGCTAGTGTTAATGCGGGTCGAAGGAAAGCGCCTGCTTGGTAGGAAGGTCCTGGAGGTATGTTAGTACATCTGCTTGTGGTATGAGAGTGATTAAAGAGAAGACTTACTTGTGAGAAGACTATATCCTCGCGTCATCCATTTCACCAGAGCCAGGTTTGTCATGGCTTGTATAAGGCAGAGAGCGACATCCAAGCTATCGGCGGCAGGTGACTTTCGTGCGATAGCTGACAGATGCCACCGCAATAGTTCTGTCATGCCTGTCACGATGTGAAGCGCAAGGATAGATTGATTGAGCCATCGCTTCTTAGTAGAGGTCTGCCAGCTAAAGTGCTTCGGAGCTGCAACACGAGCATGGATCAAGCCAACAGAGCCGTTGATCACCAGCACGTAACAGAGCTCCAGTAGAGGGTACAATCTGGAATCGTTGACAAAGAACTGAAAGACGGCGGCGACAGCTGCGCTGAGCTGAGTTTCAGCAAGAGGTCCAATTGTAAGTGATGGCAGTGAATCGAATGGGATAATGAGTGGTAAGGTCTGAGACAACATCTTTGATCAAAGAGTGTACCGCGAAGGTTAGTCCGCTGAGGTAAGGCAAGACGCGAAGATAAGGTGAGCTTGAATACCAGACGAGGTGAGGTCAATGTGAGATCTTGGCAGAAAGCGGCGACTCGATACACTTATACTTTGGAGCCTGCACTTTCTTTGTGTGTCGATTAGACTACTTTCGTGGCTTGAAGGCCTGTTGGCTTTATCATCGACTTTGTCTCTTTGTGACAACGCAGATGCATGCAGACATGCAGCCAAGTAATCACAATGCAATGCTGACACCCGATTGTAAAGAGTGACATGATTCGTTATCGCTGCGTAGAGTGAAGTCATCGTGAGAGAGTCACACCTCATGGCACGCAGTGAAGGGCAGTATACGGCTAAGCGAAGCTCAGACAAAACTTGTCGATATACTATCTATATCGTTATAAAGTATGAACAGCGCAGTGTGTGTTGTACGATATGTCGATGATTGGTAGATTGGAGGACGAAATGTATCAGCTTACTTTTCAGCTCGTTGTTAGTGCCAAGCCTTTCATGGCCGGATGCGGTAACCTGCATGTACGCCGCTTTCTTTGAACCACCACCCACTCGACCGACAACATGGTTCAATCGACGGGAACGCATGTAATCAATGACTGACATAGTGCTGACTTGCTCGTCTCATTCTCAGCACTACATTCTAGATCTTCGAGATCTGATAGAGCTACTCGGTAGCTTCAGGGTACAAGTACAAGACCCACGGAGATTGCTTCCGGCGAATAAGCGCATTCCTCATTCCTCGTCGACGTGCCAACCCTACTGCTCACACCTCATTCACAGTCACCTCCCTTATCTTCAATATCGTGTACTTGTGCTTGCTCTTGACATGTCTCGTATGTCTCTGTCGTCGCTTTGTCTTCTCCATAACCCTCATCGGCTCACTTTCAGTCCCCATCACCACAGCCCTGCACGTAAATAGCCGCTCGTCCAAGTAAGTTGGTGCCTTCTTCTTCCTGTTGGCACTCTTCTCGGATTGTGAAGATGCACCAGCCATCATGCTATCAAGTCCTTCCGTCTTGCCCGTGATATGAGCATCTGCGGACGTCTCAGATCCAGCTCTCGTGATCGTTGTGATCATGCCCAGGGAAGATGCAGATGCGGAACCAGCTCTTAAGGTCCAGTCACGGCTGCCCAGTAAAGATGCTTTGTTTAGTCGCAGTACATCGCCAGGCATCACGCCCTCCATGAGGAAAGGCAGGCGAATTGTGTCACCAGCTGTAACAAGGTAAGGTTTTCCGTGGATGTGAATTGTAGTGTAATATGGCGCTTGTGCGAGCAGGTATGCGAGATTGTCTCGAACAGATTGAGGTATCTCCGCTGGTGTTGATGGTAATATAGAAGAGCTTGGGCCGGGCTCATTGGGAGATGTCGAGGTTGGGGTGGGTGTGCTTGTTGAGGGTGCGATGGGCGTTCGAGAAACGGTGTATCTTGGTGAGTGTGATGGCGCGATTATAGATGACGAGGAGTGCACATTATTTCGGAGTGCTGAAGGTGATGATGAATGTAGTGGTGTGGTGAGCATTGAGTCGGGAAGTGCGTCTGCCTCAACTTGGGGTACGGCGGTGTTTATGCATCGTCTATGTTGCGCTGCTGGTGCACGAACAGAGCATCTCTGAAACGCCTTGATCAAACAGGCAACACTGCTTGTTCTTTGTGATGCCATTGCGGGGGTCTTCGTCGTGATATGGATGATTCTGCTAGTATGTTGATGGCTTGTACTTTTGAGATTTCTGCATGACTCGTCAATTTCCTTGGCATTAAGGGTCCTCCTGAAAACTCCAGATTTACTCACTCCGCAAGAGTAGAGTTACTCGGACTGCTTCTTCGTAGTATCTCAAACTAGCAACACCAAGTACATCACCATGCCTCAGAACGAGTATATCGAGAGGAGTATCAAGCTTCACGGTCGTCGGTAAGCAGCAATCACCCCCCTCTCCCGACTCCCGCTAACAATTTCCCCCAGTCTCGATCACGAAGAACGCAAGCGCAAGCGTGAGGCTCGTGAGGGCCATGCCGCCTCATCCCGCGCCCAGAACCTCCGCGGTCTCCGTGCGAAGTTGCACGCATCCAAGCGTCACAAGGAGAAGATCCAAATGAAAAAGACCATCCGCGCCCACGAAGAACGCAACGTAAAATCCGCCACAGACGCCACGCCCTCCGAGCCCCTCCCGCAGTACCTCCTCGACCGGTCCAACCCCTCCAACGCAAAAGCGCTCTCCTCCGCGATCAAGAACAAGCGCAATGAAAAGGCCGCAAAGTTCTCGGTACCTCTACCCAAGGTCCGGGGTATCAGCGAGGAGGAGATGTTCAAGGCCGTCAAGACGGGCAAGAAGACGGCGAAGAAGAGCTGGAAGCGCATGATTACGAAGCCGACGTTTGTAGGGCCGGACTTTACGAGAAGGCCTGTCAAATATGAGCGCTTTATCCGGCCAATGGGTTTGAGGTACAAGAAGGCGAATGTGACACATCCGGAACTTGGGGTGACTGTGCAACTGCCAATTTTGAGTGTCAAGAAGAACCCTCAGAGTCCAATGTACACACAGCTTGGGGTGTTGACGAAGGGAACGATTATTGAGGTCAATGTCAGTGAATTGGGGCTTGTGACGGCGGGTGGTAAGGTCGTTTGGGGTAGGTGGGCGCAAGTCACGAACAATCCTGATCTGGATGGGTGTCTGGTAAGTTGAGCTGAGTCCTGATGTATATGTTCACACCCTAACACTCGTACAGAACGCCATCCTTCTGGTTTGATGAGTTATCACGACATTGTATTATGTTGCATTAGCGAGGCGTTGGGGAAATGGTTATTTGCACGATTGAGGGCCATTGAATGTTCTCAGAATCCCGGGACGGGACGAGATGGTCGGCATGGCTAGGGAAAATACAAATGACATGCGGAGAACAACAGAGACGGAAATAAAACAATTGGAACTATTAGCCATTTGTTTACTTTCTAGATGCTATTGTTGGTCTGTGATTTCGCTCCATGTCTGCAATAGTGAAGCAGAAGATCAGCTCAGATGCGGTGCCCAAAGACACGCTGTTTCGCTTCTTTCCCTTCCTTCCTCACCCTCTTCACCCTCTTCACCCCCTTCACACCCTTCACACCCTGTCCCTGTTCCTTGCCCTCCTCTCATCACAAATCACACAAACAATAATCGAAAAACAACAATCACTACTCGTACGAAGCATGAAACTGCAAAGCTAGACAGAGGTATAGAACAGAATTCGAGTATGTACGGTACTCTTCGTGCTAATCCCGGGTCTGCTCGAATCATGTATGAAACAGTATGCCGACATATTGCCTATCAGTATGCCGGCATATTACTTGCGGTGTTGCGAAGGACCTGAAGCAGCGTTGGGGAGTACCGTATGGCGCTACTAAGTCGTCTTTCGCGAGCGAGAAGAATTCCGCAAAGGTATACAACGGCATGATGATAGGTAAGGCCATGCACGGTACTCTCCTCATCATTCCTGGGACGATTGGGCGGGCACAAGACACAGCAAATTTCCACGTCGCACTGCAGCAAATCCCTTTGCGTTACCTGATTGGCTTGCCTATGTGAAGTGTACCCTGGCATTTGTGAAAGACTCAATGGGTCGTGGCTTACGTTTCGAAGTCATGTCAGATCGACAATGAGTTAATCTGTTAGTGTACAGTATCCTTCCCCGAGCGCACGCACAGCCTAAGCTCTAGTTGTAGGCCATGTAAGATGCAGTAGAACTGAACTTCTTCAGTCCGGTGATGACCTTGTCGACAGCAGACAAGAAGTCTTTCTCCGTCGCCAACTTCCTCCTCGCTGCAAAATGGTCAGCACGTTACTGTAAGCTGCGTGGAAAGTACTCACCCCTTATCGCGAACATTCCCGCTTCCGTGGCGACACTTCGAAGCTCAGCACCGGTCGAGTTTGGACAGAGGCGAGAGATGAGCTCCCATCGGATGTCCCTTTCGACAGACATACTCTTCGCATGAATGCGCAGAATATTGGCACGTCCCTCCATGTCTGGTAGGGAGAACTCGATCTTCCTGTCAATACGTCCAGGACGCATCAGAGCAGGGTCGAGTGTGGACGGTCTGTTAGTGGCGAACATGACCTTGATGTTGCCTCTCGCGTCGAAACCGTCCAGTTGTGTGATGAGCTCCAGCATAGTCCTTTGTACTTCATTATCACCTCCAGCACCATCGTCGAATCGTGCACCTCCAACAGCATCGATTTCGTCGAAGAAGATGATACAAGCTTTCTTCGTCCTGGCCATCTCGAACAGCTCTCGTACCATCCTTGCTCCTTCTCCGACGTATTTCTGCACAAGTTCACTACCGATGACTCGGATGAATGTGGCGTCTGTTCGGTTGGCTACGGCTCTGGCACAGAGTGTTTTTCCTGTTCCAGGAGGGCCGTAGAGTAGTGCACCTTTTGGCGGGTCGATACCGAGGTCGACGAAGCGTTCTGGTGATAGTAAAGGCATCTCGACGACTTCTCGTAGCTTTTCGATCTGGTCTTTGCATCCTCCGACATCTCCGTATGTGACGTCCGGCTTGTCCTCGACGGTCATCATCGTAACCGTAGGGTCGATCTTGGGAGGTAGTGGCAGCATAATTTGATACTTATTCCGGTCGACACTAGCCCCAGTCAGTATGCGGGTCTTTAGTCTTATACACGTCCATCACTTACCCAACGCGCATACCCTCCTCGATATCCGTCGGACTCACACGCTCACCGAGATTCACCACAAACTTGGCAATCTGCTTGACGTTGATGACATATTTAGCCTTGTCCTCATCCTTCTCATCTGCGATGATCTTTGTGCATCGTGCCACCTGTAATGGCTGCTCTTCCTGCATTCGCTGGCGATCGGCGGCTACATCCCATAGATGTGGTGCTGCGAGACCTGTGTCTGACTCCTTGATCCCGATCTTCTCATTCACGCTGTTTTGCTTTTCCTTTATGTCCTTCTCGAGCTGCTTGAGTGCTGCTGCGTAAGGAGCCGCACCATATGTCTTCAGCACTTGGATATCTTCCTCTGAAAGTGGTGTGATCTTCTTTTCGACTACTTCATCGTCTGCAAACTCTTTCTGGTACTTCTCCCAGTTTGAGCCTGTTGCGCTAGGCATGATGTCGGGTGGAGTGTCAGGTGAAGGTAGAGTGTTTGTAGATGATGGAAGGTGGCACGCTGGTTATGTTATGACTCTGAAGGTTTTATTCCCGATATGGCAATCTCAATTCGTTCTGATGATGAGACTTCGGGTATTGGAAAGGTAGGACTGTGTGAGGAGATGAAGTTGTTGCGAGATAGGTTATTGTTGTTACTGGATAGATGCTCTCGTCTGAAGGCCTGATTGCATGACGGTCGTGCCCATGACTCGCAGAAACGCGCTTGCGCGTGATGGTAAAAAGTCCAATACCCTGTGCAAGCAAACGAAAGACGACAACATCTAGCTCTAGTCCTCATTTGCAACACCGGAGAGACACTTGCGATACCCAGTACTCTCACTTCACACCGAACCACAAACATGGCAACAGCGGTCGCCCCAACAGGCGCTGGCAACAATGCCTTCAGAGACAAGGAAAAGCCCATGGCAGTCAGGACAGCAAATATTGTCGCGGCGCGAGCAGTAGCGGACGCTATCAGGACGTCACTGGGACCAAAGGGCATGGACAAGATGATCCAGACCGGCAAAGGCGAGACTATCATCACAAATGACGGCAACACCATGCTCAAGGATATGAGCGTTATGCACCCGGCAGCCAAGATGCTCGTCGATTTGGCGAATGCGCAGGATATTGAGGCGGGAGACGGGACGACGTCAGTGGTAGTCATTGCAGGGAGCTTGCTGGGCGCTGCGGAAAGACTGCTAGGAAAAGGTAAGCTCAGAGCGCTTTAGCTCAAGGTATAATTGCTGATGATAGCTATACAGGTCTTCATCCCACAGTCATCGCCGAGGCTTTTCAACACGCAGCAACGAAAGCAGTCGAGATTCTTCACAGCATGTCCGTTCCGATCCAACTCACAGACCGAGCCACACTCCTGAAAGCAGCCACAACATCCCTATCATCGAAAATCGTCTCACAGGAACCGAAACTTGCACCAATGGCTGTGGACTCTGTGCTACGAGTGATTGACCCGAAAACAGCGGAGAATGTGGACCTGAAGAACATCAGAATGCTGAAGAGACTTGGAGGCACGATAGACGACAGCGAGATGATTGACGGCCTAGTGCTCAACCAGCAGGTTCTGAAGAGTGGAGGTGGTCCTACACGCATGGAGAAGGCGAGAATAGGTCTCATACAGTTCCAACTCAGCCCGCCGAAACCAGACATGGAGAACTCGATCGTTGTCAATGACTACCGACAGATGGATAAAATCCTCAAAGAAGAGCGCACGTACCTGCTAAACATGGTCAAGAAGATCAAGAAGGCGAAGTGCAATGTCCTCCTAATACAAAAATCGATCCTCCGCGATGCGGTCAATGACCTCTCACTCCACTTCCTGGCGAAGCTGAACATTCTGGCGGTTAAGGACATTGAGCGTGACGAAGTCGAGTTCATTTGCAAGTCCACAGGATGTAAGCCTATTGCAGACGTCGACTCCTTCACCGAGGACAAGCTTGGAAGTGCAGACTTGATCGAGGAAGACAATGCTCTTGGCGGCCGCCTCACCAAGATCACTGGCGTCAAGCCTATCGCTACCCCATCTTCCTCATCTTCCTCCGGCGGTGGCACAACATCAGCACCAGCAAAGACAATCTCGCTCGTCGTACGTGGTGCCAATCCGCTCATTCTCGACGAAGCCGAGCGTTCCCTTCACGATGCACACTGCGTCATCCGGTGTCTGGTGAAGAAGAAGGCCCTTCTGGCTGGAGGAGGTGCACCAGAAATCGAGGTCTCGCATCAGCTCAATGTCCTTTCCCGCACGCTGACAGGCACGGAAGCTATCTGCTTCAAGGCATTCGGCGATGCACTAGAAATCGTTCCGAACACACTAGCAGAGAATGCTGGACTCAACCCAATCAAGGTGGTGACAGAGCTGAGACACAGACACGCACAGGGAGAGACAAATGCTGGTGTGAGTATCAGAAGTGGTGGTGTGCGGACGGATATCAGGGAGGAGAATGTTCTGCAACCGTTACTAGTCAGCACGAGTGCGATTGAGCTGGCTACGGAAACAGTCAGGCATATTCTGAGGATTGATGACATTGCATTGAGTAGATGATGTGGTCGTGGAAGCGAAGAGCTATGAGGTGCTATGTGGAAAGTATAGATCTACTTAATGCTTTCACTGTCTCACACATAGAGCGAGACTGTACATATGACGAGTACGAATTCATGCTGAGCCATACAGTTGCATAGAATGTACTTGAACCTGGACTTCTTAGACTAGTGCATACACAACGTCCACTTCGTCGCAAATGAAAACTCGAGAGTATGTCACACCACCCTGCTGCTACCATACGATCATAACCGAAAAGGAGGAGCAATCTTTGTCTGGACCGATTTCGACTGTAATGTGCCTTCTATACTTACAGTTACTCGCGGCACACCCTTTACTCTGCATCATCGTCCAGAGTCTCTGGATGCCTTTGACTGAGCCTATAGCTACGTCGCATGAGCACCTCGCACTCCAGATGCGAGGAATACTGTGTAGTAATGCATGATGCACCCCGTGCAAGGGTTTCAAATCAGCATTTATATACGATGTAAACCCATTTACCATCATCCCGCCATTCCAATGTATCATGTAGACGCCCCCTTCGCCGGCTGGTCGAGTGGTATTGGAAGGTAAGACAATATCAACCCCAGATTATGACTCCACCGCTGCTGTGGCCACGCACTCTAAACCTTACTTGCCAACCTGACGAGGAGCAAGGTGGGGATTGGATGCGGGGAGCTAGAGGGCCGTACGAGCCATAATTAGTCGATATTGACGAAACGACGGCAGGGCTAGCGACCCGTAGGTTGATTTCGTACTCCACACTCGGAAGGGCGTGGATGAGCTTTTGCTTGGGGGAGGGTTTAAAAGGACCGGCCAAACTCTTTTGTCGGAACATGGGATGGGATATCGGGTGCCTCAGCACTATAGATCCTCGTAATATTGACTTTTGCCAGAGCTGCGAGTTCGAATCCTAGTGATGGCTGAATGTGCAGGCGCATTTTTGACCGGCCATTCTGCTCGGAAGGCAAGTATTGTTTTGCACTTTGAGAGAGTGTCGGAATAATGCCAAGGTTTTGTTCACACTTGCGCTCTGCGACAGTACAGCGACATGTGACGACAGGAGTGATGGTGCGACTTTGCGTCGAGCGACACCTTATTCAGATCTTGTAGCTCCATGCGACGACGCACATGTCTACTATTTTGTCAAGCCAGTCCTTCATGCAAGCTCATCTTCGTCATTCTCCTCCATTGGCAATCTGCGTATCTCCTGCGCAGCCATACTTTTCCTCAATTTCCGCTCTGTCTGCTGAGCCTGCAACTGCAACCTCTCGACAGCATAGCTCAGCCTCTCCTTTTTCTGTCGTAACTGTCTTGCTTTCAACTCCTCTCTTGCACCCACAGCAGCAGAGCTTCCTGCTGGACCCACATTGCTGTTCGACTCGCGCATGCTTCGACTCTGCGTGGGGACAGCACCTCGAATCGCGCTGTCGCCCAATCGTCCAGCCTGCAATTCTGCTCGTGCACGAAGACCACGCTCCCGGGCTTCTAGCCGCTCCACATAGCCTTCCACGCGACTGATGAGACGTTCGAGCTCTGGCGCGAGTTCTGCGACCACATCTGCTTGTGCTGTCTGTAATGTAGAGAGTGGGAGGAGCTCGAAATGCCGCGTTTGTGAAAGGACGTGGGTGAGACGTGGCAGGTCGGTGATGCCTGCGTCGAGGATGGATAGCGTAGAGGAGAGTGTGTAGGTGGAGTTGCGGAGGGAGGAGAGCGCGCCAGCGAGGGAGGTCTGGGTGGAAGACTGGAAGGACATCTTCACGGCGTCTTAGACAAGCCGGGCAGCGCAATGGAACGTCCACTAGCCACGCGAACGTGTAGACTCATGAGGTTGTTGTTGTTGTTCTAGTCATGATCACGTGCTTAGCCAATGAGCTACGGCAAGTTCCGGGATCTTGACTTCAAACCTCTTTGAAGATTAACGGCAGCAAGGTCGCAGAGCAGTTTCAGCACATCACTCAACACCAACCTCCTCCACTCCACTCATTAAACACATCTCCATCATGTCTGGACTTCTTGGACGCAAGTGGCCTGTGCCCATTGGTACGTTGACCCGACTAGGCGTGATCTGAAGTGTAGACTTCGATCGCCGAGAGTCTCTGCAATTATGAGCGAGCTTGTACTGACAATGCATTATAGCTGGCCCGATGTACCCCTTCTTCATTGCCGGTATGTCACGATTATACTCTCTCTTCCGATATCACCGAGACTGTGTTGCGCGCTTGGGTTGGAAAAGCACGAAGCTTCGGAGCAAAGAGAGGGAAGGGACAATCACGAAGTGGACTACGTGGAGAAGTAAAAGAGGAATATATCATTAAATGCACGGGCTTCGAAGAATGCACAATCTCATCACGCGCAAGAAACAGCCATTCACAAGGGAAATCGGACTTGAAAAGACAATATATGCTGACGAAAGTCTTTCTACAGGCGGCGTCATCTACTACGGTATCTGGAAGGCACAGAACGCCATGATGAACAGTACGTCCAACCCCAGCAGGCTGCCGCCTCGAAATATCAACTCCCGGCCACTTTGAATTCATGAAAGAACGAGCCATGACTGACACCACACTCAGGCGAGGAGTTCCGCAACGACCCCCGCAACCCGGCCGTCAAGCGCGGTGGTGCTACACACGGAAATGCAGAGGAGACGTCGAAGCAGCATTGAGATAATCAAGGAGATTAAGATGTGGAAGGAGAATGGAAGTAGTGTACGATGGGCTTCGTGAAATAGAGCTTCAACAAAAGAAACATTTTCGTCCACAAGCGCTGCATGTGTGGTATCAATTCCAGTCAAATGCGGCGATGCACATACTCGGCTGGAGATCGCTATTGTCTCTGTCGAGGCCTGCAGTGCATAGACCCGTGAAGTATGAATGTGTGTCTCTCGGTCCGGTCCTTGCGTCAATGATGCTTCGTACTTGATACAGTCAGTCACATTGCCATTGGAGACACAGCCCGGAGCATAGCATTTTGCCCCTACGGCAGGCACCAGGGATATACCCTGATCGACATAACCCCTTGTGCAACTCATCAACGGAATTGCAGAGCCGTT